>Ga0172377_10005979_pt1 | contig 12518 bp, 10 predicted proteins | sample Pumphouse3metaG_FD_119749 | JGI IMG/M metagenome (GOLD analysis project Ga0172377, IMG submission 119749) | Leachate microbial communities from a municipal landfill in Southern Ontario, Canada - Pumphouse #3 metaG | ecosystem: Engineered > Solid waste > Landfill > Unclassified | place: Canada... | reverse complement strand
TTTTAATATATCAAAACTTCCTTCAGTTAATTTCATATTATTTAGCTCCTTGTTGATAGTTAAAATTGTTTTAACGTTTATTGATTATAACAAAAGTGAAAAAAATATCAATAGTCTTTTTACACTTGATTATCAATATTAAATTTATTATAGTAAAATTTTTTTATTATTCAACCTTTTTTTTACTATTTTTTAAAAAAATAGGCCATATGTTATGCATATTTTCCCCATTATGCTATATTTAATCTATCAATAATAAAAGAAAGGGAAAACCAAATGTCAGAATTACAGACTAATTTGGACTTTTTGTACTCAACGTTAAAAAAAGTCGGATTATTATCACATGCAGAGAAGATTATATCCTTTGATTTACAAACAATTTGTCCATCAAAAGGAAGAGAAAAACAAGGAGATACCAACAATTATCTAGCTAGTATGTCTTTCGCTCTAATAAAAGATCCCAAATTTGATGAAGCGAGCGAATATTGCTACAAAAATATCGAGCAACTCGAACCGCTAGATCAGGAACTCGTCAAGGCGCTTCACCGCGAATATCTCAGACACAAGAATATCACGGTTGAATTTCAAGATGAAATCAACAAAGCACAAAACGAAGCTTACATTCATTGGCTAGAAGCTAAAAACAAAGATGACTTTTCTCTCTACGCTCCTTATTTGAAAAAAATTATCGAGCTTGAGAAAAAGAAGATCAATTTATTAGATGAGAAGGATCCCATTCCTTACAATAACTTAATCGATCTTTACGAGAGAGGGATGAAAATAGAAGACTATGATAATTTCTTTGGAACAATAAAAGAATACCTAATCAAAAAACTTCCTTCCGTCGTTGAAGAAAACAAAAATGTTCGAGTGGACTTTCTCTCGAGGAATGTTCCGATTAACCTTCAGGAAGAGTTCTCTAATTACTTATTAAAAACCATTGGTTTCGACTTTGAAAGAGGGGCTATTTCTACGACTGAGCACCCGTTTACAGAATCGCTTGCCAAAGATGATAATCGCGTCACCACACACTACTTCTTAAATAACTGCGTCTCTAATATGTTTGCGGTAGTTCACGAGGGTGGACACGCCATATTTGGACAGTGCCAGCCCGCTGAAAGCTACGATCATTACTTAGATAATTCTATGAGCATGGGCATGCACGAGTCCGTCTCGCGCTTCTATGAGAACATCATTGGAAGGTCAAAGGAATTCATTCATTGCATCTATCCGGAGTTTCAAAAAATATTCGGAGATATTTTCTCGGATGTAACCGAAGAAGAATTGTATGAAGGAGTCAACTTCGTCAGTCCAACATACATTAGAACTGACGCTGACGAATTCACTTATACTCTCCACATCATCATTCGTTACGAACTTGAAAAACGAATCATCAACGAGAACTTAGACGTCAATGAATTACCTAAATTATGGGATGATTTGTATGAAAAATATTTAGGCATTAGACCTCGTAACAACAAAGAAGGTATCCTTCAAGACGTTCACTGGACCAGTGGATTTGGCTACTTCCCCTGCTACGCTTTAGGAAATGCTTTCAATTCGATGTACTTTGAAAAGATGCAACAAGAATTAGATGTTAAAAAGCTCGTCAGCGGTGGGGACTTCAAGCCAATTTTAAAATGGATGACCGATAACGTCTTTAAAAAAGCCGATTATCTCGATTCTAAAAAATGGATAGAAGACATGACGGGAAAACAATTTGCTGCGGATGCCTTCATTCGCTACTTAGATAAAAAATATTAATAATGGGAGAAATGCACATGAAATTTAATAAATTTTCAGAAGTCGAAATCAGCAAGCCTGATTTTGCAAAGATTATCGAAGAATCTAAAGCGTCGACAATCGCTTTAAAAAATGCCAAAACAGCGGAAGAAGCTATTAAAGTTATCTATGATGATTTTAAGGCCTCGGATGAGATCGATTCCAATTACTCGATTGCCAGCATCCGTCACACCGTGAATACAAACGATGAATTCTATTCGGGAATCATTGAAGAATACGATCAACAAATACCCGTCCTATCTCAATACGGTCAAGAATTCACTTTAGCGGTTCTTGGTTCGAAATTTAGAAAAGAATTAGAAAAGGAATTTGGGACGTACTATTTTCAAAAGATTGAAGCAGGATTGAAAACATTCAAACCCGAAATCATCCCCGAACTTCAAAAAGAAAACGTCTTGGTATCTGAATACAGCAAAATAATGGGTTCAGCTACCGTCGACTTTAGAGGCGAAACCATGGCCATCACCAAAATCGGACCTTTCCGCTCATCTAAAGATCGCGCAACTAGAAAAGAAGCTGATGAAGCTTATTGGAAGTTCTTTGCTGACAACGATGAAAAACTCGGTAAATTATATGGTGAACTTGTAGAAATAAGAAACACCATCGCGAAGAAGTTGGGATTCAGCGACTTCACCGAAGTCGGATATCTCAGACTTGGCCGCTTAGACTACAACGCAGCCGATGTTAAGGGATATCGCGATGAAGTATATAGAAATATCGTCCCGCTCACCAACAAATTATTTAAGCGCCAAGCTGAACGATTGAATATTGATGACATCAAATATTACGATTACACCGTGGCTTTCCAATCAGGAAATCCCCTTCCCAATGGCGATGCGAAAGAATTGGTAAAAAAAGCCCGCGAAATGTATTCGGAAATGAATCCAGTCGCGAGCAAATACTTCAACTTTATGGACGATCACCAAATGATGGATCTCGAATCTAAAAAAGGTAAAGTTCCCGGTGGATATATGACATATATTCCTAGTTTGGAATCTTCATACATATTTTCAAATTTCAATGGAACTAAAGGAGATGTCGATGTTCTAACTCATGAATTTGGTCATTCGCTTCAGGGTTTCCTTGGAGCAGAGATATTGAATCCTTCCTTGCGCGCTCCTGGATATGAATGTTGTGAAATTCATTCAATGTCTATGGAATTCTTTGCATATCCATGGATGAAAATGTTCTTTGATGAGCAGGATGAAAAATATCGATTCAGTCATTTAGTCGATGCAATTTGTTTCATTCCTTACGGAGTGAGCGTAGATGAATTTCAACATTTTGTCTATGCAAATCCCAAGGCGACTCACCAAGAGAGAAAAGCTGAGTGGAGAAAAATCGAAAAGAAATACTTACCTCACCTCAAGTATGAGGGAGAGAACGACTTCTTAGCGTCAGGTGGATTCTGGATGCGTCAATTGCACATCTATCAATCTCCTTTCTACTATATCGATTATACTATCGCTCAAGTTTGCGCCTTCTCCTTCTTTGTAGAATCCTTAGAGAATTACGAAGAGGCATTTAAAAAATACTTAGCTTTTGATAAGTTAGGTGGAAAATATCCATTTAAAGAATTGCTTGCAAAAGGTGAAGTACCCAATCCCATGGTAAAAGGTACCATCGCAAAAATCACTCCGGTTTTAGAAAAATATTTAGATCAGTTTGACGATTCGAAATTCTAAAATATCACCTCTCCTTATGATGATTCAAAGGAGAGGCTTTTTTTATATGTAATTTTCGCAATTAAAATTTCTTCTGATGGAATTTATTATTGTGTACAACCTGCTTAAAATGAATTTTTTGTTGACGTTCAAATCACTAGCTATCTCTTCCAAAGAATAGTATTGCAACCAAAGAGACAGCATCTTGTGTTCGTCGTCACCATATTTCTTAGTGACAAAGTTCAAAACATCATCCATGAGTTCATCTGTACACAACTTATCAATCAGTGGAGAATAATTTTCTTTATTTCCATACTGATACATGATCATTTCGGAAACCGCATCATTTTCTTGACCGATATATATCGTGTCAGAACTTTGAATTCTCTTGTTAGCTTTCCGATTTCTAATCAAACGGATCTTTTCATATTTGATAATCTTTCGCCAAAAGTGAACGAAAGTTCCTTTCTCGGCGTCAAAGCATTCTATTGCCTTTTCTGTTGCATTTATAATGGCAAAATAGAACTCTCCCCAGTCATTTTCAAGCGAACGATATTCGCTTTCATATATCTTGGATAAATTCACGATTGTTGAATTCAATCTTTGATACAACTCTTGTCTAGCTTTCGTCTCATTTTTTTGAATTTTAAGAACTAAATTGTCCAAATTATCGCCCTTGTATTCGAGCGAAAAATATTTAGACTGTTCTAAATCTGTAAACGTATTTGGCATATTGTGTTTTCCTTTGCATTAATTTAGGCACAAAAAAATAGTTTTATATAAATTCACAAACTAAATTACAAAAATACAAAAACTATTTATTAGAGTTTTTTTCTACGATACGTAACTGCTTGTGCGAGCATTAAAGCACCAGAAACGGCAGCATTTAAAGATGTGATTGGTCCAGAAATAGGAATTCTAACAACAAAGTCGCTGTTTTGTAGTACCAATCTTGAAATACCACTCCCCTCGGATCCTATAATTATTGCAATTTTCCCATCGTAATTAACTTCATCATAATACTGTTTTCCCGCCCCATCAGCTGCTACAATCCAAAATCCTTCTTCTTTCATTCTTTTGACTGAAGCTGATAGATTTGTAACTCGGGAAATAGGAATAAATTGCTCGGCCCCCGTGGATATTTTTCTAACAACGGGCGTAACCTGTACTTGTCTTTGTTTCATCATGATGATTCCATCAACTCCGAAACAGCTGGCAGTTCTAATCATAGAGCCAAAATTAACCGGATCTTCGATTCCATCAAAAATAAGAAGTAAACTATCCTTCTTATCTTTCGTAGTGCGAAGAATTTCCTCAAAGTCGGTATAAGTAAATTCGGAAATATAGGCTATAACACCTTGGTGATTTCCACCCTTAGAAACTTTATCCAAGATACTTGAATTTACCATTTCGGGCTTTATATTAAATTGTTGGCAAAGAGATAAAATTCTACTATCAGCATTATTTTGTGATATTAAAACTTTGCTGGGTTTTTCTTCTCCTGTAAGCGCGCTGATTACAGAATTTCTACCATAAATAATATCTGACATGTTTTTTCCCTCTATTTAAATAATATCAAATATTTAATTCAATGTAAATCGTCCAAATAGACCATTTTATTAATCTTTGACAAAAACAAACAATAATTTTAAAAAAATTATAAAAAAATATTAGTATTAGTATGTTCTAGGAACTTTTACTTCGGTCTTCATCGAATTTACAACTCCTGCTAACTCTTCGCTGAAAGCTTCTAATGTTCCTTTTGGAGCTTTAGAAAAGCAAATGGAAATTTTTATAACATCATCGTTTTTAAAATTTACGATTTTTGAGGAAATACTGAGAATAACTAATCCATAATTTTGAGAAATTTTAACAATATCATCAGTTGCTTTAATCTGTTTACTCACGTAGACAGATACCGTTGGTATTCTCTTTGATGTTTTAGCTTCGACATATTGTAAGACAATCAAGACTACTAAACCGATTAAAGTAATAAATATCGCCATGTAAATATAGCCTAACCCAATCACTAAGCCTAATATTCCCGTGAGAAAAACCGTTGAGGAAGTCGTAATTCCTTTAACATCTTTTCCAGTTTGTGCAACAGAAGACCCAGAAATATATCCCAAGCCTAAAATCATTGCTCCCCAAATAAAAGGACCGGCTTCTACATAATACATACCTAAAATACCAATTGCAGTAGCGGATACCGAAATGATGATGTGAGTCCTCAATCCAGCGGTGTGACCATTGAACTCTCTTTCCAAGCCAACTAGTCCACTTAAGAAGAATGATATCGCCAAAACAATCGCGGTGTAACCAACTCTTGAGGCCTCGCCTCCGTTGATAAATAAATCTCTTAATATTTCCATGTCGTTGCTCCTTTATAGTATTCCTTTTTCGATAAGCATTTCACGCAGCTTGTCTGAATTTTCATAGTCTTTATTTTTCTTAGCAATCAAGTAGTCTTGATACATTTGACGATCTAAATCACAAATAACTTTTTTTTCAAATTTAATGCCTAAGATATCTAACATCTTGTTAAAAGTATTATAGCACTTAAATAATTCTTCTTTTTTAACTCGCGAATTTCTCAATGACTTATTTCCATCTTTGATTACTTTATCAATAACCGTGATGGCGTTGGACACATTTAAGTCATCGGCGAGACATCCGAGAAATTCGTCAAAGTAGTCTTGATTAAAATCAACTGTAGGATTGAGATTATCCAAGCAAAATTTAACTTGAAACGCCTCGTTGAATTTTCTTAGTTTTTCAACTTCAACCTGAGCCGTCTCAATCGCTTCTGAAGAAAAATTGATTGGTGAACGATAGTATGTTGAAAGGAATAGATATCTGATGACATTTCCACCATATTTTTCAATGACATCTTTAGCTAAGACAGTATTACCTAGCGATTTCGACATCTTGGTATTATTGATATTAATAAATCCCACGTGCATCCAATAGTTAGCAAGTTTGTTCCCGGAGTAAGCCCAATTTTGAGCATTTTCATTTTCGTGATGAGGGAACTTCAAATCGAATCCACCTCCGTGAATATCAATCGTCGGTTTTTTAAAATAAGAATTAATCATCACGACGCACTCAGTGTGCCAACCTGGTCGGCCCGCGCCAAGTTTAGTGTCGAATTTAATTCCCTCATCATCCGTGACTTTCCACAAAGCAAAATCCATCGGCGATTTCTTAGCTTGGTTGCACTCGATTCGTGAACCGCTGATAAGGTCATCGACATTCATCTTTGAAAGCTCGCCATATTGAGGGTCGTCAGAGACAGAAAAATAAACATCTCCGTTTGATTTATAAGCATAACCTTTATCCATAATAGTCGAAATAAAGTCAACTATTTCCGGAATGTAGTTGGAAACGCGCGGGTGATATTCTAAGGGAAGAATGTTCAAACCTTTGAGGTTTTCTTCATAAGCGGCAATATAAAACTCACTCAATTCCTTCTCAGTTTTATTTTCTTCCAAGGCTTTATTAATGATTTTATCGTCGATGTCCGTATAGTTAGATATCATGTGAACTTCATAGCCACAAGCTTTCATAACTCGTTCAAGTAAATCGAAAGTAACCACAGGTCTCATGTTTCCAATATGGACGTAATTGTAAACAGTAGGACCGCAGTAATATATGGAAACTTTTCCCTCTTCAATCGGGACAAATTCTCTCACATTTCCCTGATAAGTATCATAAAGTTTAATGGTTTTAGTTTTCATTTTATCTATTTTCCTTACTTAAGCGTTCTCAATTTTTTTCTTCATTGATTGTATTCTATATAAATTATAATATATTCCGCGCTTTTTTAGTAATGTTTGATGACTTCCTTGCTCAATTATTTTTCCCGCGTCAACAACATAGATTTGGCTCGCGTGCTTAATTGTTGAAAGTCGATGGGCTACCATGACCATAGTTCCGATTGATTTGATCTTCTCCAAAGAGTTTTGAATGATGACTTCGGTCTCGGTGTCGATGTTGCTCGTCGCTTCATCGAGGACGACAATCGGAGGCTTATAGGTGACGACTCGGGCAAAGGAAATGAGCTGTCTTTCTCCCGAAGAAAAGTTATTCCCATTTTCTAAAACTTCTTGGTCGTATTTATTTTCTAACTTTTCAATAAATCGATCAGCCCCGACATACTGCGCAGAATTAATTATCGTTTCATCATCAATTTCAGCGTTGTCCAAAGAGATGTTGGATTTAATCGTCCCGCTAAAGAGGAAGACATCCTGCAACATTTGTCCGATATTTTTTCTCAAGCTGTCTAAGCTGATTTTTCTAATATCGACGTCGTCGATTAAAATTTGACCTTTTTGAATATCGTAATTTCTCACCATCAAAGCGATTATTGTCGATTTGCCAGCACCAGTTTCTCCAACAAAAGCGACAGTTTCACCTGGTTCAATTACAAATGATACGTCTTGCAGTATCCACTGTTCTGAATTGTATGCAAACCAAACATTTTTAAATTCAATCTTGCCCTTAGCTCTTCCTAAGTCCACAGGATTTTCGTCATTTTCAATAGTAGTCTTTTTATTCAATATGCCCAAGACTCTTTCCGCGCCGGCGAGAGCTGATTGAATTTGATTAAATAGATTGGCAATCGCTTGAACAGGATTAAAGAAGCGCTCAGTCAATAGATAGAAGGAATACAATCCACCGATGGTCATTTGATCGTCGGCAACTAACTTTAGACCCACGGCGAAAACGGCAAAGATTGCGCCAAAATAAAGCAGATATATCAAAGGTCTAAAGACGGTGTAAACATTGACTGCTTTATAGCTGGCCCTTTTTAATTTTAAATTTACATTTTCAAATTCAATCTTTTTATTTTCCTGCTGATTGAAGATTTGAATGGTATTCATCGCGGATAGATTTTCCGATAAGAACCCGTTCATAGAAGAAATATTTTTTCTCACCTGGCGATAATTCTTTCTCGAGACACGAGCAAAAGCAAAGGAAATGACAAAGATAAATGGTAAAAAAGCAATTAAAATCAACCCGAGTTGCAAGTTGGTGATAAGAACAGCGACAATAACGATGACTAAAACGAGGCAGTTATAGATTAAACTCACTAAAACATTGGAGAAGAAACTCAAAACTGAGTTGGTATCGTTCGTGACGCGCGTCACCCATTTGCCGATTGGCATTTCGGATATTTGACCAATGGATAAACCCTCGATCTTTTTAAAGACATCTTCCCTCAAATCATAAACGACTTCCTGCGCTGCTTTTTGAATCATCATGGAACCCGTATATCTAAAAATTCCATTTAATGCGACAATTACTGCAAATATTATTGAATAATTTACAATTGCGATGTACTGAGGGTCAGGAACACCAAGCGAGTCGATAATCTTCCCGGTTACGATGGGAAGAGCAACTTCAATCGCGGCTAAGACAATATAAAAAAGAAGTCCAAGAGCAAAAGCTCCAATGTGAGGTTCAATATACTTGCTGATTTGCTTTAAGATAGAATAGGTTGAAGTTTTGATTTGATCAGATTCTTGTTCTTCAAAATCATTTTCCATATTATAATACCTCCGCTTCTAGTGCTTGATACTCGACCAATATTTTATATAAGGGACAATTTTCCATCAGCTCGTCATGCGTGCCAAATCCGATGATTTGACCTTTGTCCATAACGATGATGTGATTGGAATTTTGAATGGAAGAAATACGCGAAGAAACGATGAATGTCGTCTTGTCTTTTCTGATTTCTTTAATGTGGTTTAGAATAATAGCTTCGGTTTCCGAATCCACGGCCGAGACTGAATCATCTAGGATTAATATCGAAGGATTCTTAATGACCGCTCTCGCCATTGCGATACGCTGTCTTTGACCTCCGGATAAAGTCGTTCCCTTTTCTCCAACAATTGTTTTATAACCATCTTTAAACTGCCTGATGGCTCCATCAATACATGCAAAGTCAGCCGCGCTAACTATATCTTCACGCGTGGTATTAGGACGCCCAAAAGATATGTTATTTTCCACTAAATCAGAAAACAAGAAAGCATTTTGAGCAACGTATCCTATGTTGTCTCTAATGACTTTGGCAGGCCACTCGTTTATGTCTTTTCCATCGAAGAATAGTTTCCCATCTTCAATGTTATAAATTTTTAATAGAACTTTGACCAAGGTCGATTTTCCCGAGCCAGTCTTTCCGACGATTCCAATGTTTTCACCCGCTTTAATATGAAGGGTGATGTCGCTTAAGACATTCGTCTTTCCATCGGGATAATTAAAATTAAAATCCTTAAAAATGATATCGCCGGTAATAGTATGAACTTTATCCGAAACATTTTCCGGAACATCTTTCAAAGTGACAGGAGCATCTAAAAATTCGTTAACTTTTTTCAAAGCTGCGTAAGACTGAGACACGATATTAATTAAATATGCTATGGCAATCATCGGCCAGATGAGCGCATCGAAATATCCAGCAAATTCAGTGAGAGCACCTATATCAAAAGATGGGGTGTAAATAACGAGGTAACCACCACCTAAGAAAATAACAATTAAAACGGTATATATCAGCAAATCAATTACTGTCTCTAATGCGATGGATAACTTTAAATAGTCCATGTTCGTATCTTTGTTTTCCTTGTTGTGCTTAGCAAAGACAAGCATTTGATGACCTTCTCTCACAAAGGCTTTAATGACAGAAATACCCGAAAAGTTTTCCTGAGAAAAATCGGACATTTTTTCGAAGGCATTCAATTGATTCTTGTATCTTTTGGATATACCTTTTCCGATAAGACCAGCACAAATACCCATTAAAACAAGTGGGATAACGGAGATGAGCGCAAGTTGCCAGTTGAGTTGAAACAGTTTGATAATCGCGAGAGTTCCAAGGACAATTCCGTCGATTAGGAAAATTATTCCTTCGGTGAACGCACTTTTTATCGCTTCAAGGTCATTGTTAAAATAAGACATTAAAGCCCCAGTTTTTTGATTGTTATAATAGGTGACATCCAACTCTAAAGCGTGATTGAAAAGCATGGTTCGAAAATCATTTTCAATTTTTACTCCGAGATTGTTGATAAATACTCTCCACATGATGCGACCAAAGAACACAACTCCGCCGATCGTGGCGAGCGAAACCAAAAAATAAGCGTAAGAATTCACGTTAGATGCATCGCTGGTCCAAAAAACGGCTAAGTCAGAAGCTCTATCTGTATTCGAGAATATTGAAACAACATTTCCGATAAATTGAGGAATAAATAATTGGGCGTAATCAACAATTATCAAAAAAACAATACCACCGAGAAAGTGATACCAATATTTTAAATAAAACTTATTAACATACTTACCAAATAACATGAAAAAACCCCTATAAAACTATTTACATTAAAATAGTATATGACAATAAATAATTAACTTCTATATTTATTCTTAAATAACTTCCCCGTCTAAATCATAAGCTCCTGCATTAACGATTTTTACTTTAACAATCTCGCCGATTTTCAATTCTTTTTTACCTGAATATACATAGATTTGACCATCGATGTCATCGGAAGCAAACAAGTAACAAATACCTGTATAATAGTAATTTTCCGAATCGTAATCGGTTATTACAACTTCCATTTCTTCGCCTAAGTGCTTTTGATTTAATTTAAATGAAATCGCTGCTTGCGCCTTCATCAGCAAGTCGTAGCGCTCCTGCTTTACCTTTTCGCTTATTTGGTCTTTTAAGGCGTATGCCGCAGTCCCTTCCTCGTTTGAATATTTAAATACTCCAAGGTGGTCGAAGGGATGATCGATAATAAATTGCTTGAGCTCCTGAACGTCTTCATCGGTCTCCGTGGGAAAACCAACGATGAGAGTTGTGCGCAAGACAGCCTTAGGAATCTCTCTGAGCTTTTTAAACAGATTGATCAGGAGCGCTTTGTCGCCGTGCCTTCTCATCAGTTTGAGCAAGCGGTCGTTGGCGTGTTGAATCGGCACGTCAAAATATGGAGTCAATCTCGGCTCATCTTTATATAGTTGAATAAATTCATCCGTTATCATATCAGGATATAAATAGAGCAATCTGATAAATTTAAAAACATCGTATTTGAGGCATTCCTTGAGCACGCTGCAAATGGTGATATCGCCATCTAAATCCTGGCCATATACCGAGGTGTTTTGGGAAATGATAATTATTTCTTTCACTCCGGTTTCGGCTAAATCCTTAATTTCCTTTTGAAGTAGTTCAAAGGGAAAGGAACGGAATCTTCCACGAATGTAAGGAATGGCGCAAAAAGCGCAAAAATTGTTGCATCCATCAGAGATTTGCAAGTAAGCTTGCTGACTTGGAGTCGTAAGTATTCTCTTATCTTTTTCTATGTTACCGTTTAACTTTTCATTTTTAAGGACAGGTTTAAGCAACTCGCCAAAACGAGGGTAATCTTCTATTTTGACAAAGAGGTCCACTTCTGGAATGTCTTTAACTAAAGCGTCGTAATATCGCTCAACTAAGCAGCCGATGACAATGGTGATCTTTTCTAATTTTAAAGTCGAGAAGATCGTATCGAGGGCTTCCTGCTTAGCGGATTCAATAAAACCGCAGGTGTTGATAACGATTATATCGGCAAGGTTGGGATCGGAGACTAAGTTGTAACCATTTCTCACAAAATAGCTCAACACTTCTTCTGAATCGACTCGATTTTTCGCACATCCGAGCGAAATCATTCCTACATTTTTCATTATTTATTCTCCTTGTGTTTATCAATAATTTTAAATACGGTGCGATAAATAACTAACATCAGCACAGTAAGCAACGCGAATAGTATACCAAAACTATAAACATTCCAGCCGCTATTAACCATCTGGATAACGAAAGTTGATATCAGCAAAGCATATGACATCAGTTCAAATATAAAGTAAACTTCTCTATTCTTTCCCTTTTTGATCAATCTCATAAGGAAGGCTATAACAATAATAAGAAATGATATTATTGTCAAGATTAAGAAAACTATATCGTCCATACATTTCCTCCCATGAATATTTTATTATCAATCATTTCTTTCGCTTTTATTAAGACGGGTAATTCCC
>Ga0172377_10005978_pt1 | contig 12519 bp, 11 predicted proteins | sample Pumphouse3metaG_FD_119749 | JGI IMG/M metagenome (GOLD analysis project Ga0172377, IMG submission 119749) | Leachate microbial communities from a municipal landfill in Southern Ontario, Canada - Pumphouse #3 metaG | ecosystem: Engineered > Solid waste > Landfill > Unclassified | place: Canada... | reverse complement strand
AGTCTAGAAATTTCAAAAGTGAGCGAAGTGGAAAAAGAAAACCGGATAAGAACAATTGCTCAAAAATTGAATTTCAGCAAACTGCTGAGTACCAAAGCTAAACTATTGTCGGGTGGGGAGATAAAGAGAGTCAGCTTAGCGCGGGCACTGATTAAAGACTATTCGATCTTACTGTTGGATGAACCTTTGGGTCCTATGGATAAAACTAGTCGGAATAGACTGAATAAAATATTTTCGGATGTCAGCAAAAATTCTTTGGTAATAATTGTTTCTCACAACAAGAAAGAAATTCCTCCCGCTGCTAGCGTAATACAGATAAGTGATGGAACAGCTAATTTAATTAAAAAGGGAGAAGTTGAAGGGACTACAATGGGACAAAGTGAAAAGTACATTCGTTCCAAGCCTGGTATTTTCTCGACTTTCATCGACAGTTGTAAATTATTAATAAGTCGTGGGAAACACGCTTATTTTTCTATATTCACAACTTCTTTAGCGCTGGTGACCATCGGATTGACTATTTTAATATCAAGCAGCATATCCGTTTCTTTAAAGAACTATCTCAGCGGAATAATTGAAGCAAATTCCATCCTGGTTCAGCCGCGAAAAGAAGAGATAAGCGATACGTCATTTTCTGCAGCGGGATTTGAAGAAGTTGAAAACATAGCTGAGGACTATGAACAATACAACTTCGGTGTTGGAGCAAGTTACGATCTAAATTTCGAAAATATATTCACAACGACAAACAGCGTATATTTTACGAAAATGAACAGCACATATAGATTTACAAAACTGTCCGGAAGATCTTTTGAAGAATTCACTTATATCCGCGAGATGGAAAAGGAATATAATTACTTATCAAAGTACGACTTAAAAGACGATCAAATAATACTTGGTTTATCCTTTGAAGAACTTCAACTGCTTGGAAAATTCTTTTCAATTTCAATATCAGATGGGCTTGCGAAAATTAATGATTATATAAAAGAAAATCACCTGTGTCTTCACTTGGATTTAGAATGCTCAAGCATTGGTTACAAATTAGAAAATATATTTAGCGTGATGGAGATTGTGGAGACTGATTCGGATGAAATTATTCATACAAATCCGCTGTTTGCAAAAAGTTTCGTTGAGACCAACATGCATTTTGAACCTGAAGATAATCTTGGATTAGCGTGCGGCAAACCTTGGATTGTTCACAGATCATACTTTATATATTTTTCTCCCGGTGGGAAAAGGAAGGGATTAAATTTAATAGGGGAGGACAGCAATTATAAGTTGTTACTATTCAAGCCTTTAACTCTTGAATACAATCAGTTGGAGAAAGCAAAGAGTCAAAATAGAATCGGAATATACAACAATTTTAAATCCGATATATCTTACTCGGACATTGCTCAGATGGAAAAAACATATTCCAATCGCATAAGTGATATCTTACTCTCGGATGGTTTCTATTACTATTCCGACGAAGGCATGGTGTCCGGATTTCTTCACCCTGTATTTGTTTCAGCCAAAAGAGAACTGTTGAATGGTATCGCCGATTACAATTATTCCGCTGATTTTAATTTGCACGGGTTTCAAGGATCAAGCATCAAGGTTGGCGACGGAGTGGTTATGGGAGATTTATCTAATACTCAGGACAATCCTCTAACTTTTTGTCCTTATATCCATTCGCCTAACTTGATACGAGGATACGAACCTATAAATCAAGATGGAGTCGTTATATCAACGGGATTGGCTAACAATTTATTTCACAGTACGAACGTTATTAGTTCAAAGTTGTATTTAAGTTGTTTGACAGAAACAAAATACATATCTGGAGGATATAAAAATATCTTTGTCGATGGAGAATTACTCGTTACAGGAACGATTGATTCAGAAGATAACGTAATATATCAATCTCCTAGGTTCATACAAAACTTAGGAGAAGACCAGTTTGATTTGAAAATGGATGAACGAAATATCGATAAAGTAATACTGATGTTTAATAAGGACTTCGATTCGCAAGGTGTATTAATGGAGTTGAAAAATTCATATGAGAATTACGAATTTTCACTGCCTGGCGAAAGCATTCAAAATGGAATAGATGAAGTGATAGGTTACGTTCAAGATGGGCTTATACTTTTCGGTGGGCTCAGTTGCATAATAGCTGGTGTACTGATGACATCCGTTTTAATTTTGTTTATTAAAAAAGATACGAATAGAATTAAACTGCTAACTTGTTTAGGATGGTCTAACAAAGATATATCTTACGAATATTGGACAGTTGGTTTCATCATAGGATTTCTATCGTATATGAATTCGATGATAACAATATTTATTACGAATGCATTTCTATCTAACGAACTAGAAAAGGAAATAGGTGTTGGCTTGAAAACTGAGAATATTAAAATTGCTATTGTCAATCTGGTATTTGCTTTATTGTTTGTACTTATATCCTGCGCTGTATCGAACAGGCGGTTAAAAATAGATCACGATGTATTTAAATAATTAGAAATCAGTAAGAAAATAATATAAAAATAGTCAATAGCAATAATGGTATAAAAAAATGCGTAAATAATATATCCTCACAACTTTCCTTATATGTTACGCCTAATCGGGAATAACGTATTCCATTGGGACTGAATTTAATAATACTGGAATTTTGGGATTAAAATATTTTTATTTATGTGGTACCATATAAAAGTGCAAAGAAGATTTTGCATTAAGAAAGGTGATTTCCATGAAGGGTACAGTTAAAATGTTTAACAAGGAAAAAGGTTTCGGCTTCATTCGCGCAGAAGATGGCCAAGACGTATTTTTCCACTACTCATCTATCGTTATGGAAGGATACAAGACCGTCGTTGAAGGCGAACCTGTAGAATTCGATGTAGAACAATCAGACCGCGGTTTGAGAGCTTCTAACGTACGTAAAGTAGATGCAGAATAAACAAAAAGCCAAAAATTAACAAAAAAACTTATGTTTCTCCTTGAGTAATCAAGGAGTTTTTTATACTATTTTTTATTTAATTTCATAAAGTAGTATACAAAACATAATTATGTGGTATCATATGTACGTACAAAAGATGATTTTTGTATTAAGAAAGGTGATTTTCATGAAGGGTACAGTTAAAATGTTTAACAAGGAAAAAGGTTTCGGCTTTATAACCGCAGATGACGGCCAAGACATATTTTTCCACTACTCAGCAATTACTATGGATGGCTACAAGACCGCTGCTGAAGGCGATTCTGTAGAATTCGACGTAGAGCAATCAGACCGTGGTTTGAGAGCTTCTAATGTCCGTAAAGTATCTGCTGAATAAATAAAACGAACAAATAACAAAAAAATTAAGTTTCTCCTTAAGTGATTAAGGAGTTTTTTTATACATAAATATCTATTGTGTGCATATATCACTCTCATATGTGTTATTATATAAAAGTGCAAAGATGATTTTGCATTAAGAAAGGTGATTTCCATGAAGGGTACAGTTAAAATGTTTAACAAGGAAAAAGGTTTCGGCTTCATTACTGCTGAAGACGGCCAAGACGTATTTTTCCACTACTCAGCTATTGCTATGGATGGCTACAAGACCGCTGTTGAAGGCGATGCTGTAGAATTCGATGTAGAACAATCAGACCGCGGTTTGAGAGCTTCTAACGTTCGTAAAGCAACTGCTGAATAAACACTAAAGCAAAAATCAACAAAAAACCAACGTTTCTTCTTGAGTAATCAAGGAGTTTTTTATTTGTCTCAATAGACAGCGCTATATTATTAGTATGCTGTATTTAATTGCTTTCATTTAGCAGTTGAAATATGTTAAAATTTAATCGAATAAACTAGAAGGAAATTATAAGAATTATGTCATTAAAAGCAGGTATTGTTGGACTTCCTAATGTAGGAAAATCCACCCTATTTAACGCTATTACAAATTCGCATGTTATAGCTGAAAATTATCCATTTGCGACCATAAAACCTAACTCGGGTATTGTGGAAATAAAAGATTATAGATTTGAGCGTCTATGTGAACTATTTAAGCCTAAATCTAAAGTGCGCGCCACTTTGGAATTTACCGATATTGCCGGCCTTGTTAAAGGCGCATCTAAAGGTGAAGGATTGGGAAATCAATTCTTAGGAAACATCCGTAATTGCGATGCAATTGTTCATGTTGTTAGATGTTTTGAAGATGGAAATATCACTCATGTTGAAGGAAAAATAAATCCAATTAGAGATATTGATATTATTAATTTGGAACTTATTATTTCAGATTTAGATTTATTGGTAAATCGCAGAGATAGAGTTGAGACAAAGGCTCGTTTAACTAAAGACAAAGAAGGACTTGCTGAAGTCGCAGTTTTGGGAAAACTTATTCCTGAATTAACAGAGGGAGTTTCGGCTCGTGATGTTCCCTTAACCGACGATGAAATGCTGATTGCTAAGAATTACAATTTGCTATCTATCAAACCGGTTATTTACGTTGCCAATGTTGCTGAAGATAACTATTCAGATCCTACCGCTGATAAATTTTACATGGCTGTAAAAGAATATGCGGAGCAACAAAAATCCATTGCTATTCCAGTTTCTGCTAAGGTTGAAGCTGAACTCGCTCCTCTTGGAGAACAAGAGCGGAACGAATACTTAGGAATGTTAGGTGCGAAGTTATCTGGTTTAGATAAAGTTGCAAAAGCTAGTTACGATTTACTCGGTTTGAAGACATTTTTCACCTGTGGATCTGACGAAGTTCGAGCTTGGACATTTAAAGATGGAATGAAAGCTCCTGAATGTGCGGGTATTATTCACTCGGATTTTCAAAGGGGATTTATTAAAGCTGAAGTCTACGCATTTAAAGATATCGACGTGCATGAAACCGAATTAAAATTGAGAAATATAGGCAAAGTTAGTACCGTTGGTAAAGAATACATAGTTGAAGATGGCGATTGCTTGTTCTTTAAATTTAACGTTACTAAAAAAGGTGGAAAATAATGACTGATATTCTCATTGGTTCGGCTTATGATGTGCATCGGCTTGTTAAAGGCAAAGGCATTGTTTTAGGTGGGGTTTTTATAGAATGCGAATATGAAACGGTTGCTCACTCGGACGGCGATGTGTTGTATCACGCTTTAGGTGAAGCGATTTTCGGCAGTCTTGCGCTAGGCGATTTAGGCAAGTACTTTCCGCCGGAAGATGATAAATATTTAAATATGGATTCTCAGAGAATCATTGATTTTGCTATGGAAAAACTTTCTGAGGCTGGTTATGAAATTTGCAATTTGGATGTTTCGGTTATCTGTGAAAAGCCAAAATTAAAGCCGCATATTTTAGACGTGAGAAATCACTTAAAAGATGTTATGAAATTAGACTTGAACCAAGTCTCAATTAAAGCCGGAACCAATGAAGGATTAGATGCGATTGGTCGCGGAGAAGCAATCGGTTGTTTCGCTACAGTTTTAATTCAAAAACTTGCAAAATAAACTTTTGCATAAATTATAGATATAATAGGTTAATTATTATATAATTAATCGGCGAGGTTTTAATGGATACTTATCAACTTACAGACAAAAAAGGAAACTCAGAAGAACTAGAACTCATTTCTAATGATGGAATAGTGCTTAAATTTCAAGGAAAAGATACTAAAATCAATCTGCGCGTGTGGAAAGATGGAAGCTTGAGAATATTTAGAGAATCCGGACAAGTTAAGGCGAGCATTATTCTTCTGATTGGTAAAGTTACCAAAATGAAGATTCACGATAAATCTCAGAACTTCGATTTGGAATGTCTTGTTCGCGCTAATAAAATTAGCGTAGAAGATATAGATCAAATTGAAATACTGTACGATATGTTGGATTGCGATAAAATTATCGACAGCATATCTATAAAAATAGGAGCGACAAAATGACAACTAAAGAAAAAATAGCTGAAGAATTATCCGCCGTATTAAAAGAACTTGGCGCAGAGGTACCTTCTTCTGAAATAGAAGTATCGATCACGAAGCATTCAAGTTATGGAGACTTTGCCTCAAACGTTGCACTCAAGTCCGCACGTTTGTTACACAAATCGCCGTTAGCAATTGCTGATAGCGTTATTGAAAAGTTTAATTTACCTGAAATTGAGAAAGCTGAAAAAGCCGGTCCCGGATTCATTAATTTTTATCTAAAGAATGAAACAGCTCAGGTCATCATTAAAAAAATCATCGATGCCGATGGAAACTTTGGTCAACTCGATGCTGGTAAAAATGAAAAGACTATTGTTGAATATGTTTCTGCTAATCCCACTGGAGCACTTCACTTAGGTCACGCTCGCGGCGCTGCCGTTGGTGACTGCGATGTCAGATTGCTCAAAAAGTGTGGTTTTGATGTTACGAGAGAATACTACATCAACGACGCCGGAACTCAAGTATATAAATTAGCTCGTTCTTTACAAGCTCGTTACTTAGAACAAATCGGAATGGCATTCGAGGTACCAGAAAATGGTTACCACGGTAAAGACATCATCGCTTTCGCAAAAACAATTGTGAAAAAAGATGGAGATAAGTATAAAGTTGACAATGAGGAGAACTTAGAATTCTTCCGTAAAAAGGGTATTGAACTTGCTCTTGGTGGAATTAAAAAAGATCTTCACGAATTCAGAGTGGACTTCGATAACTTCACATCTGAAAAAGACATCAGAGATCAAGGAAAAGTCGACAAAGTACTCGCTGAACTTAAACCTTTCTGTTATCAAGAAGAAGGGGCAACCTTCTTAGATACTACAAAAGATGGTGACGATAAAAATCGTGTTATTATCAAATCTGATGGTACCTATACATACTTGCTTCCCGATATTGCGTATCACAAAGACAAGTTCGATAGAGGATACACCTGGGCGATTGATTTATTCGGAGCGGATCATCACGGTTATATAGCGCGTATTAAATCCTCTATGAAGTCCTTGGGTTACAATCCTGATAAATTGACGATTGATTTAGTTCAAATGGTTCGCTTATTCAAAGATGGAAAAGAATATAAGATGTCTAAGAGAACAGGTAATGCTGTGTCTTTGAAAGAACTTATTGAAGAAGTTGGAGTTGATGCAGTTAGATTCTTCTTTGTATCTAGAGCAGCAAGCCAACACTTAGATTTCAATTTGGATTTAGCTAAAACCATGGGTACAGTTAACCCTGTATATTACTGCCAATACGCCCACGCAAGATTGAACGCAATCGTTGAAATGGGAAAAGGTCAGTACGATATAGTTGATACAGGTGAAGGATTAGTTGATCCCGCTGAATTGCAACTCATGAAAAAATTGGCAAGTTTTAAATCCGCTATATTGGATGCCGGCTTGACATTATCACCTTATAAAATTACTATTTATGTGAGAGAACTTGCTTCTTCTATAAATGAGTTTTATACAAAATGTCGCGTTTTAGATCCGGAGAACAAAGAACTGACCGCTTCGCGTTTGGGTTTGTGTTTAGCCGCAAAGAGCGTTTTGAAAGAATCGTTAGACTTAATTGGGGTTAACGCTCCAGAACATATGTAAAGAAAGAGGAAAATATATGAAAAAATCTATGTTAGATGTTGCTTATGACATTCTAGTAGCTTCCGATACATCGTTGGCATTTGGAGACATTCTTAAACAAGTAGCTGAATCGCTTGGTATGAGCGAAGAAGTGGCAAGAAGTAAGATGTCACAATTCTATACAAACTTAAGTGTAGATGGACGTTTTGTTTGCTGCACTGACAACCATTGGGAAGTTCGCGAAAGAGTACCGTTTAATCAAGTACATATCGATATGAACGATGCTTACAACGAAAAAGATGATGGCGAAGACGATGACACAGAAGACGATGTTGAAAAAGAATTGGGCGAAGAAGACGAAGAGGAAGAAGAAGAAGCTATCGACGACGTTAAAGATGATGATATCGATGCTGAAATCGAAGAAGTCACTGATAGCGGTGAAGCTGAATAAGTTTGGTTGTTGTAATAAATTTAATTCTAATTATGAAAGGTAGGAATATATATGTTTAATTCTTCTAGATTAGTGAATATGTCCTCAATGCTTAATAAAGCATTTGATGAACATTACGCAGTTGGTCAATTTAACATCAATAATGTTGAATGGACAAGAGCCGTACTTGAGGAAGCTCAAAAAACTAGAACCCCTGTTATTTTAGGCGTCTCTGGTGGAGCTGCAAAGTATATGGGCGGTTGGAAAACAGTAGTTTATATTGTAAATGGTTTAATGGAAGACCTCGATATCACTGTTCCCGTCGCACTTCACGTAGATCACGGTGCGTCGTTTGAAGTTTGTAAAGCAGCTATCGATGCTGGATTTACATCCGTCATGATTGATGGATCTAGACTTCCCCTTGAAGAAAATATTGCTGTTGTCAAAAAGGTTGTTGATTATGCACATCCCCGCGGTGTCACAGTTGAAGCTGAACTTGGCAAAGTTGGTGGACAAGAAGAAGATGTCGTCGCTGAAACTATGTATGCGGACCCTCAAGAATGTTTGCGCATGGTTAAAGAAACTCACCTTGATTTCTTAGCCCCTGCTTTAGGATCAGTACATGGACCTTACCACGGTGAACCCAAACTTGGTTTTGCTGAAATGGAAGAGATTGCTAAATTAGTTAAAATCCCTTTAGTTTTACACGGTGGTTCAGGTATTCCCGAAGAAGACTTCCGCAAAGCTATTGCTCGTGGAACATCCAAAGTCAATATCAATACTGAATGTCAACAAGTATGGACAGCTATTGTCCGTGAAGTTCTTGCAAATGATTCCAAAGTTTATGATCCTCGTAAGATCATTGGCCCTGGCATGAAGGGAATTAGAAATACAGTATTAGTTAAAGCAACCATGTTTGGTTCTTTAGGCAAAGCTGATTAATAATTCAATTCTAAATATTATATTTTAGCTGAGGTGGGGAAATCTTTTCCTCGCCTCATTTTTTCTATAAGAAAGGATTATATATGGACAAAATTGAAGATTTTTTTAAACTGATTGAAGCGAATGATACTATCACTATATTCGGTCACTTACATCCCGATGGGGATTGTTACGGGTCTACCGAAGGCTTAAAAGCTGCACTGACTTATTTCTATCCAAACAAATCTATTCACGTCGTAGGTACTGATTTTAAAGATGGTTTGAATAAATTTCCTCTCGCTGATGAAGTGGACGATGAAACAATAGCTAAGTCTCTCATCATCACTTGCGATTTACCCGACAAGGATCGAGTTGGTGATCCTAGAGCGTTCTCAATAGTAGGAAAAGGAATGATCAAAATTGACCATCACGTTTTTGTTGAAAATTTTGGCGGATTAGAATTCGTTGATGAAGAAGCAAGTTCATCCTGCGATTTAATAGCGCAAATGCTTTATACAAAGTTTGATCACATTTCCGAATTGGCCGCTAATCTATTTTTCATAGGATTAGTTACTGATTCCGGCAGATTCCAATTTTCCATAAAGCCTGAAACGTTAAATATCGGAGCTCGTCTATTGGCTGATGGCGCAGATGCTGATTATATTTATAACGCTTTGTACGAAGTAGATGAAAAATCAATGATGTTCAAAGGCTATCTCACATCAACTTACAAAAAAACATTTTGGGGAACAGCTTATCAAGTTATAGACCAAGAAACTTGCGTGAAATACGGTTACGCAGCAAACAATGCTGCTAGATTTGTAAATTCTGTCGGTCATATTGGCGCTTCGAGGATTAGTTGTTTTATCGTTGAGAAAGAGGACGGAAATGCATTTGTAGAATTTAGATCTATCGGTGACATCAACGTTCAAGAGGTTGCTAAGAGTTTAGGTGGCGGTGGTCACTTTAACGCATCTGGTTGTACAATTAGTTCTATAGAAGAAGCTGAAAAAGTAATCGCTATGTGCGATGAAGCTATCATCGCTTCCTTCGGTGAATATTCTGAACAGTTAAAAGCTATGGTTGAAGTCGCAATCAAAGCTAGTGCGGAAATAATGAAGGATTACAAAAATGGATTTAAGATTGAAATTAAATCTGATAATTCTCCTGTTACAACCGCTGATAAAGCTTCAAACGAGATTATCGTTGGTACTTTAAGTGAGAAATTCCCGAAAATCGGAATGCTTACTGAAGAGGCAGTCGATAACAAAGAAAGACTCAATTGCAAAGATATATTCGTAATTGATCCTTTAGATGGAACTGCAGACTTCGTCGAAAAAGACGATATGTTTGCTGTCAATATCGCGTTAGTTCACGACCATAAACCTGTAGTAGGCGTTGTAGCAATTCCTGCTCAAAACAAATATTACTTTGCTGTAAAAGGTCATGGTGCTTACCTTGTTGGTGACAATAAGATGATCAAACAAATTCGCGTATCTAACAAGAAAAATAAATTAAGGGTACTTTCATCTCGTTGCCATCCGAATCCTGAGATTCAAAAGGCTTGCGATGAAAATCCTAAAGTAGAAAAACTCACTTTAGTTGGTTCAGCTTTAAAAGCGTGCTTAATCGCTGAAGGTAAAGCTGAAGTAAGCTACACATTTGGGGCGAATACGAAAGAGTGGGATACTTGTGCTCCTCAACTCATAGTTGAAGAAGCTGGCGGTGTTTACTTAAGTACTAAAAATGAAGAGATAACCTACAATAGAGAAGATGTATATAATAGGGATGGATTTGTTACATTCAATGATGCAGCAAACGATTTTCTTAATAAATAAAGAAAGGTAAGTTTATGAAAAAGATTAGCAAGTTAGTCGTTATGAGTTTATTTGTCTTGCCGTTATTTACTTCGTGTACTGATAACGTTTCTACTTCTACAACATCTGTTGAGACATCTCAAGCATCAAATGGTACAACATCTGAAATAGCCGATGTTACAACAAGTGAAGTAGCGAGTGAAGTATCAAGTGAAGTGCAGATATCTTCCCCTGATTCAATCACTTTAGAGAATATAAAACCTGAAACATTCTCAATATATTCAATTAATGATACTCACGGAGCAATTGAAGAAGATGCAGAGTCTTATACATATCAACCTGGTTTGGTGAATTTAGATTACGCAATAAAGAATGATGAAGATTTCACAGACTATTCAATCTTGTTGTCTGCTGGCGATATGTCCCAAGGTAGTGGACTATCGAATATTTCTAAAGGCGACTGTATGATGGAATCTATGAACGCCATGGGTTTTGACGCTATGACAATTGGTAACCATGAATTCGACTGGGGCGTTGACGCTATTAAACAAATGGAAGAGAAAGCGAATTTTCCTTTCTTAGGAATTAATATTACCAATAAAGACGACGGAGAAATCGCCGATTTCTCTCAAGCTTCAACTATCATCCAAAAGGGTGGCGTAAAAGTAGGAGTTATTGGTAGTATCTATAAAGATATATCTTCATCTATTTCCGCATCTGCAATTCAAGATATTGAATTTACAGACGATGCACCTTTAGTAGAGGCAGAAGCAGAGAGACTTAAGGTTGATGAAGAATGCGATTTAGTTATTGTTGAAACTCACCAAGGTGGCGGAACAGCCGCATCTAGTGCATTTATTGAGAGTGACTATATCGATGGAGTATTTGGTGGACACGATCATCAGTTTACTAATACATCTAATTCTGACGATAGTTGTTATTTCTTAGAAGCTGGTAGTAGCTCAAGAGGCTACGCAAAGATGACATTTTCATTAAAAGAAGATAACTATGAAGCTGAAGGTGGATTTTGGCACAAGGTGACTGAATCAGAAAGTGCCAATGCTACTAGTCCTTTAGTTTTAGCTGTTATTAATAAGTATCTTGATATTGTTGGTGATGTCTTAGATGAAGTTGTTGGAGAACGAGATGATAGTTTCACAAGATCAAATCTCGGTACCTTAATAACTGAAGCAATGATGAACTATGCTAGAAATACAGAAGGCGGAGACGACATTGTTGTTGCAGTTCACAACATGGGTGGAATTCGCGACACTTGGACTTCAGAAACAGATAGCGATGGAGATGGATTGTTCGACATAACTTACGATGATATATATTCAGTTATGCCTTTTGACAATCAAGTTCAATGGATTATGTTAACTGGAACCGATCTTATTCAGGCTTGTAAAACTCATTATCACTCAAAAGATTATGAAGTAATCGGTAGTAAGTATTACTTGAATGGAGTCGAAATAGATAGAGATGCCGAATACAAAGTATTTGCGATTGATTACATTATCACCGATTATGGCGATCCTTGTTATAAAGGTATCGGTGGAGGGACTAACCTCAACGGAGATATCGCATTAACACGTGACATATTCAACAATTATGTTCAATCTTTAGGAACATTACACGTAGCTGATTTTCCTGTGTTATAAGCCTTAATTGGTTTTATAAAGTTTAATTCAAAGCTGTTGTATTTAAATGTACAACAGCTTTTTCTATCCTAGAAACAAATAAAAAAGAGCCGATTAATTTAAAACCGACTCTTTGAGTTAATATTGTTTAGTCTTCGTATCCGTTAGGATTTTTTTGTTGCCAATTGTTTGAGTCTCTGCACGCGTCTTCTACTGTAAATTGAGTTTCAAATCCCAATT
>Ga0172377_10005976_pt1 | contig 12521 bp, 6 predicted proteins | sample Pumphouse3metaG_FD_119749 | JGI IMG/M metagenome (GOLD analysis project Ga0172377, IMG submission 119749) | Leachate microbial communities from a municipal landfill in Southern Ontario, Canada - Pumphouse #3 metaG | ecosystem: Engineered > Solid waste > Landfill > Unclassified | place: Canada... | reverse complement strand
TAGTAACTGGGGAGCGCTCTGCAAAGGGCGCCCTTTCAGTTTACGGAGACAAGATAGATGAAGTCTTTTGGAATGAGGCCGAGGCTGACTCATTCATACTTGCAAATCCCGGAATTGAAGTTGTCGACCTTGGAGGAAAACTGCTGATGGCAGGCTGCATTGACACTCACGTTCATTTCAGAGAACCGGGGATGGAGAGCAAGGCGACAATAGGCAGCGAATCCAAAGCCGCACTCACCGGCGGAGTCACTTCGTTCGTCGATATGCCCAACACTAATCCGCCCACGGTCAATCTGCAACGTCTGAGCGACAAGTTGAAAATTGCAGAAACTACATCTTACTCCAATTACGGCTTTCACATCGGCGCAACGGACGGCAATTTCGAGGAGATTCAAGATATTGTTGACAGCGGAAAAGGCAGTCTGTTCGGAGGCATAAAAGTGTTTATGGGATCATCCACGGGCAATATGCTTGTCGACAAAGCGGAAACACTCAAACGGCTTTTCCAGTACAGGGAGAAAGAGATTCTGATTCACAGCGAGAGCGAAAACGTGATCAGGACCAATCTGGAGATTGCGAGAAAACATTTCGGGGATGAGATACCATTCTCGGAGCACGAATTCATAAGAAGCATAGCAGCTTGTGTTCAGTCCACCGAGCGTGCGCTTGATATGGCGCTAAAATACGGGACGAGACTTCACATTCTGCACGTTTCCACCGCCGAGGAAGTCTATATGATAGAAAAAGCTAAGCGGAGCAATCCTGCGATAACCGCAGAGACTTCCCCTAATTATCTTTGGTTCTGCGACGAGGCCTATTTCAAGATGAAAGGACTGGTGAAATGCAATCCTTCCATCAAAACCGTTCAGGCAAGGACTGAAATCCGACACGCTCTCAAAGAGAGAATTATTGACACCGTCGGCTCCGACCACGCCCCCCATCTACTGTCAGAAAAGACAGGGCATTCTTACATTGAGACCCCCTCAGGAATGCCGAGCATTCAGCAAGAGGTTTCAGTGGCACTAAGCGTTGCGGCTGAAGAGGGCATTCCTCTTACGACTATGGCCTCTGCCCTTTCCGAGAAAGTAGCCAGGATGTTCGGAATCGAGAAGAGAGGCATCCTTCAAAAAGGCAATTACGCAGACCTTATGGTCATTAATCCTGAGGAGGAATTCATAGTTGGAAAAGATAGGGATATAAGCGGAACAGCCGGCATCGACTACAAATGCGGCTGGTCCCCTTACGAAGGGACAAAGTTAAAATACGCAGTGAAAGCAGTGTATCTGAACGGGAAGCGAGTGGCGGATTGCGGCAGACTGCTGATTGACGAGCCTGAGGGACAAGCCTTGAAGTTCGACAATTAAACCTCCATTCTGTTCTTGCTGTAGTTCTTAGAATTGAGCAACTGGGAAAGAATGATGCCGAGACAGGCAATCAAAACCCCTACCCATTGAAGAGGTTTCAGGCCTATGCCGCCTGTCAGACTGTCCGCAATCGCAGTAACAACGGGAATCATCGAAAGGAATATGCTCGACTTTGCCACACCGAGCTGCTTGATGGTACCGCCCCAAAGCGAGAACGATATGCTTGAACAGAAGACCGCCAGACATAGAATCGGCCCCCAAACGTCCCAGCTCATATAGATAGCGGCGTCGTAATTCCTCAGACCGCGTGTAAGAAACAAAGGCAGGAAATACGCCGCTCCTATAAGGAACTGATACATAACTATAACTTGCGGACGGTAGTTGTTGTTGGTCAGTACTTTAGTGCAGGAAGCGTGACCCACCTCTGAGAAAATGGCAAGCACAAGAAACAGCACGCCCCAGAAGAATTTGTCTCCAATCGACTCGGCACACAGAGTCACAATCACTATTCCCCACAGGCAGACCAGAATACCGAGCATATTGACAACAGAAAACTTCTCTTTGAAGATCAGCACTCCGGGAATAACTGAGAATATCGGGGTCGCGGCAATAATCAACGCACTGTAGGTCGGTGACTTGGTGAGCCTTATGCCATAAGTCTCGCAGATAAAGTAGACCAGCGGCTCGAGCAGAGCCAGAAGAAAGAACATTGGGAGGTCCTTTTTGCGAATCTTAAGATTAAGACGCAGAACAAGATTGACACAAAGCAGAATAAGCCCGGCAATAAGCACCCTCACGAACACGAAGTACTCTACCGGAATGTTCATCAGAATCAGTTTGTCGCTCCAAATGTAGGACAAACCCCACAGAACGATGGCACAGAAGGATGTGAGATACACCCTTACAAGACTTGTTTTGGAAGTAGTTGCTTTCTCTGTGACCATAATCCTAAAAATTACGACTAAATTCCTGCGAATTTACGAATAAAAACCGACATTTTCTAACAATTCGTAACTTTCAAGACCCAAAATCTATCAATACGGAACAATGTCACTTGACCAGTCTCAGAGAAATCCTTTTTCTGTCTGTGTCCACGTTGATGACGGCCACTATGACCTTCTGATGAAGCTTTACGACTTTGGTAGGATCGGCGATATGTCGCCCCTGTCCCATCTGCGAGATGTGCACCAGACCGTTCTCGTGGATACCTATGTCCACGAAAGCCCCGAAATTCGTGATGTTGGTGACAATCCCCGGCAGTTCCATTCCGGACTTCACGTCATCAATTGTGCGAATGTCAGAAGCGAACTCGAATTCCTGAGCCGCCTCTCTGGGATCCCTTCCCGGCTTCGCCAATTCCTTGATTATGTCGTTGACGGTCGGAAGACCGAATTCTCCTTCAACGTACTTTGAGGCATCTATTTTAGAGGTCAGAGAAGCATTGCCGACAAGCTCCGACGAAGTTACTCCAAGATCTTTTGCCATCTTATCCACAATGTGGTAGGACTCCGGATGAACCGCGGAATTGTCAAGCGGATTGGCCGCACCGTGGATTCTGAGAAATCCTGCGCACTGCTCAAAAGCCTTGGCTCCGAGACGAGGAACCTTTTTCAACTCCTCACGAGACTTGAATCCGCCAACACTGTTACGATAGTCGATTATGTTGGCTGACAGAGAAGGGCCGATTCCTGAGACATAACTCAGAAGATAAGTGCTGGAAGTGTTGAGATTGACGCCGACGCTGTTCACGCAGAACTCCACAGTGTTGTCGAGCTTCTCTTTGAGCAGTGTCTGGTCCACATCGTGCTGGTACTGCCCCACGCCCAAAGACTTAGGGTCAATCTTCACAAGCTCGGCAAGCGGATCCATCAGCCTTCTGCCAATAGACACCGCGCCCCTGACAGTAACATCCTCATTCGGAAACTCATCTCTCGCAGCCTGAGAAGCGGAATAAATGGAAGCGCCGTCCTCGCTGACAGTGAACACCTTACAGCCTTGAGGCAGAGGTACCCTCTTGATAAATTCCTCAGTTTCCCTGCTTGCTGTGCCGTTGCCGATGGCCACAACCTCAATCTGATACTTCTCCACAATCTCCGAAAGCGCTATTATGGACTTGACCTTGTCGTTCTGAGGAGGATGAGGGTATATGATCTCGTGATGCAGCAGATTGCCCTGTGCGTCAAGACACACTATCTTGCATCCGTTTCTGAAGCCGGGATCTATGGCGAGCGTCCTTTTCTGACCGGCCGGAGATGCGAGCAACAACTGCTCCAGATTCTCTCCGAAAACCTTAATCGACTCTTTGTCAGCCTTTTCCTTAGCCTCCTTGATTACCTCGTTGGAAATGGAAGGTTCCAAAAGACGCTTGAAAGAATCATCGACTGCAAGACGAATCTGTTCGGCAAGAGCCTCCGAAGGATAATGCTGTTCCTGACAAAAGTCGTAGTAAATCTTCTTGTCGCATTTCTCGGCGTCTGAATCCAGCCCCACACTGACGATCCCCTCATTGTTAGCCCTTAGCATTGCTAAGAGGTTGTGAGAAGGAATTCTGGAAAGCGGCATACTGAAATCAAAATAACTGCGATATTTCTGCGCGTCAGGAGATTGTTCTCCAGCCTTGGTGAGATGCGACTCAACCCTGCGCTGACGAAATATAGCCCTGAGATTCTCCCTAATCACTGCGGTCTCGCTCAATTTTTCAGCGATAATGTCACGGGCGCCACTTAGCGCATCCTCAACAGAAGCGACCTTCTCCCCTACGAATTTGGCAGCTTCCCTTGCGGGATCCGAAATAGTGACATTGTACATCTTCTCCGCAAGAGGAGCCAGACCCGCGGCCACGGCAATCGTTGCCTTAGTCCTGCGCTTAGGTTTGAAAGGCAGGTAGATGTCCTCAAGCTCTGATGCGCTGACGCTACCTTTGATCTGTTGGGCAAGAGCGTCGGTAAGTTCTCCGGCATCCTGTATAGTCTTGATTATAAGAGCCTTCCGCTTCTCCATATCCGCAAAGACCTCCGTCCAGTGCTTGATCTCAGCCACTTCCACATCGTCCAGACCACCCGTCCTTTCCTTTCTGTAACGGCTGATGAAAGGGATGGTGTTGCCCTCCTCAAACATCTGCGCGCAATTTTCCACCTGCCAGTCCTTGACCTGAAGATGAGAAGCTATGTAATTGATGTATAATGTGTCCATATAAAACCTTAGTGTGAATTGTCAATAAATCAGTCCTGAGAAAGCACCTTGAGCTCATCTCTGTAAGCCGAGAAAATCTTGGACTTGGAGACAAAACCCACGTAAGTTCTGTCCTTTCGAACCACAGGCAGATTCCACGCCCCGGACTTCTCGAATTTTCTCATAACACTCTCCATCTTCTCGTCCTCATAGACATACTCCGAGATGGATTTCATATAATTGAAAACGTGCAGTTTGTCGTACTGGTCTGTCAGGAACATATCCTTTCTGATGTCCTCCAGAGAGATGTAGCCCTGAAAATGCTCCTTCGAATCAAGAACGGGGAAGATGTTCCTTTTGGAACGGGAGACCACATTGACTATCTGCCCCAGAGTGTCGTCAATCGAGAGCGGGAGGAAATCGGTCTCTATCAAATCGGTAATCTTAAGAAGAGTAAGGACAGCCTGATCGCTGTCGTGAGTTAGAAGGTCTCCTGTCTTGGCGATTCGCTTGGTGTAAATCGAATACTGTTCGAAGATACGAGTCGTTCCGAATGCTATCGCAGCTGTGATGATCAGAGGAATGAAGAGCTCATAGCCTCCGGACATCTCAGCGATAAGGAATATTGCGGTCATAGGGGCCTGCATCACCCCAGCCATCAGTCCCGCCATTCCGACCAACACGAAATTCTGTTCCGGAACAGTGTAGGCCGATCCGGCAAGCAGCAGATTGATCGTCCTCGCAAGAACGAAACCGGCTATGGCACCGATGAACAAGGTTGGTCCGAATGTACCTCCGACTCCCCCGCCGGCATTGGTGAAAGTCATTGAGAACACCTTCAGCAACAGCACAAGAATGAAGAATAGAATCAGAGTCCACGGATTGTTCATCAGGGACGACAGTATAGTCTCGCCTTTGAAGGAAATTGCGGTGCCGTTCAAAAGCGGAGTTAATTCCGAATAGCCCTCTCCGTAGAGTGGAGGGAACAGGAAGATCAGAAGTCCAAGAGAGATTGCGCAAAAGGCCCATTTGACGAACGGATTGCGCACGCCTCCTATCTTGTCCTCAAGCCACAGAGTGGTTCGCACGAAATAGACTGAAAGGCCTCCGCAGAAGACTCCGAGTAGGATATAGAACGGGATGTTCTTCAAAGTGAAAGGGGACATGCTGCACAGAAAAGGCAGGGAATCGCCCATAAAAATGTACGAAATCACCGTTGCCGAGACTGTGGAAATCAGCAGCGGCATCATTGAAGTCATAGAAATGTTGAAAAGCAGAATCTCAAGAGTGAAGAGCACTCCCGCAAGAGGCGCCTTGAATATGCCCGCGATGGCACCCGCCGCGCCACAGCCGAGAAGCACAGTCATACTTCTGTACGACATATTCATATACCTTCCGAAGTTGGAGCCTATCGCCGCGCCGGTGTAGACTATCGGCGCCTCCGCTCCCACTGAGCCTCCGAAGCCGATAGTGACGGCACTGGTCAGCATTGAGGACCACATATTGTGAGGCCTGATTCTGGATTCGTTTCCGGACACGGCCACAAGCACCTTAGTGACACCGTGGCCTATGTTGTCTTTCAAGACATACCTGACGAACAGCATCGACAGCAGCATTCCTATCCCTGGATAGAAAAAGAAAAGATAATTGTCGTACCCGTGACTGAACCAGGAAGTCAGCCCCCAATGAATCAGAGAGATGGCCTTTTCCAGAAGGACGGCAGCCAGCCCTGAGAATATGCCCACCACAAAGGACAAAACAAGAAGAAGCTGCTTTTCAGACAACTTCCCCAACATCCTCTTGAGCGGGATGAAGACCATTTTCAACATATCCTCCGGATTCATAGTGAATAACAAATATAACTAAAAAAAAGGTCGGACAAAACGCCCGACCTCATTTTCTTGCTCAAATCAAAATTCACCTCGTCTCATCAGTCGTGTCACCGTCCCCGTCGGAATCGCTCTGGTACTTGGAGATGTCATCGTCAGGCAAATCCCCGGCAGGTTCGGAAGCCGCCGCCGATGGCCCTGTAACCTCCTCTGTCTCACTTTCCTCCTCTCCTTCCAGCCATCTCTCCAAATCCGCGGCGTCATCGGTCTTGATCTGAATCTTGACCAGATAGATAGCATCGGGGATCTCTATCGTAACAGCATAGAAGAATGTTCCGTCCGGTTTGTCGTACTTTACCAAATCCGGAAGATAATCACTGAAGCCTCTCGGATACTTTTCCATAAAAGCGGCCGACAACTCAGGCGACATGTGCTCATAGCTGACTACGTGTCTTTTCTTTTGATCTTGTGCCATATTCTCTTTAACCAAATATTTTATTATTGAATTTCGATGCAATATTAGGACATTTTTCTCAATAGTAAAATATTTTTGAGGAAATTCATTTAGAATATGCCGAATTCTGTTGCACGGCTATCACGGAATTGGCGTTAATCTCACTCTGAGGTATGGGAAGGACAATCTTTCCGAAGGTTCTGTCAATGGTTTTCCCGCGATAGGTGACAGGCACGTCAGTCAAATCGTCATTGAACTCGATGGTCTTGTTCATCCTGATCATATCGAAGAATCTCAGCCCTTCGCCATAGAACTCCTTGCCCCTTTCAGAAAGAATCATATCATCGCTTATCGTAGACGCAGTGGCTGCGGCAAGATTCGGAGAGCGCCTTCTGATGGCATTCAGATAGGTTGCTGCCTTGTCAGCGTCAGGATGAGAGGCGTGCAGCGAAGCCTCCGCGGCTATGAGATATATCTCCGAAAGCCTGATCACCTTTATATCCACGGCAGTCGGGTTCTCCTTACCGTCGCCTTTCATTTCCGGCCCGCCTATATACTTATAGCATGCTCCTTTACGCACCGTGCCGGTGTTGAGCCAATACTCGTCATTGTCCATAACTCCCCAACGTACGTCTCCCGGATCCTCTCCGAGCCTGTTTAGGAAATAATCGCTTGCCAGAAACCAGCCCTGAGCCGAAGTCTTTTGATGGTATCTGATCATATAATAGCCGAGAGAGCCTGTCCCTAGATCGGTCTCGGAGTCCATTCCTATCTCGAAAATGGATTCGCTGCCATATTGCTGAGCCCAGGAAGCGCACCATTCTGACGGCTCGTACAATTTGAAGACTTTTGAGTCAATAATCGTCTCGGAAGTCGTAAGAGCCTTGTCGTAGTCTTCCATAAAAAGAGCGACTCTCGCCTGAATGGCCAGATTGGCATAATAGCTCACATATCCGTCATTCTCCGATTTGTCGGAAGACATTAGGCTCTCACCCTTAGTGAGATCATCGACTATTCGATTGTAGTTGTCAGCTACTGAAGCCCTTCCGAGTTGTGAATCAATGGGAATAGTGCCGGTCACGTCAGGCACTCCGTAAGAATTCTTGCTGTAATTGTAAGGCAAACCGTAAAGACGCACCAGATCGAAATAGATCAAAGCCCTGAGAGTCAAGGCCTCGCCTTTGTAGTAGGCGAACTCTTCCGCCGTTTCGGAGTTCATCTTGTCAATGTTCTCGATAAGATTGTTGACTTGCAGCAGGCAGTTGTAGCCCACCGACCAGAATCCGCTGAATGCATTGTTGTCAGGAGTGTGGTTGAACATATACAGTCCGTCCAATCCCCTTCCGGAAGAATAGATTGTCATATCCCCGCCTTTAGCCTCTCCGTACATAATGAAATTGCGGCCATAGTACGAAGACGAGCTCATCAGCTCCATCACACCGTTGATAGCGACCTGAGCGTCATCGGTAGTGACGATAGCGCTCTCAGCATCTGCGGAATTAGTCGGTTCCAAGTCAAGAAATGAATCACAAGAGGAGCACGACAGACAGACAACTGAGACTGTCATTATTATATCATTAAATTTCATAATCTTTGTCAATTAGTTAAAACTGTAATTCAACACCGAACACGTAGGTTTTTCCGATAGGGGTTTCCCATCCTCTGGTCCCGTACTCATTCACCTCGGGATCAGCCTCTTTGTAGCTTGAGAAAGTGAGCAGATTGGATGCCGTGAAATAGACTCTCGCACGGCTGACGCAGGCTTTTGAAGAGATCCTGCCGGGAATTGTGTAACCGAGGGTCAGGTTCTTGAGTCGCAGGTAACTTGCATTGTACAAGTGCCTTGAGGAGTACTCCATAGCATCTGTCAGGTCAAGCCCCGACAATGCGGGTTGGGAGCCGTCAGTGTTGGTCGGAGTCCACATATTCTCATAATAGCTCTTGGATCTGATTCTCTCCCAATAATATCCGTCGTCCGCAACATCCTTTTCCGCGCCGTCGTAAAGGTCTCCCCCTATCTTGTAGGTAAAGCCAAGGGCGAGATCAATGCCTTTGAATGAAAGGTTGGTGTTGAAACCTCCTGTAGCAAAAGGGACGGCGTTTCCGATAATCTTGTAATTGGCGCTGTCATAATCGTAAGTGGCGCCTCTGCCTTTGTAGATAAAATCACCCGCCTTCGAGTCGTCAGGGTCGTTGACATAGTAGACGCTCTTGCCATTGGTCTTGTCTACGCCGGCCCACTCGTAACCGTAGAAGGCATAAGTGGATTCACCTTCTCTGTAGAGGTACTGCGCTCTGGTGTCGCCTCCGGTCGGATCGTACCAGATTATCTCGGCCCCGTTGTAAAGAGACTTAACTTTAGATTTGAGGAAAGAAATGTTGCCCGAGGCGGTCCAAAGAAGGCCGTTTCTTCTCATTATCTCACCGTCAAGTTGGATCTCAAATCCGTGATTGTTGATTCTGCCGATGTTTTTCAACATTGAGGACAAGCCGGTGACCTGAGAGACGGGCACATCTTGAATCAAATCCTTGGAATCTCTGTTGTAGAACTCCACAGTACCGTTAAGACGTCCTTTGAAGAATCCGAAATCAACTCCAACGTTGGTGCTGTAATTGGTCTCCCAAGACAAATCGTCATTGGCCAGAGAGGAAATTGTGCCTCCCGCATTGCCCAGATAATGGTTGGTGTAGGACATTAGGTACATATAACCGTAATTATCCGAAGGCAGAGTGCCGTTCACACCGTATGATGCCCTGAGACGAAGATTGCTGAGCCAAGGCGTTTCTTTAAGGAAATTCTCCTCAGTAAGTCTCCACGCTCCGGCTACTGACCAGAAATCGCCCCATCTTTTGTCAGTGCTTAGCTTGGAGGAGCCGTCTCTTCTGAAAGAGACTGAAGCAAAATAGCGCTCAGCGTAATTGTAGTCCAGTTTTGACAGAAGCGAGACCATCGAATTGCCCCAGCTGTAGCCAGCTGCCGAGAAGAGTCCGGCGGTGGAGACAGTGTGCAATTTGCTTGTTGGAAGATTCTCGCCTTCGCTCCGGGTGTAGTCAGTGTTGTTTTTCTCAGCCTCGAAACCGGCAAGAAAAGCGAGATTGTGACTGCCGAACGCTTTAGTGTAAGAAGCGGTGGTCGAAGACACGGTCTTCTCATAAATAGTGCGCATCTCGGTAATGCTGCCGTTCGTAGATGCCCCGTTGTAATGCAGTGCGCTGTAATAGAGGCTTTCCTTGACAGTGGAATTGTCATAAGAGAATATTGACTTCAAATCCAATCCCTCAAGCAAATGGATAGTGGCTGTCTCGGATATGGCTGCGTTAAGGGTTTTGGAACTGTTGTCCCATTCATTGTCATAGTACTTGTTGTTCTGGGCGTAACTGCCGTAACGGGTTGTCCATGCTTCACCAGTGGAATAGTCAGTCGGCCAGTAGAGTCCCCACAAGAGGTTTCTTGTCTGAAAAAAAGAGTTTGCCGAAGTGTTACGGGTGTCATTGTAGCCGCTCTTGTCGGTTTTGGCCATTCTTACGTTTGTGCCAAGCTCGAAGAATCGCCCGATTTTCTGATTGAGATTCACTTTTGCGGAAGCTCTGGTGAAGTCGTTGACTCTAAGCCTTCCCTGGCTGTCCATATAACCGAGAGAGGCGTAGTAGCTCGTGGTGGGAGACGCTCCGCTGACAGAGAGATTCAAATCTTTGTAGACCGCCGTTCTGTAATAGGCGTCATCCCAGTCGTAATACTTGCCGGCGCGTCCGGAATTGTCATAATCTGAGATTATCACATTGTCGTAGGCTCCCGTACCCTCGGTACTGAACGAATAGCCGTGTTTGTTGAATTTTTTGTTAAGTTGCGCAAGGGCGTAGGCATTGGCCTTCTCATCGCTTTCTCCTTTGCCCGCTGTTCTGTAATTATGAAAAATCATATAGAGCATATTCACGTTCTCCTGCACGCCGGCAGTTTCGTAATTGCCTGTGGCCCAGGAAGGAGTGAAGCCAACCGATGCATTGAAACTGACCACCGGTTTGCCCTCCCTGCCGCTTTTAGTGGTGATGATTATGACACCGTTGGCGGCTCTTGATCCGTAAAGAGAGGAAGCGGCCGCATCTTTCAAGACAGAGACCGACTCAATGTCCTCCGGGTTCAATGTGCTCAAAAGATCATTGGAAGTGTAGATGTAATCTCCTGAAAAGCCCGCATTGCCAGAATTGACGGGCACCCCGTCAATAACATAGAGAGGCTCGTTGCTCGCATTCATCGATCCGGTGCCTCTGATTCTCATACTGCTCACAGACCCGGCCTGACCTGAGGTTGAGGTGACTTGCAGGCCCGCGACCTTGCCGTTGAGAGCACCCTCGAAACTCGTGACAGGAAGTTTTGAGATTTCGTCAGACCTGACGATAGAGGCGGATCCGGCGTAACTGCTCTTCTTTGCTATTCCGTAAGCGACAACCATTACTTCGTCGAGATTCTCAAATTCATCCTTCAGATAGATTGTCATAGAGGGTGCGATGGGCTGGCTTTTAGCCTGCATTCCCACACAGGTGACCTTCAGGGACTTGGCGCCGGAAGGGAGAGTAGAGAAAGAGAATCTTCCTTCTCTGTCGGTTTCAGTACCCATATCGGTACCTTCAATAACGACGAACGCATCCACAATGGGAGTTCCGTCACTTTCGGCAAGGACTGTCCCTCTGACCGGACCGTTCTGTGCGCTAAGCATCGCGCCCGTAATAATGGACACGACACAAGCCATAATTAATTTAGACATAAATTAAATAATGAGTTGATTGTATGTATGATTTGCGAAAATTGCACAAAGGCTCCCGCAAGGCCTGTTGAAAACAGGGGTTTGAGAATCAAAAATCCCCTATAGCGCCTCCCCGTTAAGCAGAGAGACGCTGTCGCTTGACTTTAAAAAACTGTTTGTTCTGATTAGGACAATACATTGTTTCAAATATCTAACACTAACTAACCGAAGGGAAGACTTCCCTTTCCGGGGTGCAATATAAGAAATAAAAATTTTTAGTTGCAACATTTTTTTTGATTAAAACGATAACAGGCTATCGTTAAACATCGAAAATGGCATTTAAAAACATTTAATGTCTGTTGAAGAAAAACGACTTTTGTTCTCTTTTTCTATCCAAATTTCTCTCCACGAAGACTGGTTTCATCGTTCTCGGGTCGATGCCGGAGTAGAACATAACCGAAGAAGTGGTCATCGGGGTCGGAGTGAAATCCTGAACCTGATCCATATACAGTCCTCGAAGCATCGGATTAGAGGCAAGCTTCTGCATATCCCTCATCGTGCATCCGGGGTGAGAGGAAATGAAATAGGGAACGAGTTCCGTATGACGGCCCTCATCCTGATTGATTTTGTCGAATTCTTTGCGAAGACGCGCGAAAAGACGGAACGAAGGCTTGGCCATATACTGAAGAACGTTGTCCTCAGTGTGCTCAGGAGCGACTTTCAGTCTTCCTGATGTGTGATTCAGTACCACTTCCTTGAGATATGGACAGGAAGTCTTGTCAACATAACCGTCCTCCGAAAGGAACAGGTCGTATCTTATGCCGCTGCCGATGTAGAAATGGCGTATCCCTTTCACCGAATCAATAAGGTGATATAGTTTGGTAAGGCGTTCGTGCGAACGGTTCAAGTTTTTGCAAGGGGCGGGGAAAAGACAGGATTTTCTGCGGCAGACCGCGCAAAT
>Ga0172377_10005973_pt1 | contig 12523 bp, 7 predicted proteins | sample Pumphouse3metaG_FD_119749 | JGI IMG/M metagenome (GOLD analysis project Ga0172377, IMG submission 119749) | Leachate microbial communities from a municipal landfill in Southern Ontario, Canada - Pumphouse #3 metaG | ecosystem: Engineered > Solid waste > Landfill > Unclassified | place: Canada... | reverse complement strand
GCAGAGTCATGCTCTGGAAAGAAGGCACCAGAGGCAAACGGCAAGTCCTGATCAGAGAACTGTCCTCCGCCAAGGGGACTACCACGCAAAACGCCCCGGAACTGCATTTTGGACTGGGCGAGGCCAATAAATTTGGGTATCAGTTATGGCAGCCCCAGCCCTGAGAAACATCCGCTGCGCAGCATTTAACCCCATCAGCGCTACCGAAACGGTCTTTATACCCGATGCGGTGATCTCTACCAAGGATGGCTATATCACGGCTCTCACACCATTTCACGATTATCAGGGTGATTGGGAGGACTATCGGGGCACCATCTGCCTTCCCGGCTTCATCGATCTGCATGTGCATCTCTCGCAATACCGCATTCGGGGGATTTATCATCCGGCACTGTTACCCTGGCTGAATCACACCGTCTTCCCTGAAGAAGAGAAATCCCGCGATCCGGAACATGCCTGCCAGCTCAGCCGTGATTTCTTTGCTGCCCTGTGGCGGAGCGGAACCACCTATTCTGTACAATACACTGCTCCATACCGTGAGGCTGCCGATGTCGCCTTCGCAGTGGCTCGCGAGATGGGAGTGCAGGCCAGGATCGGGATGACCATGATGGATATGAATAGTCCGGAGGGTCTGCAGCAAAGCACCGATTATGCCCTAAAGAACAGCTTTGAATTATGTGAATTGCACTCCGATGATATGCTGGGTTACATCTTTACGCCGCGCTTCGCGCCCACTTGCTCCCAGATCCTGATGCGGGAAGTGGGTTCTTATGCCCGCACGCATGAGGCTTTCATCCAGACCCATTTATCGGAAAATCCCGATGAGATACGCTGGGTAAAGGACATCTTTGGTAAAGCTTCTTACACCGCGGTATATCAGGAGTATGGCATCCTCGGCCCACGCACCATTTTAGGACACGCCATACACCTGAACGATGCGGAATTGGCCTTGATCAAAGACAGTGGTTCTGCCATAGCTCATTGTCCCGATTCCAACTTTTATCTGAAGAGCGGGGAGTATCCCCTGCAGAGGATCAGCGCCGCAGGAATCCCCTTCGGCCTGGGGAGTGATGTGGGGGCTGGGACTACCTTGAATATGCTCTATCATGCCAAACAGATGAATTTCCGTCAAAGCCAACATCCGATTCTGCCGGAGGAAATGCTCTGGCGTATCACTGGCGCGAACGCCAAAATCCTCGGTTTGGAGGGGAAGATTGGCTCGTTATCACCAGGCTGTCAGGCAGATTTGCTATTCTTCGCTCCTCCATCTGGATTTGCGATAGGGGCAGAGAGCCTCAGCCAGTTATGCTTTCTCAGCGAGGATTTTTGCCTCAAAGAAGTACTGGTGAAGGGATTGGTGAAGTATCATTCAGAATGCTGTAAGGCCTGAATCGTATGTCATACCTGGAACAGCCCTTTGCCCCAGCACAGATCAGCAAAAGGAGTCTATGATGCTTGTATTGTGCTCCTTTGACGGCGTTTGTCACATCATTATCAAACCTTCATCAAGCCCTAATAGTTAAGGCTTGATTTGGGCTTGATAATCACTTGATCGGGAGCCTGAAAGGGGAATCCAATCGAGTTTTGGAATCCTTCTTGCATCTTAGGGCATAAGCGCTGTGCGCTCGGGTTTGATTTCAAACCGATCTTGATATAAATGTATGAAATACAAGGAGATGTCTGTGAAACACATAAGTCTCGCAATCTTGCTGCTCATGATAGTGGCTTTGTTACCTGCGGCTCTGCAATGGCCTGAACCCATCGCGGTCAGACAGGGTGTGAATATTGAATGGTTCCGCACGGGAACCGAAACCAACGATGGCGGTGCCATCTACGTATGGAGCGATACCAAGCTTGGAGAGCGCGATCTATGGGCTCAAAAAGTGGATGCCAATGGCAATATGGTATGGGGAAGTCCGGTACTCGTGGACGGTAAACCTGATCGTCAGGAAGATCCTGTGATCACTCGTACTTCGGACAATAACTACATCATCGCCTGGATCGACTTTTCTGACGACCTCGATGGTAATGTTTACGCTCAAAAATTGAACAACAACGGCGAACTGCTCTGGCAGCAGGGCGGTAAACCGGTTTGCGCCATTCCCAGTATGCAATTGGGGCTAAATATGGAAGCTGACGACAATGGCGGAGCTTTCATCATTTGGGGAGACAGCCGTAATCCCAGCAAAGATCTCTATGCGCAAAGACTTTCCTCCAGCGGAGATCCACTCTGGACCCTCAATGGTATTCCAGTGGCCGATGGCCCCGGTGATGAAGTGCAAAACACCATGCTTCCTGACGGTCAGGGTGGCATGATCATGGGCTATACTTATACCTACGTAGGCGAAGCTGATGTTTATGCCAAACGTTTTGACGGAAATGGCGTTATGACCTGGACCGAAGCGATGCCGCTGGCAATCACTCCCGGCAGTCAATCAGGAGTTCGCCTTGCCGCCATGACCGGAGGTGAATTTGTTTACACTTGGACGGATCAACGTAGCGGGGACATGGATATCTACGCTCAGAAAGTGAACATTGCAGGCAATATGCTGTGGAGCAATCCCTTCATAGTGTATGGCGATCAGGATGCCTCCACTCCATATCAGCAGGATAATCCCAGGATTCAAGCGACATCAGATAATGCCGTTGTGATCGCGTGGGAAGATAAACGCGTGGATCATGACAATGGCGATCTGTATGCCCAAAAGCTCGCCGCTGATGGCAGTAAACTGTGGGGCGCTGACGGTATCTCCGTGGCAGCAGGAGAGTTTGCTCAGAGCGGACAACGTATGGATTCGGACGGGAACGGCGGAGTCTATATCGTATGGGACGATCTGCGCAATGGCAATACTCCCAATGATGACATTTACGCTCAGCACCTAAACTCCGCCGGTCAGGCACAATGGACCGCAGGAGGCAGATCGATCTGCAGTATGCCGTTTGAACAAAATGGCAGCCTCGTCAAGGTGGCTGACGGCAATGTATTCATTAACTGGATGGATCTGAGAAATGGCAGCGTCGGAATCTATTACCAGGTTATCAACGCTGCAGGTCAGCCTCAGCTTGCCGAGAACGGAGCTCAGGTTTTTTGGGGTCTCAGTGGAGATACTCCCAAAGGCCAGTATCAGATTCTGCCTCGCTCTAATGATCTGGTAATTGTTTGGCAGGATACTCGCTATGCAAACGATGGCTATCGAATATTCTTCCAGGTGATGAATCAAGATGGTACAATGATGTTTGCCGAAAACGGTGTTCCTCTCACTCTTCAGGGTGGTGGAACTCAGGAAAATCCGCACGCGGTAGTCACCCCCGATGGTCACTTTGCCGTGGTATGGGTGGATGGACGCGAGGGCGACCCCAATATCTATGCCCAATTGATCAGCCCTACCGGTGAAAGACTGTGGGGCGACAACGGAATGAAGATGACCGCGAACGTACCACTGAGCCAAAAAGAACCCCGTATCAGCTGGTTCAACGATTCCTTCTATGTTGGCTGGTCCACATGGGATCAGTATAACTCCAACTATTATTACCATGTTTATGGTCAACGCATCCAGAATAACAACAAGCTCTGGGGTGAAGACGGAGTGATGGTTTCCTGGTTGCCGGACGACGAGCAGAACAATGAATGCGTACTAAGAAGCCTGGTCGACGACATGTACGTGTGGGATCGCTCTCATCCTAGCGGAGCCAGCACTATTTGGGCGAAGAGAATGGCTCCTGACGGTACTACTCCTGCGGGCTGGGAAGACATGGGTCTGCAGACCACCAACCTCACCGCCTGGAATCAACAATTGCTTCCTGTGGCTGAACGCACCCCAAATGGTATTTTCGTGATGTGGAAGGATTTGCGGGATGACTATATCTTCAATTTCTTCGGTCAGCATATCTCCCGTGATGGCGAACGTCTGTGGGCAGATACCGGGGTGAATCTCGCCGATCGTAGCCGCGAACAGGAATTACCATCCATCGCTGTTTCCAGAAACGGCATTGCCTTTGCATGGTGTGAAAACATCAATGGCATGCACGATATTGGCGCACATAAGTATTCCTTCCCAGGACAGCCTTTGTGGGGGGATCTGGGCTATATGGTGGTGGAAAAAGACACCACCCAAAGCCACCCGACTCTGGCAGCCTTTGAAGGTAACGGTATGATACTGGCCTGGACTGAGTATCTGGCGATAGAAAGCGATATATACTACGATTATCTGAATGCTAACGGCAGCAGAGTTTACGGCGGTGGGGGACAGATCGTTACCGCTGCATCCAAAGGTCAATACGAACCTAAAGCCGTGGTTCTGAATGATGTTGCCTATCTGATTTGGGCAGATGGTATCAGCAGCGGAAAAACTGAAATCCTTGGCTTATATGCCCAGAAGGTCAACAATGAGACTTTATCCAATGATGATCCCCATGGCAGTCCGATGGCGGGATTAAGTTTGAAGCAGAACTATCCGAATCCCTTCAATCCCCATACCAACATCGCATTAAGCCTGCCCCAGAAATCGGACTTACAGCTCAAGATCTATAATGCCAAAGGACAGCTGGTAAAAGAGCTGTTCCGCGGTGAATTGGCAAAGGGAGATCACTCTTTCTCCTGGAACGGTACCGATGATTCCGGTCGTAGCGTAGCCAGCGGCGTTTATTTCTATACTGCCCAGAGCAATGATACCAGGATAAGCCGTAAAATGTTACTGATGAAATAAGCCGACTCTGTAATAGAGAAGAAAAACCCCGGCTGGCCAAAGCCGGGGTTCTTCGTTTTGTGATTGACAGAAGCATGGGGCTGGGATTATGTAGCCTCCGCGAACAAAATGGTGGTGATACTGTATTGTCCGCCAAAGAATTATGATTACAGCACTATAGTGAATCAGGAGTTATGAACAGAAATTTCTTGCGTCCCCTATTGATTATCGGCCTGGCGGCTGTCATCACAGGCATCATAGCGCTTTTGATCCCGGCTTGGGACAATAGCTTCTTTCCCATCAAGAAAATGCCCTGGTTTTCTGCCCTGTTATCTCACAACGCGGCTGGGGACAGTGTATCGGTTGACACTGGTCTGATCGAGCACATACCCAGCGCTCTGGATCCATTTACCAAAAATCTGGCCATGCTGCAGCCACTCTCCGGACAGCAGCCTCTGGTTAGTAGTACCAAACCCGGGCGCAAGAAGAACCTGCGAGTAGCCTATTACAGCGATTCCACTATCGAGGGTGATCTGATCACTGCGCCGCTGAGACACAGCTTCCAGAGCGTTTACGGCGGTTCCGGGGTGGGGATGGTACCCATCACATCCATTGTGGCGGGTTTCCGTCAAACCATCCGCCATAGCTTTTCCAAAAACTGGGAGAGCATTTCCTTCATGAGCTCTGCACGTAAGGATATGTCCCTGGGGATCACGGGCTACACATTTATCCCCCGTTCCTATTACACAGCGCAACGTGCGGTGGAACAGCCTGATACCATTGCCGTTACTTCAGATACTCTGGCCTTGGCAGCGGCAGATATACCCAAGCCAGAAGAGCCAAAGACCCAACGGATCTATGTGGATTACGATCCTTGGGTGGAATACAAAACCGCCGCTGTAAACGGTGGCGCTGCTGATTTCCGGCAGATCCGGCTTTTCTACAGTCACGCCCCAGAAAATGCTAAAGTGTCGGTATCCTACGATTCCGCTCCTATGCAGAGTTTCTATCTCAGTAGTGGTGAACCAGTGCAAATGCTGGATCTAAGTCCAGTCAGTCCCGTAAAGAGCATCAAGCTGCAGTTCTCCCGCCATGATCCCATCCACGTCTATGGAATGTCTTTTGATTCAAGATCGGGCGTGCATGTGGATAACTATCCCATTCGCGGTTATTCCGGCATGTATTTCAGTCGTATTCATGAAGACGTTCTAAAGGGTTTTCAACGTCATTTGGCTTATGATCTGGTGGTTTTGCAATATGGCGAGAACGTTTCCAACCCCGCGGTGAGAGACTATTCCAATTATAAGAGTGCAATGAAGCGTACCATCGAACACATCAAGAAAGCTCTCCCGGGAGTTCCAATCCTGATTGTCAGCGCTCATGACCGTAGCATCAGGGACGCCACGGGTTATCACACTTCACCCGACATCCCCCATTTAGTGAAGACCCAGGCGGAGTTGGCCAAGGAAACAGATTGTGCCTTTTTCAATCTCTATGAAGCCATGGGGGGGCATAACTCCATGATCGGTTTGGTAAGCCAAAAACCTCCTTTGGCCAGCAGCGATTACACTCATTTCAACCGTCGCGGTGCTGATTATGTGGCCGGGATGCTGCTGAAGTTTATCACGGGGGATCAGTGACATATCGCAAGTTCCTGATAATCCTGGTATTTTGTGCATCTCTATTGCTCACTTTATCCTTATCGGGCAGCGAAGCTGAAGACATTCCACAATTGCTCTTTGAAGAGGACTACCCCCAGGATCTGGACACTTTGGAAGAATTCATTCAGAGCTATTATCTGCTCCTGGATAGCGACAACTATCTGAAAAGCTACAAGTTTATCCATGCCAATAAGAATAAACTGCAGAACGATCAAGGTGGCTTGCAGGCATTTTACCTGAAGCTTTTGGAACTTCGCAACGCCAAGCGTGACAAAGTAGTGATCTACCAAATTGGCGATTCCCATATTCAAAGCGGGTATTTGAGCGGCACTGCCCGCTCGGCCATGCAGAAGTACTATGGGAATGCCGGACGCGGATTGATTTTTCCTCTCAAGGCACTTAGGACCAATCAGCCCGACGATTATCGCATTACTCTGAGTGGTAGCAGTCAGCGGGCGGATAAGGAGCCCAGTCTCAGTGGTTTCAGCCTTGCCCTGGGGGGAGGCAATCAACTTGGCATTCAGACCAATAATTTCTTTAGTATCGACTGCCGTTTTGATCAGGTGACTTTGTATGGGGATAGCCTCTCCATGCTAACGCCAAAGGATAATCCCTGGTCGTTGCGGCATCGGGTGGAATATAACGGAAAATACACTGCTCATGTGCTAAAGCTGGAAGACTATACAAACTCGTGCGAGGTCAATACTGGTGATGGTTTTCACACCCTCTATGGAATCTCGCTGGAACGTAGCAGCGGCGGGCTTTTGTACCATTCCATGGTCATCAATGGCGCGGGATTCTACACTCTGGCTGCACAGGACGAGATGTTCCGGCAAATAGCTATTTTGCAGCCTGATCTGATCATCGTTTCTTTGGGCACAAACGATGCCCAGGGTCAGTACCGGGCTGAGGTTGCCAGAGCCAATATCCGGAGCTTTATGACCAAAATGGAGGCCGCCAATCCCCAGAGTGCGATCCTGTTTACCCTGCCTCCAGATTCATACAAACGCGGCAAGCAAAATGCTGATCTTGCCCGGTTGGCGGATGAAATCACCGACTACGCCTCACAGAAAGGTCACGCCTGGTGGGATCTTGCTGAAGTGATGGGAGGCAGAGGCAGCGTCACCAAATGGCGCGGGCATAAAATGGCTGCCTCTGATCTATTGCATTATACCCCAAAAGGATATATGTTGCAAGGACATCTGATGTATCAAGCCATCATCAAAGGTTACAAAAGTTACAGCGAAGTAAGGGAGATCAAGTGAGTGCGCTAGTGGATAAATTGATTGGTCTTCTGGCCTACAATCCTCAGAATCCCCTGCTTTTCAATAGTAGCTACTTTCTCTTTTTCTTCATTCTGGTCTTGCTATTCTATCCCTTTATAGTAAACCGGATCAATCTGCGAACCTGGTATCTGCTGTTGGCTTCACTGTATTTTTATTACAAGACCGGTGGCAGTTTCGTAATCCTGCTTATCCTTACCGCCCTGATCAATTTCTTCATCGGCGCAAAGCTGTATAGATGTCAATCGCGGGGAGGCCGCAGAGCTTGGCTTTTACTTAGTTTGCTTTGGAATCTGGGGACTTTGGGCTACTTTAAATATACCAATTTCATCATCGATAGCATCAATCAGATCAGTGGCGCTGGCATCGCCAATCTCGATGTATTCTTGCCCATCGGGATCAGTTTTTTCACCTTTCAGACCTGGAGCTACACTCTGGATCTTTACTACCGGAAGTTTGAGCCCATCAGTAGCTTCAAGGATTTTGCCTTCTTCGTGTCCTTCTTCCCACAGCTTGTAGCTGGCCCTATCGTACGAGCCAGTTACTTTATTCCTCAGATCAATCAGAAACTGCATTTGGACAGGGATATTGTAGCTCGTTCCCTGGTGTTGATCTTTGCGGGATTGCTCAAGAAAGGGGTGATCGCGGACTATCTCTCCATAAACTTCGTGGATCGGGTGTTTGAGAATCCTGCGCTCTTCTCGGGGCTGGAAAACCTATTGGGCGTATATGCTTATGCTCTGCAGATATACTGTGATTTCAGCGGTTATTCGGATATCGCCATTGGCCTGGCGGCTCTGCTTGGTTTCGATCTGCCCATCAACTTCATGAGTCCCTACAAAGCCTATAGTGTCACGGATTTCTGGCGTCGCTGGCACATATCTCTCTCCACCTGGCTGCGCGACTATCTCTACATCCCTCTGGGCGGAAACCGCAAAGGTAAGACCCGTCAACACTTAAATCTTATGATCACGATGCTGCTGGGCGGTTTGTGGCATGGTGCCAGCTGGAACTTCGTCTTTTGGGGCGGTTTACATGGCATAGCTCTGGTCTTCGACAAGTTCTGGCTCAGGCTGAAGTTTACTCAGCACAAAGCCATGCGGGCATTGGGAATCCTGGTAACCTTTCACTTCGTCTGCTTTACCTGGATATTCTTCCGCAGCCCGTCATTTGCCAATTCGTGGCTGATGATTGAACGCATCTTTACAGCCTTCAATGGCGGGTTATTCTGGAACTGGATCAGCAAGTACAGCGTTCCGGCCGTCCTGATTGCCCTGGGATACTTGGCGCATTGGCAGCCCGATAGCTGGGAACGGCATTTTGGCTCTATATTACGCAAGATGCCCGTGTTTGTGCAATCCAGCTTACTGGCTTTGGTGATCTGGATCCTCTTCCAGGCGCGCAGCGCGGATATCCAACCCTTCATCTACTTTCAGTTTTAGGGGGAATTATGCACATTCTCAAAGCGTCCCTGCAAACCTATGCCTGGGGCTCGCGCAGCTTCATCCAGAATCTGCTTAGCCTAAGCGAGCCGGAGATTATTGCCGAAATGTGGATGGGAGCTCATCCCCAGGCGCCGTCCACGATTGATGGCCAGCCTTTGGACGCGCTGATCGCAGCCGATCCCAAGAAATGGCTGGGCAGCGACTACGAGATTGATAAGCCTGCGTTGTCCTATCTCCTGAAGGTGTTGGCAGCTTCAGAACCTCTCTCCATCCAGGTTCATCCCAATTTGGCACAGGCCGTTCGCGGCTTTGCTGCTGAAAACGCCCGCGGGATAGCTCTGAATGATCCCATGCGTAGCTACAAAGACGCCAATCATAAACCTGAGCTGATCCTCGCCCTTACTCCTTTTGACGCGCTCTGCGGTATCAGGGATTACCGTCAGATTGCCGCGATATTCTCCACCTTCAAGATCAGCCCCTTTTATGAGAACGCGGCAAAGTTTTGCCAAAACCAGGATCATGATTCGTTCCATGCCCTCTTTGAAGAAATCCTGGCAGGGGCCAAACCAGAATTGAATCAGCATCTCCTCTTGCTGGAGGGCACCCGGGAGTTTGGCGATGAACTCAGCTCCGTCAGATCTCTCTTGCATTACTATCCTAACGATCCTTTTGTGATCGCCCCCTGCATCATGAATCTCATCCATCTGCAGCCTTCCGAAGCCATCTATCTGGCTGCGGGCATCCCTCATGCCTATCTGCATGGTGCCGGAGTGGAAATCATGGCTGCCAGCGACAATGTGCTACGCGCGGGACTTACTCCCAAGCATGTGGATAAGCAAGAACTGCTGGCTACGGTCCGGCTGGAGTCATACATTCCCGAGATCATCCGCGTCCCGGACATTCCCAATGCCCTGCACACCTATCCAACTCCTGTGACCGATTTTCAGCTTTCCAGAGTTCGAGTAGATGGAGAAATGCATCTGGATCCAGAGTGTAAACCCGCGATAATCCTGGGCCTTGAAGGTTCCATGCTCTTGAGGACAGACATTGATACTTTGCCCCTGCAGCGGGGAGATTCTGCCATCATCCTCCCGGATGATGCCCTATCTTCCGTGTCTGGGAAGGCTCACTTCGTTTTAGCCCAATCCGGTAAAGCCTAAGCCTTTTCACGCTTTGCCCCAATTCGTCCCAGCACAGCTAAGCCTGGCTTCCTGGCCACTTACCACTCTCCCGGATTCCTCTTACGTGGTACGCAGGAGGGTGGCAATATGGTTAGAATAGCGAGGGCGGCCAGGAATGGACACTTGATACCAAAAGGGCAATTCAGTGGATACTACGGATCATACTCCGGATGTCTTATAGATCTGATAGCACAAGATCCCGGCTGCTACAGCTACGTTCAGGGATTCCATCCCGGGAACCATCTCGATGCTCACACTTTTATCAATATGGCGCTTTAGTTCTGGACTTACGCCATGCGCTTCGCTGCCCAGCACGTAGATGCAGGGCGATGTCGTAATCTGTATATCCCCAAGTTTCTGTGTACCATCCATATCCAGAAACCGCATATCTTGCTGCATGGCCAATAAATCTTTATGAGTAACAGTTTGAAAGGCAACATGATACACAGCGCCCAACGATGCTCGCACCAGCTTGGGATTACCAATATCACAGCACTGTGGGCTCAGGAATAGCTGAGCGATGCCAAAAGCTGCCGCCAGGCGGAAGATGGTGCCCAGGTTTCCGGGATCTGCGATACCATCAAGGTAGAGGGCAGAGTGGAAGTCCCTTCTACGTTCATGGGGGAGGGGATACAAAGCGGCTATACCGGCAGGATGCTCGCTATCGCAGATTTTCTTCAGTTCTGCTTCCCGAATCTGGTAGACGGGGATCCCGGGTGGGATTGAATACTGGCTACCTTCAGTATAGTAAAGCTCGAGGGGATGCACACCATAATCTGCCAGTTGATGCAGCAGCCTTTGCCCTTCCAAAACAAGCACTTGTCTCTGCTGTCTATGCTTTTTTTGATGTAACTTTGATAGTTCTGATATTTTAGCCTTAGATAGTGCTCTGTTTTCCAGCATGCATAGCTCCTTGTTATTCAGTTTGATATATACTTATCCACAGTGGAGTGTGGATAAGAGCTTAAGGCTAAGTGATTAACTTGCAATGTCATAAATACTTATCCACAAAATGCCATGAGACTTATCCACAGCTTGTCCACATAAGCCATAAGAGCCTGAATCTTCACAAGATAGTAAGTTTGCACTGTAAGTCACGCTTCCCTAACCGCAAGCGGATAAAGTAGATTCCTCTCTTTAGCTCGCTAAAACCCTCAATGTCGTGCAGATACAGCTCTCCCTGGGGAATATCTGCATCGAATATGCGTTGTGCCACTTTTTGTCCGCGGAGATTGAAGACGCTTACAGATAAGCGATTTACTGATTCTGATGGCTGTTTCCATGTCAATCTTCCCGTAAGGGGAACTTTCAGCGGATTGGGATAGGCAAGCACAGAATGATCGCTCTCATCGGATAATGTGAACGATCCCTGTAGTGAGTCTGATCTCTGGCCATTCTGATCGATAGCAATTACCGACCAGGAACCCGATTGTTCCACAAAGGCAGTAAACTGGAATTGGGGAGCGTAGGCGGTAGGGGAGATGGTGTATTCATCGTCGTTGATCGTGATTTGATAGTGCAAGGAATCTGGATTCAGCGGGGCAGCAATATCCAGGAGGAGGCGATCGAAGATGATGTTGGCACTGATCAGGTCTGGAGTTTCGGGCGCAGCATAGGGACCACCCAGGCTGAGGTTTACTACGCCCAGCCAGCCGGTGCGGCTGAAATCCAGCTTCATATAGTGTTGCCATGCAGCATTGTAGTTATACCTGGAATCGGGGAACCAGATAGCGGCGGTGCCAATGTCGGTCTCGGGATAGGGCAGGGTGAAGGCGGATGCCAGGATCAGGTTATTCCACTCATCCAACAGAGCTGCGGCTCCGGGTATGCCGTTGGCGGACAATCTTACCAGCAATTGCCTCAAGTCCACGTCGGCGTAACCGGTATTCATTTCAAAGAGATCGGCGCGTATAACTGCCAGTTCGGATGCGTAACTTCGCAGAGTAGCGCAAAAGCTCTTCCAGTGCTGTACAAACGCGCTGAATCCGGCAGTGGTGATGGCGGAACAGGTGGTAGTAAGGTATTGATTTGAGGGATTATTGATGCCGCCAGGCAGATAGCTCTGTTGATATTGCTCCGGAATCTGTTCTGCAACGCTACTGGGGGAAAGGTGCAAAAGGGGGATGATCTGCGCGTAGGGGAAACCTGTGGCAGGTACCAGATCGGCAGAAGCAACCACGTAGTCTGTCAGATCCTGCATTTCCGTGATAATCTCCACGCCTTGCATGCTACAGGCATCAAAGAGCAGGATATCCCATTTTCCGGTCCCGG
>Ga0172377_10005972_pt1 | contig 12523 bp, 10 predicted proteins | sample Pumphouse3metaG_FD_119749 | JGI IMG/M metagenome (GOLD analysis project Ga0172377, IMG submission 119749) | Leachate microbial communities from a municipal landfill in Southern Ontario, Canada - Pumphouse #3 metaG | ecosystem: Engineered > Solid waste > Landfill > Unclassified | place: Canada... | reverse complement strand
TGTCTCGACTCGTTTAATTTGTGATTTTATGTTTGCCATAAATGTTCCTCTTTCAATATCGTTAGATATGTTATCAAATGTCAGGAAATAATGCAAATTATTTATGCGCTTATTTATGATTTGCTTTTGCTAAGAACCGCCAATTCATAGACAAAATCATTAACACAGGCCATGACACCTAGTTTATCTTCAGGAAAAGTAATATCGAATTTATCTTGAACTTCTTTGACTAATTCAACGTAATTCATTGAGTCTCCGCCTAGATCATCAATCCAATTGGCTTCATCATCAATTTTAAAAGATGCGAGGATGAGAACTTTAGAGAAAATTTCTCTGACGGGAGCAAGGATTTCTTCAATTGTTTCTTCATCGAAACCATCGAATGTTTTCACATCTTTTTTCGCGTTAATCGAGATAAAATCAGATGAACCGTTTTCCAAAGCTTTTTTGACGAGGAAACGCTTTACTTTTATGCCATTTGCTAAAGGCAATTTGTTTTTAGAAAGATAAACATCAAAAATCTTGGCGTGATGAGGAAGATTTTGAGAGCAAATTTTTATTTTTTCTTTTATCGTCTCTAATTGTTGGTCGGTGACTTGATTGTCCAAATCTAAGACGAGAACAATTTTTTCCTCGTGATTATTTTTGTTGCCCATGCCTAAAATGCAGAGATGACTAATGTGAGGAACGGATTTGAAAGCTTCCTCTAACTCATCAGGAAAAATATTCTCTCCGTCAGCATTGATGATAATATCTTTGATTCTTCCTTTAAGATAATAGCGGCCGTCTTCTTTTTGTTCAGCGATATCGCCAGTTTGGAAGTAACCTTCGTCATTTAATTGTGTGCCTTGCTCTTTTCCACCGATTATCTCACGAATGTGAAGAGCTGGTGATTTAACGAGCAATTCGCTATCTTTGCTCATTTTATATTCGACATCGTGCAATGGCTTTCCAATGCTACATTTTAACCTTTCATTAACATCACTAGACAATTCAACTGAGGTGACGCCAATTTCGGTCATTCCATAGCCATTGCACAATGGATAACCAAGACCATTGATAGTGGTCATTGTTTCAGTGGATAAAAAACCTCCACCAGAGATACAGAATTTAATTTTAGAACCAAGAAGCATTTTTTGAATCGTTCGACGCGTAATGTCCCAGCCGGCTTTTCCGGCTTCAGCTTTGGAAATTTTGCCGAGATTGTACTCCATCATTTTAGTGAAAATGTTCTTTTTGTTTTCCTCTAATAAATCGACTTTACGTCTGATTCCAAGAGCGAGGCTGTCCCAAAAGAGAGGGACGCTATAAACATGGGTAACACCTGTTTTTTGACAGATTTTTTGTATTTCACTCGGGATGATAGCGCTGGGGAAAACGATTGTTTTGCCATAGTAACTGTACCATAGAAAAACGGCGACAAAACCGAAGATATGATGAAATGGAATCATCGCTAATATTTTGATTTTTCCAAGACTTTTCGGATACATAATAGCCTTTGTTTCTTTTGGCATATCTAACGAGCAACATAATTGGTGAGAGATGGCTTTGCCATTATAGACCATTAATTTGACATCGCCAGTCGTTCCACTTGAACAAAAAATGATCTCATCGTCCCAAAGAGGATCATAGTGTTCGTGTGGTTTAACATCCAGTATATCGCTTGTGGAAATTTTGGTGACGTCGTAAGAATAGATATCATCTGTAATGATGGCAACAGCCTTGCTTTGTAAGAGAACGTTTTGTGTCCCCTCTTTGCTCAGTTTGGCATCGATCAAAAGAGGTTTATATCCTGCCATTAAAGTAGCCCAAAAAAGTTCACCCCAATGATGATTGTTAGCTATCTTTAATCCGACTGGTTGATGCTTAGGCTGCTCTTTTAAAAGAGAATTAAGGATGTCACAATACGATTGGATATTAACCTTCATTTTCTTATATGTATAATGTTTTAATTGTCCCTTTATGTTATAATATTCAACAGCTGTTTGCTTAGCGTTTCTTGTCATTATCAATGAAAAAATGTCGCTCATTCGTTGGGAAGTTTCCATTACCAGAGAAGCTGTTTTTATGAAATCGTTGACTTTGTTATATTCAGGATACATATGTTATCCTCCTCAAACCATTTTTAAAAATCATAGTAGAAAAATAATTATTTGTCGAGTAGGCTATGAAATTCTACATCAACATGTCCGTCATCAATATTAAGAATCGCAAATGATAAATCATATTGATCGCGAGGGAATGTAATCGCTCCTGGATTAAGAATGATTAGCCCATCTTCCTCACCATAATAGCGGCGGTGTGTATGACCATAGATAAAAATTTTAATTTGATATTTATGGATAATTGCATAAGGAATTTGAGGCATATGCTGCATTAAAATCTTCCCGTACGGAGTGGAAAATATTCTTCGTTCAAACATTTCAAAACCGATATCGCGGTTCCCTTTGACGGTCTCGAAAGGGAAAAGTGCTAATTCTTCACTTTCGCTATCACCCGCATGAAGATATAAATCACAGTGAGGATATTTCTTAACGATCTCTTCTAAAGCTTGATTATTGCCATGACTATCAGAACAGACGAGAATTTTCATAGACATATTTTAATGTATTTTGTAAACAAAATGAATTATTATTAATAATGATGGAAAAAGAAGAATTACGTTTGATATTTATGGGAACTCCTAATATGAGTGCCTATGTTTTCGAAGAGATGATAAAAGATGGCTATCATTTTGTCGGACTTATTGCTCAACCTGATCGCCCCAGTGGCAGAAAAGGCGAGATGATTAAAGTCCCTACTAAAGTAGTGGCCGAAAAATATCAAATTCCTGTTTTTCAACCTTTAAAAATTCGTCAAGATTATGAATTTGCCAAAACTTTGCATCCCGATCTCATCTTAACGCTAGCCTATGGCCAAATTATTCCTCAAGGACTATTAGATATTCCTCGACTCGGCTGTTTGAATCTTCATGGATCGCTCTTGCCAAAATATCGCGGAGCTGCTCCTATTCAATACGCCCTTATCGAAAATGAGAAGAAAACTGGAATGTCACTCATGCAAATGATATATAAAATGGATGCTGGCCAAGTATTTGCCACTAAAGAGGTGACAATTGAAAATAGTGATAATGCCTCATCTTTATTTAAGAAGATGGGTGTAACGGCAAAAGAATTGATTTTAGAAACTTTGCCATTATATATCAATGGCCAATTAGTGGGAAAAGAACAAGACGAATCTCTCGTTACTTTTGCTCCTTCCATTAAGCCAGAACAAGAAAAATTAAATCTTGAATTAACCGCTCCTCAAATTCTAGGATGGATTCGCGGATTAAGCGATCGTCCAGGAGCTTATTTTCTCTTAGATGAACAAAAGATTAAAATCTTTAAAGCCGAATTAGTCAATCTTCCTCTCCATGGTGAGATAGGAGAGATTATTCAAGCTGATAAAAAAGGACTGGTTATTCAGTTGAAAGATGGTCAAATCTCTCTTCTTGAACTCCAAAAAGAGGGCAAGAAACGACTCGACTACTGTTCATTCATTAATGGCAATCGCCATCTACTTGGTTCAGTGATGAAGTAAAGACTAGTAAATTCTAGTCTTTTTATTTACTATATCTATATGACTAAAGCATTGGTGTTATCCGTTCATCAACTTGTTGATTTTCTTTTGCGAACAGGCGATATTGATAATCGCGTTTTCAATCGTAGCTCCATGCAAGAAGGAAGTCGCGTCCATGCTAATTTTCAAGAAAAACAAGGGAAAGATTACATCAGCGAATATCCTCTTAGTCATCTCTTTGTCATCGATGATGTCGAAATCACTTTGCAAGGACGAGCTGATGGCATCATTAAACATAGCGAAAGCGAATATATCGTCGATGAAATAAAATCGACAGTCATTGATCTTTCCACTTTCAAAAAAGATAATTTCGACTGGCATCTTGGACAAGCTAAATGTTATGCCTTGATGTTTATGGAAGAAAGAAAATTATCATCTATCGGTGTTCGTTTGACTTATATTCGTCAAGGCAAAGAAAAAGAAAAACTTATCGATAGTTATACATTCATCAAAGAAGAACTCGAACAATTTGTCTATCAACTTCTATATGATTACCTCTCCTTTTTTAATCTTGTTTTCCGCCATGATGAAGAAAGAAATAATTCCATATCAACACTGACATTTCCTTTTGGAAAATATCGACATGGTCAAAGAGAATTAGCAAAATATGCCTATGGCATTACTAAAAATGGTGGCCGATTTTACTGTGAAGCTCCAACAGGAATCGGCAAGACAATGTCAACCCTTTTTCCATTTATTAAGGCGTTAGCGGATGATGAGAAGAGCAAGATTTTTTATCTCACCGCCAAGACTTCGGGAAAAGAAGCCGCTTATGACGCTGCTCAAATCCTCAAAGAGCACCATTTAATTCTCAATGATATTCTCATCACAGCGAAAGATAAAATATGTTTTTGCCACGATAAATCATGTAATCCTGATGAATGTCCTTTTGCTCGTGGATACTACAATAAAATTCAAGGCGTTCTAAAAGAGGCACTTCTTCATCATTCGACATTTAATTATGAGACGATCGTTTCTCTCGCTCAGACAAATCAAATGTGCCCTTTTGAATTAGAACTAGATTTATCTCTTTTTTGCGACTTGATTATTTGTGATTATAATTATTTGTTTGATCCTATTTCATATATGAAGCGTTATTTCGATGAAGATTCAAGCCATTTTCTGGCTCTCGTTGATGAAGCCCATAACCTCGTTGATCGCTCACGAGAAATGTATAGTGCTTCAATTGGATCAGCAAGTTTCTTTAAAGCCCGCAAGTCTCTTCGCAAAATTAAACACGCTCGTTTAAAGAGAATGATGAGCAAAGTGAGCAAAATGTTTGATGAAATCAATGAAACTTTTAGTGAAAAAGAAACAATTGTCGAAGATTTTTCGGTTGATCAGTATAAAACTCTCAACTCCTTTATTAGCCTTATGCAAGATCTTAATAAAAATGAATATCAAATCGTCACCAAAGAGCTATTAGATTTTTATCTAGAGGTCAACCGCTTTCTTAAGATTGGTGAATTCTATAATGAACGATATATTGCCTATATCAAAAAAGATCAATATGGAGTGGAACTTCATTATTATTGTCTGGATGCTTCAAACTTTCTTCGCGCTATTACAAAGCGGATTAAGAGTAGTGTCTTTTTCTCCGCTACCTTATCGCCAATTGACTATTTTGTCGATACTTTAGGGGGAAATAAAGAAAGCGATCCAACTCTTATTTTGCCTTCCCCTTTTCCAGCTCATAATTTCAAATTGATGGTCGCACCAAAAGTATCAGTCAAATATAAAAACCGCGAGTCATCTTATGAAGAAGTGGCGGAATACATTAAAGCTTTCGTTTCAAACAAAATTGGTAATTATTTCATTTATTCGCCCAGTTATGAATATATGGATCGACTCCTTGATTTTATCAACGCGGATAACATGACTATTTTTAAACAAAATCGCGATATGAGCGAACAAGAAAAAGAAGAATTTCTCCTTCATTTTCAGAACAATCCTCTTCAAACAACACTAGGCTTTTTAGTTATTGGCGGAGCTTTTAGTGAAGGTATTAATTTAGTCGATGATCGCCTTATTGGCGCTGTGGTCATCGGGATTGGCATGCCTCGTCTTAATTTTGAAAGCGATCAAATCGCTCGCTATTTCAAAGAACAAGATAAACCTGGGCGCGATTATGCCTATTTAAATCCAGGAATGAACAAAATTATGCAGGCGGTTGGAAGAGTGATAAGAAGTGAAGAAGATCGCGGAGCGGTTCTCCTCATTGATGAGCGTTATATGTATCATCAATATCAAGAGTTATTTCGTGTCGAATGGAGCAATTATGTCGTCGTTTTAACTCCTCAAGAAGTAAAAGACCAACTAAGTCGTTTTTTTAAAGGATAACTTCATGTTATAATAACGCGGATATTTATGAATTTTAGTCAAAAGAAAATACGCAACTTCTCCATCATTGCTCATATCGATCACGGAAAAAGCACTCTCGCTGATCGTATTTTAGAATCGACGGGAGCTATTCAACCTCGAGAGATGAAAGAACAAATTCTCGATTCGATGGATCTCGAGAGAGAAAGAGGCATTACCATTAAACTTAACGCCGTCACCCTGTCCTATAAGGCCGATGATGGTGAAACATATGTTTTTAATCTTATCGACACTCCTGGGCATGTTGATTTTACTTATGAAGTCTCTCGGTCATTAGCCGCTTGTGAAGGCGCCATATTAGTGGTGGACGCCACTCAAGGAGTCGAAGCTCAGACTTTGGCCAACGCTTATTTAGCGGTCGATAATGATCTGACTATTCTTCCCATTATCAACAAGGTTGATTTGCCAAGTGCGCGCCCTGATTTGTGCAAAAGCGAAATCGAAGATCGCATCGGAATCGATTGTCAAAATATCGTTGAAGTATCCGCTAAAACCGGCTATCACATTCACGAACTCTTAGAAGATATTGTGAAAAATATTCCCGCTCCATCAGGAGACGAAAGCGCCCCATTAAAGGCGTTAATTTTTGATAGTTATTACGATTCATATCGCGGAGTAGTAATTTTAATTCGCGTTAAAGATGGAACAGTAAAAATAGGTGATAATATTGCCTTAATGCAAGCCAAAACCACTTATCAAGTCACTGAATTAGGCATTCGTACCCCAAATGAAATAAAAGTAAGCTCTTTAACAGCTGGTCAAGTTGGCTATTTGTGCGCTCAGATAAAAGACATTAAAGATGTCCATCCAGGTGATACCGTCACATTGACCAATCGACCTGCTAAAGAAGCTCTCCCTGGTTATCGTTTAATCAATCCAATGGTGTATTGTGGTCTTTATCCCGTTTACTCCGACGATTATCAAGAATTAAAAGACGCTCTCGACAAGCTATCTTTGAGCGATGCCTCTTTACAATATACAGCTGAATCTAGCCAAGCTCTCGGCTTTGGCTTCCGCTGCGGTTTTTTAGGTCTATTGCATATGGATATCATTCAAGAACGTTTAGAAAGAGAATATAATCTCAATTTAATTTTAACCGCTCCAAGCGTTATCTATCATGTCTTTCTCACTGATGGGACTGTTATCAATCTCGACAATCCAAGCCGTTTACCTGACAATTCAAAAATCGATCATATTGAGGAGCCTTTTGTGCGCGCCTCGATTATGACGCCTAAAGAATATGTTGGTTCCATCATGGAATTATGTCAACAACGCCGTGGCATTTATGAGAATTTAGAATATTTTGACGATACAAGAATGATTTTGACATATCAATTGCCGCTTTCAGAAATTATTTACAACTTCTTTGATAAATTGAAAAGTTATACCAAAGGATACGCTTCTCTCGACTATGATTTCTCGACTTATCGTTCAAGCGATTTAGTGAAGCTTGATGTTTTATTGAACGGAACGATTGTCGATGCTTTAAGCAGCATTATTTATCGCGCTGATGGTTATAATCGTGGATTAGCGGTTATCCGTAAGATTAAAGATGTCATACCAAGGCAACAATTTGAGATTCCCATTCAAGCTGCTATCGGAGGAAAAGTTATCGCTCGCTGCGATGTTAAAGCCGTGCGAAAAGATGTGCTTGCTAAATGCTATGGAGGAGATATCTCCCGTAAAAAGAAACTTTTAGAGAAACAAAAAGAAGGCAAAAAGCGCATGAAAAAAATCGGTTCTGTCGAAGTACCGCAAGAAGCTTTTATGTCAATTTTGGAAATTGACGATGATCATAAGTAGTCTCTCATTAGTAATAAATTAGTAGTTTTTTTGGTTTCTTCTTGCCTATTATTTCGCGACATTTATATAATAAAAGCATAAAGAGGTAGTTTTTATGGCCAACAATGATTTAGCGATTCGTTTTACCGAAAATAAATACGCGACCAAAATGGAAGTCAGCCGTGAATTGAAAATGTCACTCATCGACAACATTTGGTCTAACATTCTTTCCTATCGCAGCAATTTTAATCAGTACCTTTCAATTAAAAGTATTGATAAAAATCCCTTTTTAATTTGCTATTGTCCAACTATCTCAACCGCGGTTAATGCCTTAGACGCCAAGCTTATTCGCTTGATGCGTGAGTATATGCGCATGGATGCCAGCACTGGTGATTTACGTCAATTTGAAGACGCTTGTTTAGTGAAATCACTCTCCGCTTTAGCTAAAGAATATGATCTTGATGCCACGGAGCAATATCTTCGTTCTCTTATTCAAGGAGATGTGCGTGAAATTTCTTCTACTCATCGCGTGTTATTACATTATGCTCATTGTTTAAAGATGATTAAGGAAAAAGCCAGTCAGCCTATCGATATTGATTTTTTGGCGGAATTATATGCCAAATTAACCGGCAATCTAGAATTGACGAGTTTCTACCGCACGACAGATGATAAAAACCCCGAAAATCGTGTCATTATTGACCGTATTTATACTTGCGCTCCTGTCACTTCCATTGATCTGATGATGAATGAGTTATTCTCTTTCATTGAAAACGCCAAATTTAGTGGCTTAGTGAAAAGTATTGCCACTTATTATTATATCAATTATATTCGACCATTTCCGACCTATAGCGATGAAATCGCTCTCTTGATGGCAAAAGCTGTATTAGCTCATTGCGATCTTTCCGATTTCGGTGCCATCATCCCTCTAGAATCTCTCTTAAGTGAGAGCCAGAATGTTATCGCCAAAATCTTTGTGGAAGTGCAAAAAACCTATGATCTCACTTATTTCTTAAATTACGCTCTATCTTTTATTGATGTGCAGTGTGATAAGGTTCTTGATTATATTGCAAATCGTGAAGTCGAAGCTTTGAAAAAGGACTATTACCAAGAAGAAACAATCAAACCCGAACCAGAAATTGAGGAAACAAAAACACTGATTGATGAGACAATTACTCTCACCCCTGAATTCATTGAACCAAAGCCGATTATTCAACCAGCAGTGAAAGAAGAGCCAATTAAAAAAGAAATCATTGCTTCTCTTCCCAAGCCCACACCTAAACCCGCTCCCGAAATTGTGGAAGTTCCTGTTGAAAAAATCGCGGTTAATTATATTCCTCCTGTCATCGATGAAAAACAAGCTTGTCGCCTAGAAGAACATCTTCTCGAATTAGATCCTTCTATGAAGCGCAACGAAGCCCATTTCTATGCCCGACATTGCACATTAGGGAAAAAATATACCATTGCTCAATGCAAAAAATCACTTGGCTGTGCTTATGAAACAGCGCGAACAAGTATGGACCATCTCGTCACTTTAGGGTATTATCGTAAAGACATGGTCAAAAACAAAAACGTTTATACGCCTGTTCCGCGTAATTAGGAGGTCACGAATATATGGAAACACTTATTATCTTTTTAATCGTTATCGGTGCGGCCGCTTTAATTGCCATCATTGCTTTTATAATTCACCGTTTAATGCATCCGAAACTCAAAGATGAAAAAAAGGACGAAGCTGATTTCGCTCAAGAAGAACTCGACCGCGTTCTCGTTCCGATCGATGATAAAAAAACCGCTGAAGAAATCAGCAATTATCGTGATAAGGAAGATGAAAAATAAACCTTCATCTCTTTATATTCACATCCCTTTTTGCGAACATATTTGTTCTTACTGTGACTTTCCAAAGTTGCAGTATTTTACTGACTTAGCTAAAAAATATCTTCTTCATCTAAAGATGGAATTGGATTCATTGAATATCACACACCAATTAGAAACAATTTATATTGGAGGAGGAACTCCCACCGCTTTAGAAGACGATCTTTTTGAACAACTTCTTCAAATTGTTGCTCCTTATGCTTCAAAAATTAAAGAATACACGATTGAAGCTAATCCTGAATCTCTCTCATCCAATAAGATTAGATTGATGGAAAAATATGGAGTGACGCGCCTCTCTCTCGGCGTTGAATCAACAGATGATCAGATTTTAAAAGCAATCAATCGCCATCATACATTTGCCGATGTCAAAAGAGTGATCAAAGACATTAGAGCGACTAGCCATTTAGTGGTGAATATCGATTTGATATTAGGCCTTCCTCACTGCAACACAAAGCATTTTGAAAATGATTTAAACAATATTATCAGTTTAGATGTTGAACATATTTCATGTTATCCGCTGACTGTTCATCCTCACACCGTTTTCTTTTTAGAACATATTGAAGAACCGAATGATGATTTTTCGAGAGAATTATATGATCTTGCGGATAAAATGCTTAGCCAAGCTGGTTATCTTCACTATGAAGTGAGCAATTGGGCCAAGTCAGGCTTCTGGAGTTTGCACAATATGACATATTGGCAAGATGAGGAATATTATGGCGTGGGTTTAGGGGCGAGTGGATTTATCAATAAATATCGCTACACCAACACCCAGAGCATCACTGAATATAATCAGGGTCATTATCTCGCCAGTCGAGAACTCATCTCGTACGAAGACGATAAAATATATTTTATTATGCTCACTTTAAGAACGATTAAAGGTCTCTCATTCAAAGAATATCGGCGACGTTTTGGGGATGATTTTTCTATTCTTCACAAAGAAAGCATCGCTCGTTTTGTCTCGGAAGGTCTATTAAACATAAAAGAAGATACGCTCGCGCCTACATATCAAGGCATGATGGTCCTCGATCAGATTATTGTTCAATTTATTAGTGAATAATTTCTCTTATTACCGACAATAATGACCGAATTTTAAGGTCTTTTTAAAATGAAAGACAAAGTCTTTAAAAATATTTAGCACTTAATACTTGACACTGCTAACAAAATTCATATAATAATATTAGCACTTTGAATAAAAGAGTGCCAAAAAAGGAGTTAATGAGATGGCTTTGAATAGAAGTGACACAATCTTAAAACACATCGTTGAGTATTTTATTAAACATGCTCAACCTGTAGGTAGTCAAACTTTGATTGATGAGTATCATCTCTCTTATTCTTCGGCGACTATTCGCAATGAAATGTTTGCTCTTGAGAAACAGGGATTAATTGAAAAAACCCATTCCTCAAGCGGCCGAGTTCCAAGCGCTCAAGGATATCGCTACTATTGCAATCATCTCCGTGATAAAAGTGTCGACGATGAATTAAAATACTCCTTGCAAAGTATTCTCGATGAAAAGATTCATTCCATTGAAGAAGTTCTGAAATCAAGTTGTGAAATTCTTTCGCAAATGACTTCTTTGGTCTCCGTGGTGATGGGTCCTGATGAAAAAGAAGAACGACTCGCTAATGTTCAACTCGTCCAGATCAGTCCCAATACGATTACCGCCGTCTTTGTCACTAATCGAGGTTATGTGGAAAACAAGACCTTCATTATTGAAAAAGGTGTTAATCCTTCTGAGATTGTCTCCTGTGTAACATTGTTAAATGATCGCTTAAAAGATACGCCAATTTATCAGTTGGTCGATAAAATTAAAGCTTTAAAGCCAATTCTTAACGATTACATTGTTAGTCATGACCTCGTTTATCAGGCTCTATTAGAAACCTTTTTACGGTTTGCGAGCGATCGCTTATCTCTCTATGGTCGAGAAGAATTATTCAATAATCCCGAATTTAAAAATGATACTGATAAACTTCATCGGATGTTCCGATTATTAAATGACAATTCTCTTCTTAAAGAGATGGAAGAAGACTCTAAAAGTGATAGCGAAGAACCAATTGTTAAAATTGGTGAGGTCGATGGCAATCCCGATGTTTCGACAATTACCGCCAAGGTCAGACTCGGCAGCGAAGGCGAAACTTCCATTACCTTACTCGGACCGACTCGCATGGATTATGACAAGGCCTTAAGCGCCCTTGAATATCTCACTGAAGAGTTAAACAAATACTTCGCTAAACTAGATGATAAAGGAGGAAAAAATGGTGGAGATGCCTAATGATAAGGAAGTTCAAGAAAAGGAACTTTCCAAAGACGACAACAAAGAAAAAGAATTAAAAAGTCGCAAAGAATTTAAAAACGAAATTAACAAGTTAAAAAGTGATGCTGAGCATTGGAAGAACGAATATTATCGCGCCTATGCCGATACGAAAAACTTAAGAACTAGTCTTGAAAAAGATCAATCAAGAGCAATTAAATATCGCGCTGAGGGCTTCATTGATGCTCTGCTTCCTATTCTCGATAGTTTCTACCTCGCTTTACAAAACGAACCAACTGATCCAGCTTTAAAAAACTATTTGACTGGATTCCAATATATCTACCGCAATCTGGTCGCGGTATTAGAAAGCGAGGGGGTGAGTGAAATCTCTCCTCAAGTTGGTGATAAGTTCAACCCTGATACCATGAATGCCGCAGATGTGACAGAAAGTGATGGGGAAGAAGGTCTTGTCTCTCGCGTTTACGCGAAAGGTTACAAACTTCATGATCGAATTGTTCGACATGCTATGGTCTCTGTAACCAGTAAACCAAAAGTCAAAGAAGAAAAACCAGAGCCAGAAAATAAAACCGAAGACAAATTCGATGCATAAGGAGGAAAAAATT
>Ga0172377_10005969_pt1 | contig 12526 bp, 13 predicted proteins | sample Pumphouse3metaG_FD_119749 | JGI IMG/M metagenome (GOLD analysis project Ga0172377, IMG submission 119749) | Leachate microbial communities from a municipal landfill in Southern Ontario, Canada - Pumphouse #3 metaG | ecosystem: Engineered > Solid waste > Landfill > Unclassified | place: Canada... | reverse complement strand
CTTCTATTACCAGCGAGCTTTCTTTCGCGCCGAAACAACGCAGAAACTCACCGCGCAGCATGGAATCGGCAAGCACGGTAAATGATGAAATCGTGTTGCTCCGGGTACGCTCGTCCAACTGGGGAAATTCGACTAGAAAATAATTGTACCCGAGTTCATAATCCGGCCCGTGATCTTCTCCGTTGAAAATGCTTTTTAAGAGTAGGGAACTGCAAAACTGTTTTGCGCTATCAATAACATTTTGATTGAACTTATCGCCATGCTCCTGATGATAACGTTCAAAGTTGGCTACAACCTGAACGAAATCTCTTTCAGATTTGTGAAATTCGCGAATTTCCGTATTTTGGCAATAGTTATGGAATTCCTTAAGGTACTCTTGCAATCCTTCCGCCGTCTCATTAGAACGAAGCGTTGTGTCGATTACCGCTTTGATATTGGGAAGCGTAACCGCTTCATGTGCCATAACGAGAAGCGAAATAGTATTCCGCAGGAATTGCTTGATAGCATTCTGCCAGTATTCATCGGAAGTGCCGCCGCTGCGCTTGTCCTTAGTGATCCTGACGACTTCCAGAAAAATACCGACGACATTTTCGACCTGACCGCCACCAGCCTCGGAAGGACGGGACAATTCGTAATCGAGAAAGCAGAAAGTTTGTTCGCTGAGTTTGATCAGATCTTTTTCGCGGCCTTTTTCACGGGCATAAGCTTCCCATGTCCCGCACTCATCAGGTTTTGCGCAAAAGACAATACCGCCGTAGCCCAGTTCAAGGAATCGCATGGCAATGCTCCGAAGCGGGCCGGAACTTTTTCCGGACCCGGTCATTCCAAAGCAGATCAACCCGGTTGAAGCGTCACGGGTTGTCCATGAATTGCCCTCGAAATTCATGATTTGTGTATCAAGCACCGACATACAGTTACTTTATTAAAAGGATGTAAAGATAAAAGACGCCGATTCCGGCCAGCAGAGAAATCAGCAGCATAGCGGCAAAAACGAAAACCCGGACTAAAAAGCGTTCCCGATGCAGTGCGATCAAACGCCGAAACTGAGACCGGAAAATCAATTGCTGTTCCGTTACCAGTTCCATCATCTTCTGATTTTTCTCTTCATAGGCAGCAATCAAATTGTTGCCTATTACCTTATGTTGTTCCCGGTTTTTTACAAAACATTGTTCCATGACACGGTGAAGCAGTTCCATTTCCAGTAAAACCGCAAAAATAATATCATTCGGACGATCAGCATTATGACAAAATGATAAATGTTCGAGAACTTTGTCACACGCCATATCATGCTCTGTCAAGGACTTGAGGACAACGTCGCGCAAAGTCACGTCAGGAATTTTTTCGTTACTCATAAATTACCTCTGTTAAAAATTCCGTCCGCAGGGAATGAACCTTGCGGACGGAGATGTTCTTATCTGGACATGCCGGCGCCTTGACGGGTGCGGCTTTTACTCCGGCTACGCTCTTTTGCCGGTGCGGACTGTTCTTTTTTCTGAGCCTCCTTTGCCCGGCTTTCTTTCAACAGCCGGGAAAAATCACTTTGCGTGAGTTTAGCTTTTTCTTCCTGAGTCAAAGCGGGAAGCTGGTTATTGGCAATCTTTTTCTCGATAATTGCCAACTGCTGAGGCGCGATCGGTTCGCCGGCCAAAGCATCATTGATCATTTGGCTGGCGGCACTTCGTGTCACATTCTCCGGAATATCCTGGATTTTTCCTTTTTCACGGAGATCATTGAGCACCTTGATCTGGGAATCGGAAGCCGGATAGTCGAGCTCCTGGAACTCCGGCATATCCGTTTTCGGACGTTTGCCGTTGCCGATGTCAATCAGAAGCGACGCAGTTCCGCGTTTCATCTGATCGAGTTCCGGCTTGGGAATCCGGTCCAGCTTTCCTTCATGGACAAAACGTACTACCATATCTTTCTGAGCACGTGAAGCTGGTGCTGCTTCCAAGGCTTTACCGGCATCGGAAAACGACATTTCTTCGATTACTTCCGGGGTGAGTTCCGAGGGAAGTTCTTTGCGCTCGGCAAGATTCAGAAGTGTTTCCTTCTGTCTTTCCGTGGCCGGGCTGTCGGGATCGCGTTCGGTGCCGTCCTTGTAGGCTTTATCGAGGATCGCATTCGCCACGGAAGCGGAAAGATTGTAATCATCCAACGGTTCAATCCGTTTTTCCTCAACCAGCCGTTTTACCGCCGCGACCTGTTTTTCCGAAGCCGGCAGCGAACCTATCAGGCGACTGGCCTGAAGCTGGTTGAGTTTGTCGATATCCGCATCGTCAATCGTGGGAGAATTAAAAATCTGCCCAATCGCTTCTTGCGGAAAACTGTTCTCTTTCAGCGCCTGTCGGATAAAATCCTTCTGGCGGTCACTTGCCGGACGACGAGCGTAAGCACGGTTGATTTTCTCCCTGCCTTCCTCTTCTGAAAGATTTTTCCAGCGGGGCCACGGCATCCGAGGAACGTCCCCGTTGTCCATCAGGTTTTTGAGTTCACGCCTGGTTTCATCCGTAATAGGATTATCCGGTTCTTCAAACGTCATAGGCTGCTGAGGAGCATTATCGACAATGAAGTTTGCTTCCAGTTTGGAGAGCGAAGCGAGTTCCTGTTCGGTAACTTCAATCCGCTCTTCATCTCCCATCGAACGGAGAAGCATTTTCTGCTTTTCAGTCGCCGTGTCATCGAATCCGCGAACATACTCACGGGCGGTTTCAAGGTCGAGAGTTTTGAACTCGTCCCCGGTAAGGCGTTCCATTCTGCCTGAAGAAGTCAGGCGTCCGATCATTCTCTTGTAATTGTCGAGTGTGATGTCCTGCATTTTTCTGGTTCCTTTTTTGGGGTTTTGGGTTTCTTTCGCTTTTAAAAAAGAAGAACGAATTAGTTCTTCATCGAAAGTGATCCCCGCCTCGGTGAAGCGGTTTTCAAGTTGAACCATCTCCAGCGCGGTCGCCGGAGGCGGCTGTTTGAAAAAATCCAGCCATTCACCGGGATGGTCATATTCCGGCAGTAACGGGATTTTAGCGGCAAACGCTTCCGCTTTGGCAAGGTCAAGCCTCAACCAGTCGCTTTTCGGCATCTGCATCACGATACCGGCGTTGACGACTTTGGAGAACAGAACTTTGTAAAAGGAAAGCATTGCCGCATGTTTATTTAGCGCGACATCCGATTCGAAACCGAGTTCGAGATTGCCGCGTTTCAGGGAAATCCCCCAGGTTTTGAACGCATTGCGCAAAGCGGATGTGGAACCGCCAGGTAATGCTTCGGATTTTTTCTGGCGGAAATAATCCAGCCAGGCATAACCGCCGGTAATCTCTTCACGCCGATGGATAATCCTGTCTTCCAGACCATCGTTCGCTATCAGGAAACGGTCTTCCTGAAGATGGAGTGTGCGTGCCCCGGCCCGGACATTCGGTCCACGCAGTTCATCATCGCCGGAAACGTTATCGAACGAACGTCCCGCGAAGCGCGGCGTCCGCAATTCATCGTCGGATACGCTTTCATCGAACCCTGGTGAATCCGGATCGTGGAATCCACGTTTTGAAATATGAAATTCCGCGAGATTTACGAAACGTTTCCGTTCGAAATCCTCATCACCCTGCCAGATGATCTCCGATTCCGTAAGCGCCGGAAGCGAGCGGATTATCTCATCCGCCTGCTGAATGGAAACATGTTCGAGGTCCAACGGTTCAATCGCTCCTATCCGGACCAGCCGGGAAAGCAGATCGCCCTGATTTCTACGGAGCATTTCCTGCGCCCGTTCCTCGTTAAGTTGCGGGTTGTTGCAGAAAGCGTTCCGTATTTGTTTCGAATCAAGCGGCATTCCCCATCGCCGAAAATGTCTGAGCAGTGATTTTCGATCCACAGAATCGAAATCCCGTTGCAAATAACCTTTCCATACCTCCGGGGAATACTCCGCCGCAACGTGGCGTTCCGGTAAAGACTGAAGCCGGCGCCGCGTCAGTTCATCTAGTATCTGACGGTTCAACCCTTCCGGGGTCAGATCGAAACAGTCGATCACCAGCTCACCGGCCTGTACATCCGTTACCGCATAGCGGCATTCATATACGGTCGGCAGACCCGCCACTATATCTTCAACCTTATCGCGGTCAACCAGGTCAAGATTCATGGGGGCGATGGCTCCCATGCGAATCAGGCGGGCCGCCAGATCGCGGTCCGACATACCGTTCATGAATGTACTGTCCGGCATCATTTATCTTTCACCGAACCCTTTGAAGCGGGAAGCCGATTTTCAGCAAAAATCGGTTTGAAAGCTTCGGTAACTTCACCGTAATATACGACAAAGCGATGTTCGTCCATGAATCCGAATTGTTTTTCGTCATTAATGACGGTCCGCTTGGTTGCCACTCGTCCAAACGTCGTTTTATACTGGTACAACAACGTTTGATACTGAGTACCGAAATCAGGGAACCTGACTGAAAGAATTGTCATATCGACCATTTTGAGAACTTCTTCGATTTTCTTCTGGAAAAATCTGAAATCCGTCCCATGTACTTCGTTTCTGACGATAATGAATTTAAGGAGTTGCGCCATATCGTCCTTAACGTAGGTGTGAATCCACGGCAACAGGGTAGTGCAACTGTCAATTTCCGACGTCACTACCCCGACAATATAGGTTTCAATTCCCAAATCCTTGATTTTCCGGAATGGAAATGACCTAAGCCAAACCATCGTGCCTGTTGAAGTTCCGGCTTTCATATCCAAAAGAAAAGCATTGTCGCCCGGATATTTTTTTTTGCCATGTTCAATCCTGACGATCTCATTAACCACCTTGTCAAGCGGAAAAAACTTTCTGCCTTCTCCGATCATTGCAACTCGGAAAGAAATAATTTCTTTTTCATTCTCCGGATATACATTGGATAAAGAATGGTTCTCATCGTCGCAGTCGAATAATACCGGCCGGAACTTGTTATCGAAGGCCATATCGGCAAGCAAAGTCGCAATCAGCGACTTTCCGATACCGCCCTTAGTTCCGGCCATAATGAAAAGTTTTGACATAATTGCCTCCTATCTCTCTTGCAGAGCGTTGTTTTCACCTTCCTCAATCAACTTTTCAGCGGCTTTGTAGGAAAGGCGTTTGATTTCACCAGTTGGCCTGTTTTGCAAAAAACCTTTTGCTATAAGGACTCGAATTCTTTTGTACTGGACACCAGTAATGTCCGGTTCGGTATTCTTGTTTGTACTGTGGAACATCCAACACAACGTCTCTGCCGCAGCCAGGGACATGAAGCGCAGAAGATACTCTTTCAGCACCAGCCTACCAGTCCGAATTAATTTCAGTAAAACTTTCTTAAGAGTTTCCGTTGCAGGCTGATAAGTCTGTCCAGGAATGATTTCCGCTTCAATGATAAGTTTGTTCCCCTCATCTTCGGAGAGAATAGTCCAATCATTAATACGTTGTCCATCTAACTGGCCGTTGCAATACAATGCGTCGAGCCGATCAAGTTGTTTCCGCGTAATGCGCTTCATGATAATTCTCCTCATTACTTCATTCACGATTTCAAAAGTTTCGGGAATATTGACATTCCCGAAACCGGACGACACACGTTTCAAGGCATGGCGTCTATTTTAAATCCCTCCTTTCCGGGCACTACCGGTTTATTATGTGGAAGCGACGATACTATCATCTGCAGCATCGCCGTATTCACTGCGAGAATTTCGGCTTGTTTCAGCAGGATAACTTCCTGGCGCGCCTGTTTGTCACGTAACTCATTACAACGACCAAAAATGATTTTTCCGAAAACGCCGATGGCGATAAACGCGATAATCACGATGATACAGCAAATAAATTTTTTCATGATTTAATTACCCTTTTTATGAAGGCGTAGTTTCAGAAGTTCAGTTTCTTTCTGAACTTTGTTGAGTTTGCTTTCGAGAGAGTTGATATATTTCGAAGCACGGATAAGATTTTTAGAAACAACGCCGTAACGTCTTTTCAAATCATCGATCAATTTGACAAGTTCTCTTGTTTTTGTATCCTGGGACGATTGTTGTTCCAATACCCGGCACACCGTTTCGCGGGTTTCGCGCATGTCTTTAGCGGCAAGGGTGAGCTGTCCGGCAAGCGCATCGGCATAACGTTCCTGCTGTCGCACCTGCGCCATTTGAATTGGATCGGCATCCGGCTGGGGAATCAGATTCCAGCGTGGCGATTGTTCCTCACGATAAACGGTATGCTGTTCGTGCATAACCGTCCGGCGATTCGGATCAATATAACGTCCGACCGCATAGGCGCGCATAACGGAAGAAGAACGGATTTTTGCCTGATCGCCGGGAGGAATGGTTTGGGCTGCGACATAAACAGGAAGATTGACGAACTGCCCCGGCGGAACCACCTTGCTTTTGCTCTTGCAGCCGGCCCCGATCAGCAGTACAAATACTCCGGCACTGACGGCTAAAATTAACTTTCTTTGCATAATACGTACTCCTTTAAATTATTTTTTTTTGGAAAAAGCATTGAGAATATTTCGGGCGGACTTCTGCTGTTTGCCGCCCTGTATTTTATCTTCTTCGAGCTTGTTAAGAAGGGTGTTGGCGATTTTCGCGTCATCCAGGTTAATAACCTGTTGAACAAAAAGGTAAAATTCCGTTCCCGCCGCAACCCGAATGTAATAGGATTCCTTGCTGATTTGCCCTGACACATCCTGAAGCATACTTTGCGCGAGCGTCTCGGCACCGCGTGCCAGGGCGTTTTTAGTAGTTCCTTCCTGAGTGGAAACCAGTCCGCCTGAATTCATGGACACTTCCGTGGTTTGGAACCCCTGCGCCATCCCCTGACCGAACGCAAGCGTATACATCAGGAACTTGGCGAGATTCTCATTACTCATTACCTGGCCGGGGATACCGGCAGCCATATCGCTGATGGTGGCAAGATTTTTCGTATCGGGGGAATTGGATTTTTCCAACGCAATTCCACGCAATTGCAGTTCAAAGCCAACCATTGCGCTGGTTGCCTGCCAGACGAGAACGAAACTGTTCCCGGTAGTCAAACGATTGCGGAGCGGCTTTGCGCCCTTGACCGTGCCGTGAACCTCGGTTCCTGCGGGAATGATGAGTTTTTTCTCACCCTGGCTGTTAATCCACCAGAGGTCTTCCGTCACGAAAGCAATGAGCGGCGTTTCCGTATCACCGGATTCAACCGTGTTTACCATTTTGCAGGAAATCAAACGGCCATACGGCGCATAGCGTTCCGAAACGAATTCCTTTGTCTGCGATTTCGCGTTTTCGCCATCGATAATGGTTATAATAGTTTTCCGGGAAGAAGCATTCCTTGAAGTCCTTCCGGCAAAACGGCCGGGCGCGTTTTGTTTGAAACCGGGCGCGTTTGGTTTTCCGTTAAACGCCGTTGGCGGACGCGGAACCTTAGTGGATGGAGCAACCGGGGCAGAAGAAACCGGAGCCTTTTTGTGCGCCTCGCTACCGGAACGCGGATGTTTCGGCGGAGTTGCGACCGCTTTGATATTGCTCCAGATGTCATAAGTTCCTTCGCCATCGCCTTTCCGGTTGATTTCGAGCTTCCCCGCGTCGTCGCGCAAGAGCAGCGGCAGACAGAGCAGCACCAGCAGTACCAGTACCCCCAGTGAGAGAAGGGTCGTTCCCATCGGGCTTTTAAGCTTTTTGTAAAATTCACGTAAGTTCATAAGCCCTTCCCCTTTGCCGGAACCTCACTTTCTTCAGGAACTTTTACCGTTTCCGTCTCCGGTTCCACCGCGTTTTCGCCCACAACGGGCGTCTCCAGATCCGCCTCCGGTTCGGGAGAAATCTCCGGTATTTCTTCGGGAATATTTTCGGGAAAAACCTCTTCCATCTTTTCGGGCAGGCTTTCGGGCTCCGGGGAAACAACGGGAACGGCATGATCGATCTTTTCCTTGACTGGTTTCTTATTATTGGGTTCGGGTTTGAGGCGCTTTGCGGCCGGTTTGGCGGAGAGACGGTAGTCATTTTCCATATATTTTGCCGTTACGCCAACCATAAAATCATTGTCCGGGGCAAAATTATTACGCCCGCCGTCCGGCGTTCCGGTAATCGTAAAGAAAGCCCAGGTAGCTGATTTCGGCGGCATGACGCCGCTGGCGTCAGCGGCGCTCATGTAATAGGTTTTGCCGCCGAGCTGCGCCGAAAAACTGAAGCGGTCATAAGCGATTTCCTCCGCTTTGTCATTGTGCATCAGCAGCTTGAAAACGAGCGTATCCTCGCGGTTGAAACGGATAACCTCCTTTAATTCAATCCGGAATTTCCCGAAATCGAAAAACCGGTGATTTGCCGCGCAAATACTGTCGCGCAGCTCGGACGGATAACGCTGTTTCAGAATGTGATAGCCTTTGGCCATATCAATGAGCGAAAGCAGACGGGCAGGCGTTACACCGCCGGGCTTTCCGGACAATGCTGAACCGCCGCCTGATCCGGCCGCGAAATTAACCGCCGCAAACGCTTTTTTATCATCCTGTTTCAGGTAGAGAATGTAGGTCTGCCGGTTATAGATCACGGTCAGCGTTCCGGCCGCGCCTTTTTTCAGTGCAACGAGATTAAAATAATACGCTCCGGGTTTTGCCGCGATCAGAAAATCCCCGCTGCCGTCCGCAGCCACGTTGACCCCGGCGATTTTCGAGATAGCCGATGGAAACGTAACGGTGGTGACGCCGTCGCCGAATTTAACGTACAGCTCATAAATTTCACCTTGCGCAAGGCGAAACTCCTGAAACCGATTGATATTGACGACGGATTGGGGAAGCTTCGCCGCCCGGGCGGCGAATACCCCGCCGCACAGCAATACGAGAGTGAATAATTTGCTTGTCCTCATAAACAGTTCCTTTTAGTTTTTTTGTTCTTTATAAGTAAAATCGGTAACGATAAACGGATAGAGAGCGTTTTTGCCGAGGTCGAAATTGACGCTTAAACTCATGGTGACGTCGAATTTGACCACCGAACTTTCCCGCCGTCCGTCTTCCAGTCCGGAACGCAGAAGCTGGCCTTCGATCTCCACAAAGGATTTCCTGCTGTCCGCTTCCAGTACCCTGATCCGGAGAATTTCTACCTTCTGGTGAACATCCCGGGCGCCGAAATTCGTCATGTCATCTTTCAGGATATCCAGAGCTTTGTCCCGCGCTTTGCCCGCGTACATCTCGTCAAACAGCGCCGGCCGGTCAAGCCCGTTGGGGTTTCTCATCCAAAGCGCGTCCATCGCCAGCCTTGCGGTGTATTCGTAAAGTTGGGTCAAGCGCTCTTTATCGGCGTATTCCGTAATATGGTAGGAATTACGCCCGTCAATGACGATCAGCCGGTTGTTATCCCGGAGATGGTACATCAGTACCGGGGCAAGAAACGACAAGGGCAAATACAAAATCAGCAGTCCGGAAAGGAGCCGGTTTTTATTGCGATATGAAGGATTCATTCCTGCTCCTCCTCCCAGTAACGCATTCCGGCGACTTTAAACGGCAGTTCAGTATCGTTGCTGCTTCGTTCCAGGCGCATCATCAAGGCGAAATCGCGCCGGTTACTATAGGAATGTCCGAAATAGACGCCGCTCCGGACCAGAACACCTTTGACTAAGGCATGATATTGTCCGTTAATCAGTGAAAAATCGACTTCAGATGATTCAATTTCCTGATAGACCCGACGTGTTTCGAACATTTCCTGCGTATCGTTGAGATAGCCTTTTGCCTGTCCCTGACCGCGTTTTGTGAATATGAATCCCAGCATCCGTTCATTCCGGACGTCATACCGTCGCGACAACAGTGCATAAGCCGCCCGAAGCGCTACGTCTTCAATTACTCTTCCGGATTCCACCGGGGCGGAATTTCCGAGATAAACACTCAAATCACGCGCCAGTACGATCACCCGGTCCGGCATCGTCATATATTGATAAACGAAAAAAAGTCCGATCAGCAAAAAAGTGACGCAAAGCAGATGAAAAGCGAGCCAGATGCTCATTATCCGTCGTTCCCGCCGTACCAGTTCGTACATATCCGGTTTTTTTTCAGCAGCCATAGACCACCTCCTTTTTAAGTCTTCCCGTCGACCGGGCGAACGGGAAGACCCGTTCATAATCATTACCCGGAGAACAGAAATGAGAAACCCGTTCCTCATCGCCGTCACGTCCGCAATCCTGGTAATTACGCTTGCCGGCTGCGGCGAATCGAAAGAATCCAAACGCAACCTGGCCGTTATCGCCCGCGAAGCCGAAGCCCAACGCACCGCCCGCGAACAGGCTGAAACCGAACGGCAGCGGAAAATCAAAGAGGCCCGCAAATGGCATCGCATCCAGATGGAAGCCTATGAGAAATCCATGACGCCGCGGAAAAAGTAAAATCCGTGTCATTTCGCATTGCCTCCTTTGTTTTTGCCCGCGGCACGGGATATGGCGTCCGAAACGGATTTGCCGATATTTTTTTCCACATTCTGCCCGGCTTTGGAAAGCGCCATGATATTCGACCCCGTATTGAGGGTCATCGCCACGGCATTGCCGATCCCACCGCCCCGGAAAAGTGAAACACACGCCCACGGAATGCCGACGTACATCACCAGGCAAAGCAGAATAAAGACGCAGGTAAAGGAAAACAGCGCCCCGGCAGCTCCGGCAGCGACAACAATCGTCCCCGGAGGGGAAGCGGCGAGAACCGCCAACGTTCCCGCCGCCGCGCCGGAAGCCCCGACCGCCGAAGCCGCTGCCGCCGCCATTCCGGTATGTTCCCACAACTGACAGATCGTCCACAGCAGAGTTAAATCTCCGAACACCATGCAAAGCGGCATCATTACGAAGCCGAAAGTCATGGTCAGGAAATTCACGCCGATTGATTTGGTTTCCGGAACCGTCAGCATGGCAATGAAAATCGGGGACAAGGTTTTGAGGATCAGGAAAAGCCCGCAGCAGACCAGGATCATGGCGTCCCGGATGAATTTCCCGACCCAGATGCCGCCGCGATACAGCAGATTGGCCAGGCTGACCACCACCGCCTCATACCACGACCCCTCGATTTCCACCGCGAACATAACCTTTACCGCCTCTTCAACCCGGCGCCCGGCATTGAGTCCCCAGGACAACATGCCTTTAAAGAGATGGTCGGCCATCGCCGGAAATATCGCGATCAGCACTACCGCCAGCAGCACGCCGGTCAGATATTTCAGCCCGAGGTATTCCCCGAACTGCTGATAATTCCGGTAAACCGAAAGAAAGATCAAAAGCAGCGCGAAACAGATGCAGACATTGTGCATCTGCTCAAGCGTATCGAGGATCACCTGGTTGACGTTTTGAAAAGTTACATTGCCGCTCATAGGTCACCTGTTAATGAAATCATCAATGAAATTGTTACAGATGGAACCTTGGGATTCCAAGGCGGAAACGCCGCTTTCATTGATATTCCGGGCGTCATAAATGCTTTTCGCCCGCTTCAAATCAGCCTCGTCGAGTCGTAAGTTGTCGGAATACATCTGCCGGGCAACCATTGCGGAGTGCATGGTCTGTACCGCCAGCAGTTGGCCGAGCGTATTGGATTGCCAGATACCGTTTTTGTAGGTGGCGTACTGAAGTTCGGTCAGGTTCGAATCACGGCCGTTGAACTTCTGATCCTCCCGGTTCAACTCCTGAAGCTGAAGCAGCGACTTCGGGCCCCATTCGGACATGAATTTGTGAACCGCCAGCGCGCCTTTCTGGGTTTCCGCTAGGTTTTCGGAACGCTGCACTTCGGCGTCCGCCAGCGTATAATCAACCTGCCGGAGCATATATTCGATATTGCCGGTATTAGCGACTTTAGAGTCGGCCATATCCAGTGCCTCACGGGTAATATTCAGCGCCGCCGATATCTCATCCTCGTGCCAGAATTCGCTGTTCATATAGGCAATGAGTTTCTGCGGATCGCCGATGTAATCCGAAATATTGACGGCGGTATCGTACATATCCTTGCAGGTGGAATAAGTATCCTTCGCGACCTTGAGCGTGTCGATGCCGGTTTTCAAAATTTCCCCGGTTTTGCTCAACTGGTCAATCTGATAGTCAATATCCATCTGCTGATACAGTTCGTCCTGTATTGCCTTGACGGTGTCATGGATATACGTCACGCTGTCATGCACGGCATAAGTCGCCCACGCCGACGGCACGAATGTTACCGACAGAACTAATAGAAATAATTTATATTTTCGCATATGTGAGCCTCCTTATTCCGTTACCGAAAGTGAAACCGAGGACGGAACATATTTCACGCCGTTATCCGGATATTGGACCGGAAGTTCGTAAACCCGGCTCCGGGTAAGTTCGCCATCCTCAGCCTGATGAAGCTTCTGGTAAAGCCAGTAGAGTTCCTTCGCGGAATTAGACCGGCCAAGGTCATAACCCGCTTTGTACTCTTTGGCTTTTTCTTCCTTGAAGCCGTTCTCAATAAACTGCCCGAGCAGGAACGCCCCTGCCGCGGCCGCGCCGGTGGCGGCGAGCCGGGTTCCCGCATCCTCGTCTTCCGCCGCATAGGAACCGGCCAGCGCTCCGCCCAGCCCCAATGCCGGGGCAAGGATACTGGAGGCG
>Ga0172377_10005968_pt1 | contig 12526 bp, 8 predicted proteins | sample Pumphouse3metaG_FD_119749 | JGI IMG/M metagenome (GOLD analysis project Ga0172377, IMG submission 119749) | Leachate microbial communities from a municipal landfill in Southern Ontario, Canada - Pumphouse #3 metaG | ecosystem: Engineered > Solid waste > Landfill > Unclassified | place: Canada... | reverse complement strand
TGGAAACCTGAATGACGTGTTGGACCGTTACGACCAGGCCGCGAAATTCCACGGCGCGGACCGCATCGCACGGCTGACGGGGGATTGTCCTCTGTTAGATCCGGCCGTTATCCGCCGTGTGGTTGATGCACTCGACAGCCAGTACGACTACGTAAGCAATGTATTGCACCGGTCTTTCCCCAAAGGTCTCGACACCGAAGTCTTCTCGATACAGACCCTCACCCGCGCGTGGGAGCAGGCGCGCCTTCCCTCCGAACGGGAACATGTCACGCCCTTCATCTACAAGAACCCCACTCTCTTCCGAATTGGAGAAGTCACGCAGAAGCCCGATCATTCCGCACTGCGCTGGACGGTGGATGAACCGCGGGACCTCGATTTTGTCCGTGCCGTCTTCGGCCAACTCGGGAACGGCATTTTTGGACAGGAGAAAATCCTGGATCTGCTCGCAGCTCATCCGGAGATACAGAAGTTGAATGAAGGCATCGATCCCGACGAAGGGTACCGCAGATCGCTGCAGGAGGATGCCGCGCAGTCCGCCCACTCGCGCATGAAGCTGCTCTTCCGCACCGACGGCAGCACGGTGATCGGCCTCGGGCACGTCATGCGCTGCCTCGCGCTCGCACAGATCGCGCGCGATGCGGGGCACGACACAGTCTTTGCTATGGCATCCGGCGGAGAAACTGTTGCGGGGCGCCTGCGCGCCGAGCGCTGCGCCGTCATCCCGATCACAGCGGCACCCGGAAGTCCGGAGGATGCGCACGAGACGGTCCGTCAGGCACGGGAGTGGCATGCAGATTGGATCGTCGCCGACGGATACGCATTCGGGACGAAGTATCAGGAAATTCTGCGAACGGGGGACATCCCGCTTCTCTTCATCGATGACAACGGCCATGCAGGTTCGTACGCCGCGGACATTATTCTCAACCAGAATTTCTACGCCCATGACATGGTGTACCGCAATGCAGTGAAAAGTACGCACATGCTCCTCGGACCGCAGTATGCTCTCCTGCGCCGCGAGTTCAGTCGGCACGAACAGGGTGGACATCCGATCGCGGAGCGCGCTGCAAAGATCCTGATCAGTCTGGGGGGAGCCGACGCGCCCAACGACACAGGCCGTGTCCTGCGATGCCTGGAGCGGATCGACGACGCTCTCACCGTCACTGCCGTCATCGGCGCCGCCAACCCGCACGGCGAAATGCTCCGGCAGATGCTGTCTCGCACCCGGCACGCGGTGACGCTGCTCACGGACAGCAAGGACATGCCCGGACTGATGGCCGGAGCGGATCTCGCCGTCATAGCGGGGGGATCCACCTGTTACGAAATTTTGTATATGGGATTGCCAGCCATCGTACTTGTCACGGCAGAGAACCAAGAACGCAACGTGCGCGCCCTCGCTGAAGCGGAAGCCATCGTGAACGCGGGATGGAATACCAGCATCTCTGACGACGCTCTCCTCTCCCTATTCCGGTCCGTCCTCTGCGACCGGGGACGCCGAGCCCGCCTGAGCGCAAAAGGCCCTGGAATAGTGGATGGCCGCGGGTGCTCTCGTGTACTCTCGGTCATGCAACATGGCTCACGTCAATGACCCACAGGATCGCAAAGAGTTTTGGAACAGTAGGGCGTACCTTGGCCTGCAAGCAGGGACTCAGGATGTCACTGCCAAAAAGCTGGAGATCGAAGCAATCTCAGCACATGTAAACGACGGCATGAAGGTGTTGGATATCGGTTGCGGGAATGGCATCACTGCTATCGAACTGGCCCGCCGGTTTGACGTGACTGTGACAGGCATCGACAACGCGGAGAAGATGATTGCAGCCGCGCAGGAACTGGCCGCCAAAGAAACATTAAAAGGAAAAACATCGTTCCGCGTTGGTGATGTCACGCAGTTGCCGACGGATCTCGGCACATTCGATGTGATTTACACCGAGCGCGTGCTGATCAATCTTTCCGACGGACAAGCGCAGGAAAAAGCGATTGCGGATATCACGCGCTTGCTTGCGCATGATGGGCATTACCTCATGTGCGAGAATAGTAAGCAGGGCCTGAAGAAGATCAACAAGTTGCGCACGCTCATGGGCCTGCAAGCAATCCAATCCCCCTGGCACAATTGCTACATCGACGATGACGCCATGGAGAAATTATCGCTGCACAACTGCAAGTTGGAGCGTGTTGAGGACTTCAGTAGCACCTACTATTTTTTGAGTCGCGTCGTCAATGCGCATCTCGCCGCCCTGCGTGGGGAAGAGCCAAAGTACGATGATCCTGTGAATGCCTTAGCCTTGAAGCTCCCGCCACTCATCGAAGGACTCGGACAAACCAAACTGTGGATATGGCATGCCCGATGATGGTTCCCATCGCGATCAACGGCAGACCCATCGGAACAGGGCATCCCGCCTACATCATCGCGGAGCTCTCGGCCAACCATGGAGGAAGTTTCGAAAGGGCAGTGGAAATCATTCATGCCATGAAGGAATCCGGAGCGGACGCGGTAAAACTCCAAACGTACACCGCAGACACGCTTACCATTCGCAGTGATCGTGAGGAATTCAAGATCAAAGACATGATGTGGGAAGGCAAGACGCTCCATGATCTCTACGGCGAAGCGTTCACCCCATGGGAATGGGAGCCCAAACTGAAAGCGGAGGCGGAGAAAATCGGTCTCGATTGTTTCTCCACTCCCTTCGACGCGTCAGCCGTTGATTTTCTATCGCAGATGAATGTCCCTGCGTACAAAATCGCGTCTTTCGAAATCACGGATCTGCCCCTCATCGCCGCTGCAGCCGCGCAGGGCAAGCCGCTGATCATCTCCACAGGCATGGCAAGTACGGAAGAGATTGCCGAAGCTATCAACGCAGCGAAGGGCGTGGGAAATAACCAAGTGATCTTGCTCAAATGCACCAGCGCGTACCCCGCCCAAGCCGAAGAGATGAACTTGCGCACCATTCCGGACATGCGCGAGCGGTTTGGTGTTCCTGTAGGGCTCTCGGACCACTCGCTGGAACTCTCCGTTCCCGTTGCCGCGGTGAGCTTGGGTGCCTGCGTTATCGAAAAACATTTCTGCCTGTCGAGAAAAGAATCGGGACCGGACACGCCGTTCTCTTTGGAGCCGCAGGAATTCCGCGCCATGGTGGATGCCGTGCGCAAGACGGAAGCCGCAATCGGCCACGTGTCGTACGGACCGACTGAGCGGGAAAAAGGCGGCATGCGCTACCGGCGTTCGCTCTATGCCGTCGCACACATCGCCAAGGGAGAACTCTTCACCGAACACAATGTCCGCTCCATCCGTCCCGCAGGCGGGCTCCCGCCCAAGGAGCTTCCGCGCATCCTGGGAAAGAAAGCGGCTCGGACGATCGAACACGGGACGCCACTCGCATGGGAAATGGTGGCGGATTGATTGAAGGAACGCACGCGTTCGGTATCATCCCGTCGATGGAGAAGCTGAATGTGATCCTGAAGGCTTTCGACGGCGATCCGCTGGATAAGAAACTGGTGCTGGAACGCGCGTTTCGGGATATCCCTCTCGGCACCGTCATTTCCGTCTGCGACAAGGAAGAGGGATCACCCACCCTCAAAGCCGACCGGATAATCTGGAAGTACGCCGCGCTGTTCCGAGAAGGACGATACAGCGAAGAGGAGCTGAATACCTGCGCTCCCATCGACGAGGAATTGATCGAGAAGATGCGACATTACGAAGCGGTGTTCATGGATATGGTGGACCGCTATGCCAACAAGATGACGCAATTTCAGGTATCGGGGGACGTGCCGTACTCGGAACGCAAACACCTCTTCTACGCCAATCTGCGGTACTGGAATCACATGCTGGACACAGAGAAGATTGACCTCGTCGTGATGAACCACGAACCGCACCAGTGCTACGACTATGTGCTCTACGGGCTCTGCAAGGTGAAAAGGATCCCCGTGCTCTATCTCGCCCGGGTATTCACCATCGATACGTGCTTCATTGCAGCCGACTGGGAAAACCCGGCACCGGAACTGGCAGAAGCCTATCGGCGCGTCCAGGAGGAGTACGCGGATGTCAGCAAGCCCGTGGATCTCTCGCCCAACTATGAAACATACTTCAACCTCTTCCGCAATAAGCAGCCCGAGCCCTGGTACAAGCCGAAGAAGGTGAATCTGACGCAGCAGGGTTTCATCGCCCGCTGGTGGCGGCAGGCATGGAAAATCCTCCGCCGCGACCCGCGTCGGTTCCTGGCCTCGATGCTCTCCCGCAGTTTCTGGTCACGCAAATTGCATCAGCATCGGGCAATCGGATTCTACGATCGCCACATCACGGTTCCAGACCTGAATAAACCATTCGTGTACATCGCCTTGCACTACCAGCCCGAAGCCACCACTCTGCCGCTCGCCGGGGCGTTCGTGGAACAGGATCGGATCATCTCCCTCCTCGCCGCTTGTCTGCCGCCCGACGTGAAGATTCTCGTGAAGGAACACCCCGCGCAGGGCGAGCGATGCCGCAGCGAGGAATTCTACCGATCACTCCTTGCCATCCCCTCCGTCCAGTTCATCCCGCGGGAAACGGATACCTACACACTCATGGACAAATGCGTCGCCATCGCGACGGCAACGGGCACCGTGACGTTTGAGGCGATACTGCGGCAAAAGCCCGTGTTGATGTTCGGACATTTCGCCTACCAGTACGGACCGGGCGTTCATCGCATCCGCAGCGCGGAGGATTGCTCCCGAGCTGTTCACCAGATTCTGCAGCAGAAAGAATCGCATACGGTCCGCGATGTCCGCCTCTTCCTGAAGGCGCTCGAAGCATGTGCAACACCCTTCCCCGGCCCGCCCGATAGCCCGATCGAGGAATATACGCAGGAGGAAAAATCGGCCCTCGTGGGTGCGCTCATTGAGAAAAAAATTCTCGCTGTCTTGCCGCAACGTTAATCGTCATGGGAAGATTTTTTTGAGTTCACCCTCGATCGCTGCGCTGCACGCCGCGGTGTTCTGCTCCTCGGTCAGGTGCGTGACGTTGTATTGGAACGGATCGGTGACGCCGTGCACGCCCGTCTCTTCCATCGCTTTGAGGAAGATGCGGCACTGGAGCAGTGTCGGCTTTTGTCCTTCGTCGAAAATCGCTTTGACCGCTGCTCGGCAGTCGTCGACGGTATGAATGCGATACGCACCCGGCGCATACTGGTAGTAACAGTGGCCGAAGAGGAGAACCGGCTTGCCACGGAAAAGTCCTTCGAATCCCGCTGTCCCAGCTGCGGTCGCCGTCGCCCGGCAATGCTCCCGCAGCGTAAAGGTGCTGAACCTCCGCGGGATGAACCGCACTTTTTTGAGCAGAAGGAAGCGGCGGTAGAAATCCACGTCGCGCTTCTGCATGTTGCTCAGGCGCGGATGCTCTTTCACGTAGATGAGGACATCGGAAGGGAGACAGACATCGAGCATCTGCGCCACGAGCAGCTGGTCTTCGTACCCGCCTGCCTGCGGGACTGTCGTCGCCTCCGGTTGGTAATGAAGAGGCATGTAGACGAACGGGTGTTGCAGATCGGGTACGGCGGAGTGCGCGTCGTAGAAGCGCATGGTTGCGCGCCGATCCTTCCACCGGTTCCACGACTTCGCGGCGCGGACGATGCCCGAGGGAGTCAGATAGCGGAGCGTGACCAAGAGCATGCCGAACGGACGGCGGATGAACGACCGCACGACGATCTTTCGGAACGGAACAACGACTTCCTGCTGCTCCAAGGGCGGAATCTCGCCAGTTGGTCGAGAAAGTGCTTGATAGCGCTGTTCGAAATCCGCACGGAGGGGGATCGAGAGCGGATCAGTCGTCTCCGACGTCTGTGCGAGGAGTTCTAAATACCGCTTGCCCGTCTGGATATTGGATTCCTGCCAATCATGTTCGATAAAGGATGTATCGCGGATGGAGGTGATACCGAAATAGACGACCGGAATCTCCTTCAGTTTGCAGAGATAGTAGATGACGATATCGGGAATCTCGTGCGGGATCCATGCGGACACATAGAGATTGATACTGTTTTTTTGGATGTAATCGTTCCAGAAGCGCAAATGCCGGAAATACCACTGTTTGCGCGTGGCATAGGACACACGCTTCTTCCATTCGAGACGCGTCACCATCTCCATGAACGTGGCCTCACACTCGCGCATGTTCTCAATGAGCTCCTCGTCGAGTGGGAGAAGCTCCTCCCACTTCGCCCCCGGATACTCGCACCCTCGCACCTGGCTCGAAGCGAACCAGCGCTGATTCTCTGAAGGAAGCGCACCGAAAAACCGCGGCTCGATGCCGCTAGAGATGATCGTGCAGTGCTCGAACGGCCTATCGCGGAGCACGCGCTCCATGATGGCAGAGGAAAACGGCTCGAAGAACCGCCCCACGATGGCCCTGATGGGAGTTGGCATCGGAAAAAGTATGGCCGGAAACGCTCATGCGAACAAGAAAAACCCGCAGATACGAACTGGGCCATCGACATTCCTGTCGATGGCCCAAGGTTCTGCTCACGTCACACTGTCACGTACCGCCGAGCGGTTTCCACAGCGGTCTTCACGTCCTGGTGATCCTTGCTCGCCTGGTAGATGGGGTTTCCTTCCAGTTTCACGAGCAACGCTTCGACCGCGCCCTTCCGACCGCCGTTCTGCACCAGCATGTCGATGCGGTGCAGATAGCAGTTCATCGCCACGCGGAGGGGCCGCTTCTTGGCCTCTTCGTCCGGCGCGTCCGCGGCCAGCGCCTCGGCCTCATCACTGACACGTTCCGACAGCCGGAAACCCTCTTCCCACCTGCCCATCTTGGGCAGCAGGAGACCGCTGACGTTCATCTCGGCGAAGAGCCGGCCGCAGGGGTCCTCTGCGAGGTCAGCGGCGGCGGCGGACTGTTCGGCCAGATCGCGCGATGTTTGATACTGGGCCTGCGCATCGTGGCCCTGGAGGGCCTCGGCCATCTGGTAGGCGGCCATGTGGAGCTCGTAGTCGGCTTTGGCCCGCCATCCATCCGCTCCGGGGGAGTCGTTACCCGTCAGTTTGAGACGCAGCACATCGTTGAACCGCCGCATGCTGACGTACCCCTTATCTCTCCTGCACGCACCGATGGCAGACACGATCTGCTGTGGTTCGAGCGCCTGCGCGCTTTCGCCCACGATCTCCATGGCGCGCACGAAGAACGGGCGTTCCATGGAAACGAGGGAACTCGCAAAGTCGATCTTCGCCAGCACCTTCGGCTCCCACTGCTGCGGAGCCACGACACCACGGATCATTGTGCGCACGGCGGGATCACCCGCCTCTCGTATCGCAACCTTCAGGGCTGCGTCAACGGTTCTCATCTTCTCGACGAGAACCTCGATAGGTTGACTGGCTGCTTCGATGGCAGCCGTGACTGCCGCGCTCAGCGCGGTGAGAGCATCCGATGCGGACATGTTCTTCTCCTGTGAATGAGCAGAATTCCCACTCCGGGAACTCCGCGGAACCTCGATACACCTCCCGAAACGGGATGGATATTAAACTAAATTTTTGTGATAATGTCAATTACGGCCTAGAACTTCTGTTGTTCCCAAAGGGCGAAGAAAGCACCTTTCGAAGCCAGCAGATCGTCGAGCGTCCCCTCCTCGCTCACCCGCCCCTCCTCGATCACGACGATCTTATCGGCATGCTTGATGGTGCTGAGGCGGTGTGCGATGACAATCGACGTGCGACCGGCGACGGCATCGTCGATGGCCTCCTGGATGAGGGACTCCGTCCTGCTATCCAGAGAACTTGTCGCCTCGTCCAAGATGAGGATCTCCGCGTTCTTGAGGAGCGCACGTGCGATCGAGACGCGCTGCTTCTCGCCGCCACTCAAGCGCACACCGCGATCGCCGATGAGCGTGTCGACACCTTTGGGCAACTTGCGGATGAAATCTTCCAGGCGCGAACGGCGGAGCACATCGTTCAATTCCGCTTCCGAGATATCTTTGAGACCATACGTGATGTTATGACGCAGGGAATCGTTGATGAGGAGTGTCTCCTGGCTCACGAGGGCGACGCGATGGAGGTAGGAATCGAGCGTGAACGAACGGATATCCGTGTCATCGATGTACAGCGACTCCGGCGGACAATCGTAGTACCGCATGAGCAGGCTGATGAGCGTGGATTTGCCGCCGCCCGTGGGGCCGACGATGGCCGTCATCCTGCCTTTCTCCACCGTGAAGGTGACGCCGTGCAACACCTCCCGTTCCGGCAGATAGCTAAAGGTGAGATCTGTGAACGTGATGGCGCTCTTGAGTCCCGTGAACACTGTATCACCCCCGCGCACAAAATATTTGCCATTCTCGTCGAAGACCTCGAGCACGGCATCAAGCGGTCCACTGGCATTGGCAATCACGCCGCGGAAACCCGACACCGTGCCAAACTTACTCGACGCGTTCATGATGATATAGAAGTACACGAGGAGCGCCGGTGCGGAGGCGATCTGTTCGCGGCCGAAGATGTAGAGCGAGCCGAACATGATGACGGAGACCACGAGAAGCGTGACGATTTCCTGAATCGGCAGGATCATGCCGAGCAGCAGCCGCACGCGGAAATCGTAAACGGCTTTCTGGTCGCTGATGCGGGTGTAGTGCTCCTGTTCCCTGCGTTCGGTCTGGTAGGACTTCACGAGCGGAATCGTCGAGAGGATTTCGATGGACTTCTTACCAAGCGCGCTGCCTTGTTCCGCGATGGAGCGCGAAAGACGCTTGATTCTGGTGATGGTGAATTTGATCGCCAAGTGGAGAATGACGAATAGAGGGAGCGCGACCAGCGTCAGCTTCCACGAAATGCCAACGAGCACGGCCAGGTACACCACGAGGGAGAGGAACGCCCCCACGAACCCGTCCAAAGCCGACAGCGGATAGAGCGCGTTCTGCGAGAAATTCAGGAGCAGTGTGGAGTGGTGCCCCACGTTCGTCGTATCGAAGAAGAGCTTGCCGAAGCTCAGGTACTTGGCGAAGAGCGCCTTGCGCAGATGGTGGAGACAACGCTCCGAGAAGTACCCCATCGTGGCGTTGGCGAGAAACCGCAGAATATTCTTCGTGATGTACACGGCGATGAATCCGCCAAGGAAGACCACGAAAAGCATACGGTCATTGGCGAGGAAAGACTGCGGCAGCAAACGGACAGCTTTGCCGAGCACGGGGGTACTTGCGGCGAACGAGAAACTCTTGTTGAGAAACCCGTTGAGCATAGGAACCAAGAGCCCCATCCCGATTCCCTCGAAAGCGGCGGCGAGCAGGGTGAAGAAGAGCGGGATCAGCAGGTACGCCGGATGGATGCGGATCTTCCGGAGCAAGCCGAACGTCTTTCCCATGGTCGATCGTTCCCTCTTCTGCATCCACTCAACGCTACCGGAAGGGCAGAGAGATCACAAGAAACACCTCGCAGAAAAGGGCTTCTGTCATAGTGAGCGTAGTCGAACCATGAATAGCAGTACATTGCGCATCCTTCGACTACCCGTCCGTACCGGATAACGTCCGGGCGGGCGCTCAGGATGACAACGAATATGTCGGCAGAGCACTTCCACGGATTCTCTCGTACACCTTTCCCAGGGCGGCCGCGGATGCGGAGAGCGGATAGTGCTCCAGAACGGACTGGCGGTACCGCTGTCCACACGCCATACGGTCTGCGGGGGAGAGTGCGAGGAACTCCCGAACGCGGCGCACGAGAGAGGGTACATCCCGAAGTGGAACGACGAGGGAAGGATCGATCGGCGCGAGGACTTCCCGCACGGCCCCGGCATCGAAGGCGACGCACGGACGGCCGCAAGCAAGCGCCTCGATGAGGGAGAGGCCGAACCCTTCGTAGAGAGAAGTAGAGACGAGCACGGCGGAACAGCGGATGAGCTCCGTAATCTTTTGGTCGGACACGGTTCCAAAACACGTGACGCCTCGTACAGCCTGCAGCGCTGCACGCTGCACGGGAGAACGCTTGCCCACGTCCGCAATCCGCACTCCCGCGCGTTCGAGTTCCTCGTATGCCTTCAGCAGGTACGGGAACCCTTTGCGCGGATGGAGGAAGGACCCGACCGCGATCACGTCAAATTCCGGCGGCTGGTCAGCGGCAGGTGCGAACCGCATTCCGTCTACGCCGTTTGGAATGATGGAAATTTTTTCTGACGGAATGTCGAAATCATCCACCAGCCGGTCACGCACCGTACGCGAAACCGTCATGATGTGGGGCAGCGACCGGCAGAGCTTTTTCTGCCAACGCACCGGAAAGAAGTATCTCAGCCGCCAAAGAAGACGCTCGCAGGACTGTGTCTCCTCGACTGCCACCGCACGATCCGCGGTAACGGGATGGTGGATGGCATAGAGAACCGGAACTCCCGTTTTCTGCAGACGCACGAACTGCGGTCCCAGCACTTGATTCAAGTGCAGCACATCGAAGTCCTGCCAGAAAGGATGCTGGGGCGGATAGGTCCGCAGGACCGCGCGCGCAAACCTGTAGTCCGCGCAGCCGAAATAGTACGATCCCAATTTCACCTGCAGCGTGACGACGCGCACGTTGCTTGGGAGCGGCGCGTGCGCGGGCATCACACGACTCGTGAGGATGGTGAAAGAGACATCTTTCGCCGCCGCGAAAAGCGGGAGGTGGTTGCCTCCTTTATAGACATCCAGAAATGGCATCAGCACACAGACGCGCACACGGCTATCGTAGTACCATACACGGCACATGCTAAGCATTCTCATCCGCATCCGGAAGCGCAGCCGCAAATCCTTGGACTGGCTCCGCGGCTGGTTCCATGCACATATCACGCTTCGATGGCTCTGCTGGACGCATCAACCCCTGCGCGACCTCGCGCTCTTCCAGCGACGTATTCCCTTCATCGAGCGTCGCGAGTACTCCCAGAACGGCGAGGACGGCATCATCACCGCCATCTTCGCGAAGATCGGCGTAACGAACCGCTTCTGCGTGGAGTTCGGTGTGGAGGATGGGCTGCAGTGCAACTGTCGCTACCTCCTCAGGCACAAGGGCTGGACCGGACTTTTGATGGATGGAGGAGATTGGCCGACGACCATTCACAAACAAAACAATAAACACATACAAGAACAAACATCCAACAGCCAACAAGAGGGGTGGCACGCCACGGGGGGTGAAGAGGAAGGCTACGCACTGCATGAGAGCAGTGCACGCCGACGAGACGATGCCGAAGCCTTGGAGGCATCGGCGAGGAGGCACGGAGCCGGGCGGAGTGGGGATTGGCGGGCCGGCGTTTTGGCTCCACCTTTGTCGCCGGACAAAGGTGGAAAAAGGGATGCCTGCGGCGTCTACCAGGAATTCATTACGGCCGAGAATATCGAGGAGCTCTTCCGGAAGTACGGCGTGCCGGAGGCATTCGATCTCCTCTCCATCGACATCGACGGCAACGACTACTGGGTATGGAAGGCGATCACGCATTTTCATCCCCGTGTCGTCGTCATCGAGTACAACGCGAGCAAGGGTCCGGACGCGACGGTGACCATCCCATACGATCCTCAGTTCCGGTGGGACGGCACCGACTACCAGGGCGCGAGCTTGGGTGCACTTGAAAAAATGGGACGGGAAAAGGGGTACACCCTGGTCGCGACGGACCGGAACGGCGTGAATGCATTCTTCGTCGAGTCCTCTCTCGTAGAGGGAAACTTCACTCCCCCTCCTTTTGCGCAAATCTTCCATCCTCCCGCATATAAAGGTATTCCGGGGAAAGCCCACCCACCCGATCCCAAGGGACGACCATGGGTCTCCGTATGAAATTTCGTCATATTCTCTGAAGAGCCGCAAAATTCCTTGACGGATCATTGCGGCAGCTTACAATGCCCCTGCTCCTGCCCCGCCAAAACGGGGCGGAGAGACTTTCCCACTTCTCCTCGCCATTGGCTGCGTGCCTCTGGATGAGGACGCGGCCGTTTCCATCGTGGAGCCGCGCATGGAAAGACGGAGAAAACTTCGACCTTTCACACCATCGCAGAGTAGAGAAGTAATCAACCATCATCCCCCCGTCCCCGGGGCGATGCATGGAAATAACAACTATGTGTTTTCTTTGACCTACCAGGTCAAAAATTCTTCTTTTGAAGAGTTTGATCCCCTGCCCGGCGGAGCTCCGCAAGGAGCGAAGTCGGGTGGCTCAGAGTCTTGATACCAAGAGTCTGGGAAATGACAAAGTCTTCTTTCTTTTGAAGAGTTTGATCCTGGCTCAGAGTGAACGCTAGCGGTGCGCCTAACACATGCAAGTCGAGTGGGTTTAGACCCACGGCAAACGGCTGCGTAACACGTTGGAATCTGCCCCGAACTCAGGGATATCCCTCCGAAAGGAGGAGTAATACCGGATACCCTCGCAAGAGGAAAGATTTTTCGGTTCGGGAGGAGCCTGCGGCCTATCAGATAGTTGGTGGGGTAACGGCCTACCAAGTCGATGACGGGTAGCTGGTCTGAGAGGACGACCAGCCAGAATGGAACTGCGACACGGTCCATACTCCTACGGGAGGCAGCAGTGAGGAATCTTCCGCAATGGGCGAAAGCCTGACGGAGCGACACCGCGTGAAGGATGACACCCTTT
>Ga0172377_10005967_pt1 | contig 12528 bp, 8 predicted proteins | sample Pumphouse3metaG_FD_119749 | JGI IMG/M metagenome (GOLD analysis project Ga0172377, IMG submission 119749) | Leachate microbial communities from a municipal landfill in Southern Ontario, Canada - Pumphouse #3 metaG | ecosystem: Engineered > Solid waste > Landfill > Unclassified | place: Canada... | reverse complement strand
ATTATTAATCTAATTGTAGATGATTTAGGCAATGTAGTTATGCGTATTGAATAAGAACGATATTATTATTGTATGGGGTTTACTTAATCACTTCAATAACTCCAATTACATCTATTCTTTTATCGTGCCTTGTCCCTCTAAATCGGTAAAAATATGTTCCTGTTGGGGTATTTGTTTGGGCTGGTGACCAAAAATCTTCTTTCTTTGAAATTTTTTTGTATTCATAGATAAGTTTCCCTTGTCGGGTATAGATAATTAGTTCATTGTCAGGAAAAGCTTTTTGTTCAATTAGGTTATGTATCTCAAATACATCATTTATCCCATCACTATTGGGGGTTACACAATTAGGGAATAGAATGTTGTCAACCTGCAAATCAAGATATAGATTACTATCGCATCCATTTAATGATTGTAAACTATGAGTATAAAAACCTGTTGTGTTTTCATTAAATCCAAAGTCCCTATATGTATTTCCTTTATAAATATCTGCAAAAATTGTATCGTTATATGTTTTATACACTATTAAATTTAAGATATAAACACTATCACATCCTGCTATAGTATTGTATTTAACTTCATATAGGCCAGTGGAATCGTATATGATGTTTTGAAATTCATAGTCTTGGTTGTCGCAAATTATTGAATATGTTGTGTCGAAAAAGGAAGGGTTAACGACTAGGTTAAGAATTATATTGGAGTCACAGCCATAAACTGAGGTTAATTCTAGTTTATATATTCCAGATTCTGTAAGAATTCTTCCTTGAGCATTATATTCATAATTATTGCATGTAGTATCGTCGATATTTATCCAATTATAATTTGGATGAACCCATACCATTCTGTTTGCGTAATGAGGACAACCAGAGGTATCCATTACTTGAACAATGTAGTTGAAATCTGTTTTGGGTTTAATTGTTATTGATTGACTTGTTTCTCCAGAATTCCACTTATAATCTCCTTCTAAGGTTGCAGTAAGGGTTGTTGTTTCTCCTTCGCAAAGGGATGAGTCGCCTATAATTCTTAGTATTCCTGTTGGACTCTCAAGAGTAATTACTATTTCTAAGGTATCGGTGCATTGATTGTCGGCAAGCCCAGCAACTAATTTCACGATATAGTCTCCCGAGGAAGAATATTGTTTTACTGGGTTATCTATATATTGAATATCTTGGTCTTCGAAAATCCATTTTATTGTTTCACACCCTATTCCTGAAGGTAGGGGATTGATGCCGTCTGATGATATCTTACTGTTATTTTTGAATTTAACTTCAAAAAAGCAGGGTTGCCAATTAACGGTGTAGGTGAAATCGGCTAATGGGAAACGTCTTCCAGCATAAGCATTAATAATAAAGCTACAGTTTGGATTTTCCAATGAAGATACCCTACAGAAATAGCTTTGGGAGCTATCGGTAACTATTTCTAAAACTCTTTTATTAGAAAGAATTATATTGGAATTTGAGGAAGAAAACCATTGGTAGTTAAATCCCTCTGGTGCCATAAATATATTTGTTTGAGTTTCGCCACAAGCTGTTGAGGTTACTCCTTTCCTGTCGCAATTTAAGGTATAGTAGGCATATCCAAGATGACCGCCTTCTCCACAATCATAAGTAGTTAATCTCACTTTAATTATCTGACCATGGTATTGAGAAATATCAAAACCTACTGATGTCCAATCTTTCCATATAACATTTGAACCCGATACAGTATTCCACCCTAAATTAGTGTTTGCAATAAAATCCGCAAAGCCACAAATGGAATCTATAAGTATATTATTTTCGTTTAAAATTTCTAAGGTAAAACGAGGTTGGTTTTGTGGAGTATGATTTGGGTCTTCTAGAACAATTGCATATTTAAGCATCATTATGTCATAATTATTAGTATCGACCTTATACCTATAAGTTAAACTTTCAGCCTGAGCTCCAATATCCCAATTGCCTAATCTAACAGATGCCATTTCTCCTTTTGGAATTGTCCTTAAGATATTATTTGTTCTTAAATCTCTTTGAGATGTGTCAAAATGAACCGTATGGCGACTATTGATATCTAAATATCCTGTGTCAATTAAACCGTTATACATATAAGGAGAAGTGTAAATTCCATAGGTTGCAGTTACATTTGTTGATTTTAAATCAGTATAGTTCATGCAATTGCCTGCAGTCTCTATATTAATAAATTCAATTGAATTAGAACATCTCGTAATCAAATCATCACAATAAGTGAAAATTACTAAGTCATAGTATCCTATAGTGTCAGCAATAGGGAGGGTGATATAATTAGTTATTGTAGTGTCGAAGTGATAATTAGTTGTTCCCTTTCTATTCCAGCGGACTATCCAACCAGGAGAGCTAGGATCATTATCCCAAGAAATCAAAACATTCCCATTATAAACATTAGAAATAACAATATTATATGCTATAGGGCAAGCACATTTAGTCCAAAAATATTCTCTAGAAGAGCAGATAATCGAATCGTTACAATTGTTATAGATAATATAGCTATACAGAGTATTAGGGGTTAACCCATCAAAAAATGCTGTTGTGTCGTTAGTTATTATAGTTGATATCAATAAAGTATCTTGGTACAATTCAACGGTCCATTCAATTGTGTCGTTAGGTTCTTTCCAGTTAATCTCAATGGAATTAGGATATGATATGAAATTTGAGCTAATAATTCCAGGGCAAGGACATTTTGTGCATATGCTAAGATGTTTGATTCTACAAATAGAATCCAATGGGACATTATGACAATTATTAAAAATCATAACCTCAAAGCATGCCATTGGACTTAAACTATCAAAAGTTGCAAAGTGGTTTGTTGTTGTTAATGAATCAATTATTTCTCCATTAAATAAAAGAATTACTGTCCATTCAATATCGTTATTGGGATAAGTCCAATAAGTATTTATACTGTCTTTTGTTGATGTTGCGCCAAAGGTTATTGGTAGGGCGCATTGACATTGTATCCAACATTTTTTCGGAATATCTCTTATGCAAGAATTCTCTGCTGTGTCGCAAGGAGTATATAATCTTATTCCATAGTTTGAACAATGTTCAAGATGCGAAAGAATTATACTTGTATCGTTAGTTGCTAATAATGTTCCATTGCCAAATGAAAAATTACACTTGTTGTTATATTCTATAATCCATTCTTGACCAGCTGTGGTGCGGTTCCAAGTAATTAATGTTGTACTATCGTTTAAGACATTAATATTTATTTGGGGAATAGGGGGGCATATATCACAAACACTAATCAATAATTCAAATCCAGTTTTAGGATTATCCGAATCGACCATAAAAACAATTGTTATAGGTCCAGTAGTCGATTTAACATTAATATTTCCTGAGCTTGTGATTGAGTTTTCAAATAGCTTTGCATTTGAATTTGTATCTCCATCATAGATAATGAGTTTCGTCCTATTATAGTCTTCAATATCATATGTCCCTTTTAATATTATTCTCGTCCCTTGAGTTGCAGGGATTATAGTTGTTTTAGCATTAACCCTTGTTGCATAATTACCCAAGTTGCCTCCATTATCATATAGTGTTCCACTATTAGTGACAATTTCTGAATAATTAGAAATAAGCATATTGTAGCTCTGAGAGAATACAGAAACCCCAAATAAATTGACCAATAAAAAAATAAATATATTTAAAAACTTATTCATTCATATATATAAGCATATATTTTGCCATTTCCTCCTGAACTTTCGTTGCTTCCTCTTTTGCTCTAACTGCAAAGTTTGGAGTTTTATCGGCAAATATAATTGCTCTTGAAGAGTTTACCAAAATCCCACAATCTTTAGTCATTCCATATTTTGAAACTTCCTCTAAAGAACCTCCCTGTGCACCTACTCCGGGAACTAATAGGAAGCTATTTGGTGCTAATTCTCTAATTCTTGTAAACATTGTTGCTTGGGTTGCTCCACAAACAAACATTAGATTATCACTATTTCCCCAATTTTGACTCTTTATTAAAACATCTTCAAATAAACTAATTCCTCTCTCGTCTTTTCTAAACTGAAAATCACTTGCGCCTTTATTTGATGTTAGAGCAAGAAGTATAACCCATTTGTCAGGATAAATAGTAAAAGGCTTAACCGAGTCTTCTCCCATATATGGAGCTATTGTCATTGAATCGAAGTTGAAATCTCCACTTGGATCTAAGAATGCCTTAGCATATTGTTCAGAAGTGTTTCCTATATCTCCTCTTTTAGCATCAGCAATAGTGAAACATTCTTTTTTAAATCCTGACAAATAATCCATTGTCTTTTTTAGAGAAATAAGTCCTTTTATTCCATTACTTTCATAGAAGGCAAGATTAGGTTTATAAGCAACAGTGTAGGGAAGTGTAGCATCAATAATTGCCTTATTAAAAGAAAATATTGGATCTTCCTCTTTAAGAAGATGGTTGGGGATCTTATTTATATCGGAATCAAGTCCAACACATAGAAATGATTTCTTTCTCTTTATTAATTCAATTAAGTTCTGACGATTCATATATTATTTATGTTTATTTATCAATTCAACAAAAAGCTTGAAGAGTTTTTGTTTAACTTCTTCTGTATCTATTTTATTACCAATCTCTTTTTCCATTGAGCTTACTCCTTTATCCATAAAGCCACAAGGATTAATATGGCTGAAATAGCTTAAGTCTGTATTGACATTTAGAGCGAAGCCATGCATGGTGATATATCTTGATGCTTTAACTCCAATAGCGCAAATCTTTCTTGCATTCTTTTCCTTACTATCAATCCAAACCCCTGTTGCTCCATCCATTCTTTCGCAAATTATTCCATATCCACTCATAGTAAGGATAACCATTTCTTCAATTGTCCAAATATAGTTTTTCAGAGAAAGATTAAGAACCTCAATATCTAAGATAGGGTAGCCCACAATTTGACCAAATCCATGGTAAGTAATATCTCCTCCTCTATTTGTTTTGTAATAGGTGGCATTAATCTTCTTTAAAAACTCATCATTAATCAATAAGTTATTCTTTTCTCCATGTTGACCAAGAGTATAAACATGAGGATGCTCACAAAAAATAAAATCTTGTTTTATGGAATTTGAAGAATTATTGATTTTAGTAGAAACTTTCTTGTTAAATATAAGTTCTTGTTTATCCCAAGCTTCTTTATAATCAATTAAACCCCAGTCAATATAGTTTAAATTTGTCATTAAATTGGTTCTTCTTATTATATTTGCAAATGTAGTAAATGTTTTTCATAATTAAGAGTTTTTTCAACTCAAATTAAATAAAGGAATAAATCATTGTTGTAAATTTTAAATTTAATCTTCGAAAATATCAAGTTGATTTGGTAATAATCAATTCGCTTATATTATTTCAGAAAAGTCAATGTAGAGGCATTGAAACAGGGATTAAAATTACGAATTTAGCTTTTTATTCATCTTATAAATGGTAAAAAGATATTTTTATGTATCTTTGTCAATTAAAATCTTTGTAATTTGTTTATGAGTTTAAAGGACAAAATCAATTCTTCGCGTTTACCTAAACACGTTGCTATTATTATGGATGGCAATGGTAGGTGGGCAAAGTGTCACGGTAAAGATAGATTGTTTGGACATCAAAATGGGGTCGAATCTGTTAGGGAAGTAACTGAAGCTTCAGTTGAATTAGGGATTAAGTATCTAACTTTATATGCTTTTTCTACTGAAAATTGGAATCGCCCACAAGAGGAAATTGAAGGGTTAATGATGTTGATGATTCAAGCGATTGAAAACGAAACACCAACTCTTATGAAAAATAATGTAAGGTTTGAAACAATTGGAGATATTGAGAAAATAAATAATGAAACAAGAGAGGCTATTGATAGGATTACTGAAAAAACTAAAAACAATGATGCTCTTACATTAATTATTGCTTTAAGTTATAGCTCAAGATGGGAGATTGAAAAAGCGGTTAGAGATATAGCAAAAGCGGTTAAAAATAATGAGATAAACCCTGAAGATATAACACAAGAAATGGTTTCACAACATCTTTGCACAAAAGACTTTCCTGATCCAGACTTATTGATTAGAACCTCTGGAGAGTATAGGATAAGCAATTTCTTAATGTGGCAGCTTTCCTATTCTGAACTCTATTTTACACAAACCTTTTGGCCTGATTTTAAAAAAGAAAATTATTATGAGGCAATACTTGATTTCCAATCTAGGGAAAGGCGTTTTGGAAAGACAAGTGAACAATTAAATCAGTAAATTTCACCTAAACAAAATTATTTACGAATATTTGCGTTAGAGTAGCATTATATTATAAAGATAGACTAATGAATATATTAAGAACAATCCTTATTTTCCTCTTTACCTTAAGCATTTCAAATATTGCTTTTGCTCAAAAAGACACAATCAAAGACAATACAATTGAACTAAATTACTTCTTTCCAAAAGAATATGAAATTGGGAATATTATTGTTAGCGGTGCCGATCACTTAGATCACCCTTCAATTATTCTTCTTTCAGGACTAAGTGTTGGGGACAAGGTTTTTATTCCTAGTGAAAGAATAACAATGGCAATTGACAAGCTATGGAAACAAGGAATATTTGATGATGTTCAAATATTAGTTGATAAGATAGAAGGAAAGACTATTAGTATAATTTACCAGCTTAAAACCAAACCTCGATTGGCCAGTTTTAAGTTTGAGGGTATTTCAAGAGGAGAAGCAGATAAGGTTAAGGAGGCAATTAGTATTATTTCTGGGGATATCGTTACTGAGAACCTCAAGATGAATTCTATTAATATAATCAAAGATCATTTCTACGACAAAGGTTTTTACAATACAGAAATTGAAATTATTGAAAAGAATGACACCTCAACTACTCGTAATGATGTTAATTTGATTTTCAAAATTAAGAAGGGTCATAAGATTAAGATTAAAGATATTATTGTTAATGGGAATGAGAAGATAAGTGACAATAAACTTCGCTCTCAAATGAAGGATACTAAACGTTATCGTTGGTGGAGAGTGTGGAAGAGTTCTCGTTTTGCAGAAAATAATTTCAAAGACGATAAAGAAGCTATTATTAAGAAATATAACGACGAAGGGTTTAGGAATGCAAAGATTATTTCTGATTCTGTTTATTTAGTTAAAAACAATAAGGGCAAAGAACAGTTGATGGTGGAGTTGAATATTGAAGAGGGACAGAAATTTTCATTTAGAAACATCACTTGGGTTGGAAACACAAAATATACATCTGAAGACCTAAGCCATAGGTTAAGAATAGAAAAAGGAGATCCTTATAATAGAGCTCTTTTGGATAAGAACATAAACTACGACCCAACAGGTTCAGATATTTCAGCTCTTTATCAAGATGATGGATATTTATTTTTCCAAATAATTCCCGTTGAAGTAAATATTGAAAATGATTCAATTGATATTGAAATGAGGGTTTATGAAGGCAAGCAAGCAAGGATTGGCAAGGTTTCTATCTCAGGTAACACAAGGACAAACGACCATGTGATTATGAGGGAGCTTAAAACTCTTCCAGGACAATTATATTCTCGTGATGATGTTTATCGTTCTCTTAGAGAACTTCAACAATTACAATATTTCGACCAAGAACATATGGAACCTGTTATTGTTCCTGACCAAGAGAATGGATTAGTAAACATAGAATATAAACTAAAAGAAGTTTCTTCTGATAAATTTGAAATCTCTGGAGGTTGGGGAGCAGGAATGGTTATTGGAACTGTTGGAGTTGTTTTCACCAATTTTTCTACTAAAAACTTCTTTAAGAAAGATGCTTGGCGTCCTTTGCCAGGAGGAGATGGGCAACAACTATCTCTAAGAGCTCAAACCAATGGGACATATTATTATTCTCTTAGTGCATCTTTCACTGAACCATGGCTTGGAGGAAAGAAAGCAAATGCATTAAGCACATCTCTTTATTATTCTTATCAAGATGATGGATATTTTAATAATTCTGGAAGTCCTAGTTATTGGTTAAGTATTTTTGGAGCCTCAGTATCGTTAGGAAAAAGACTACAATGGCCTGACGATTACTTTACATTTGTTCAAGGAATCTCTTTCCAACAATATAATGTAAAAAACTATACTGCAATAACAGATTTTAATAACGGTAGATCTAATAATCTTAACTATAATTTCACTGTTGCAAGGAACTCTTCCGACTCACCAATTTTCCCAAAAACAGGTTCCGATGTATCTGTTAGCACTCAACTAACCTTCCCTTATTCATTAGTTAATGGAAAAGATTATGAAACAATGAGTACTGAGGACAAGTATAAATGGTTAGAATATTATAAGGTGAACATTAAATCTTCTTGGTATTTTAACTTAGTTGACAATTTAGTTATGAGTACAAGAGCAAGATTTGGTTTCTTAGGGCAGTATAATAATAAGGTGGGATATTCTCCTTTTGAACGCTTTTATGTTGGTGGTGATGGACTACAAGGTTGGGCTTTGGATGGTAGAGAAGTAATAGCACTTAGAGGTTATTCTGCAGGCTCACTTTCTCCAACAAACGGAGCAAATGTATTTGATAAATTTACTTTAGATATCCGTTATCCAATTTCTCTTAATCCAATGGCTACAATTTATGTTTTAAGTTTCTTTGAAGCAGGTAACTCTTGGTCGAACTTTGAAGGCTTTGCACCTTTCAAGATGTATCGTTCTGCTGGTATTGGATTAAGATTATATATGCCAATGTTTGGATTAATTGGTCTTGATTGGGGCTATGGATTTGATACTTTGCCAGGCAGCGACAACCCTGGAGGCTCTCAGTTCCATTTTTCAATAGGACAATCAATTGATTAGGCATAGTATTTGCTGTAACTTAGTTTAATATTAATAAAATAAGACAAGACATGAAAAAATTATCTGTATTATTATTCTGTTTGTTATCAACAACAGTAATTTTCGCACAAAAGTTTGCTACAGTTGATTCTGAATATATATTAAGTAATATGCCAGAATACAAACAATCTCAAAAAGAATTGGACGATTTATCTGTTCAATGGCAGAGAGAAGTTGAATCAAAATTTCTTATAGTTGATAAACTGTATAAATCGTTTCAAGCTGAGAGTGTTCTATTGCCAGAAGACCTTAAGACAAAGAAAGAAAATGAAATCATTGCTGCAGAAAAAGATGCAAAAGATTTACAAAAACAACGATTTGGAAACAATGGAGACTTATCTAAAAAACGCTCCGAACTTGTGAAACCAATACAAGACAAAGTTTATAATGCAATTGAAAAGATAGCTCAAGAAAAAAACTATTCTGTGATATTCGATAAAGCAAGTGGTGCTACTATCTTATACGTTGATTCTAAAACAGACGTTAGTGATTTAATATTAGCCGAACTTGGTTATAAAATTAATAGTTCAGGGAAATCTCGCTAATATCAATTAATTGTGTACTTTTGTACCCTTATTTAAACTAAAATTATTAATAATAACATATTTAAAAGAATGAAAAGAACAATTCAACTATTAATTCTTGTTGTAGCAATATCGCTATCAGGAAATTCATTTGCCCAAAAATCTATTAAGATAGGTCATTTTTCTTCAACGGACTTAATTAAGAAAATGCCAGAAGGAGATTCTGCACAAGTTCAAATGCAAAAGTACATGGAAGAACTTCAATCAGAAGCTGAATCTATGCAAAAGGAATACCAACGTTTGGTTACAGAATACCAAGCAAAAGAAGCTCAACTTTCTGCATTACTAAAAGAAAGTAAACAAAAAGAAATTCAATCAGTGAACCAACGTTTCCAAGAATTCCAACAAAGCGCAGAAGCTGACATACAAAAAAAACAAGGAGAATTAATGTTAGCAATAACTGAAAAGATAAAAGCTGCTGTTTCTGAGATAGCAAAAGAAGGAAAATATACTTATATTCTTGAAAGCACAGGAATACTTTGGTATGCTGATGAGAGCGAAGACGTAACTCCTCTAATTGCTAAAAAACTAAGTCTTAAACTATAAGGGGATAAGGGGAAATAAAACTGCATAGGTAGATAAAAAAAATCGAATAAAAATTTGGTAGCAAGAAAAAAATATCTACCTTTGCAACCTCAATAAATGCGGATGTGGCGTAATTGGTAGCCGCGCTAGACTTAGGATCTAGTGTTGAAAGACGTGAGAGTTCGAGTCTCTCCATCCGTACCAAGAATAAAAAGAGATTGTTTTGATTAATATCAATTCAGTCTCTTTTTCTTTTAAAGTGATTAAGGAGTATAAAAGACCTTAACTTCCTTATAATCTTAAACTCCTTAAGGGCGGGCTAAAAAGAATAAGGGAACCGAAATGAATCAATCCCCCTATCTATTGGTAATAATAAAATGAATGTCTGATATGATAAAGTACTAACCTAAATCTTTATTTGACATGACATTTAAGATTATAACCAGTTTTCTTCTAGTATTTCTCCCTTAATACCTATTATGATAGCTTTAATTGGGATATTCCTCTTTGCATTTTCTCTTGCAAGTTTAGCAATTTGAATTAAGCCTCCACAACAAGGAACCTCCATCATTGCAATTGTAAGGGTATCTATTTTGGCAACATCAATCATTGCTGTTATTTTCTCAAGGTATGATTCTTTATTTGAATCTAACTTAGGACAAGCTATTGAAAGGACTTTGTCCTTTAGTAGCCTTGAGTGGAAAGCACCAATTGAAAAAGCTGTGCAATCAGCCGCAATAAGTACATTTGCTTTTTGGAAATATGATGCAGTAGGGTTTTGAAGATGTAATTGAATTGGCCAATGCGTTAGTTCAGATTTTTGTTCTGCAACCCCTATCATTTCTTTGATTTCCACCTTTGGCTTTTCAAAACTTTGAGAAGCCAATCCAGGGCAACTAGAAAAAGAGTTGATTTCATTCAGGGCATCTTGTTTAGTTTCTAATGAAGAAAGATCTATATCAATATTATTATCCTGAAGATATTCTATTCCTTGTCGAAGGTATTCTAATTCATTATGATCTTTCATATGTTTTAGATGTGCTAAGATAACATGCTCTCCTTTTGGGGCAACTCTTTCCATAACTTGTATTTCATCATAAGGCTCTGCTTCTTTTTCTATTAGCTCAATTGCTCCAACAGGACAGTCTCCAATACATGCACCTAGTCCATCACAATACATTTCACTAATCATTACTGCCTTCCCATCTATTAATTGCAATGCTCCTTCATGACAACCTTTAACACATTGTCCACAACCATTACATTTCTCTTCATCTATTTTTATTACTGTTCTTTTCATATCTAATTTATTTTTTTATTTCTAATACAAAAATAGTATATAAAGAATTGAAGTTCTGTAATAATGATTACAAAACAAAAAAAAGAGCTAACTCTTTCGAATTAGCTCTTAAAAATTATTATGATATGTATGTTGTTATTATGCTATCCAATTTTTCATATCTTCTTCAACAGTTGATATTCCTCCAATGCCGAAGTTCTTTACTAAAACATCTACTACATTTGGAGAAAGGAAAGCTGGAAGTGTTGGTCCTAAGTGAATGTTTTTCACTCCTAAAGAAAGAAGAGCAAGAAGAACAATTACTGCTTTTTGTTCGTACCAAGCAATATTATAAACAATTGGTAAATCGTTAATGTCTTCTAATCCAAAAGCTTCCTTAAGAGCAAGTGCAATTACAACTAACGAATAACTATCATTACATTGGCCAGCATCTAGAACTCTTGGAATACCACCAATATCACCTAATTGAAGTTTGTTGTATCGATATTTAGCACAACCTGCAGTTAGGATAACAGTATCCTTAGGAAGAGCTTCAGCAAATTCAGTATAGTAATTTCTTGATTTAGATCTACCATCACATCCTGCCATTACTACAAATTTCTTAATAGCTCCTTGTTTAACTGCATCAACTACCTTATCAGCTAATTGAAGAACTTGGTTATGAGCAAAACCTGCAACCAATTCACCAGTTTCAATTTCTGTAGGGGCATCGCATTTTTTAGCCATTTCAATTATTTGAGAGAAGTCTTTTTGTTTACCTTCTTCTCTTGGTGCAATATGAATAGCTCCACCAAGACCAGAACTACCTGTTGTAAAGATTTTATCTGTGTAGATAGCATCTTTTTGAGGAGGAACAATACAATTAGTTGTAAATAGGATTGGTCCGTTAAATGTAGAGAATTCTTCCTTTTGATGCCACCAAGAACCACCATAGTTTCCTACAAAATTAGAATATTTTTTGAAAGCAGGGTATGAATTAGCAGGAAGCATTTCCCCGTGAGTATAAACGTCAACACCTGTTCCTTGAGTTTGGATTAAAAGTTCTTCAAGATCCTTTAGGTCGTGACCTGAAATTAATATACCAGGATTCTTTCTTACTCCTAAATTAACTTTAGTTATTTCTGGATGTCCGTAAGTTGAGGTATTTGCTTTATCAAGTAATGCCATAGCACTTACTCCAACTGCTCCAACTTTAAGAACCAAAGCTGTTAATTCGTCAGCTCCTAAATCATGGGAACTAACTCCATAAAGTGTCTCTTCAAGTATTTCATACAAAGACTCATCTTCATAGT
>Ga0172377_10005965_pt1 | contig 12533 bp, 10 predicted proteins | sample Pumphouse3metaG_FD_119749 | JGI IMG/M metagenome (GOLD analysis project Ga0172377, IMG submission 119749) | Leachate microbial communities from a municipal landfill in Southern Ontario, Canada - Pumphouse #3 metaG | ecosystem: Engineered > Solid waste > Landfill > Unclassified | place: Canada... | reverse complement strand
GACTTCGACACCGTGAGTGTGACTAACATAAACCGCCAGCTGCTGGCTCTCGATTCAACTGTGGGCAAGCTCAAGTGCGAAGCAGGCAAGGCCCGCGTTCTTGATATCAACCCCGATGCCAGAGTAGAAGCTGTGCCAGCCTTTGCAAATCAGGAAACCTTTCCAAGTATTTTCGAAGGCAGCCCTGATCTGGTAATAGATGCAATCGACTCGCTCAATCCCAAGTGCGGTCTGCTTCAGTACGGCTGGGAGAACCATTTCCAGATAATCTCTTCAATGGGCGCCGCCTTGCGCCGGGATCCCGCCTTGGTACGGACTGGAGATCTGATGGATACCTGGGGCTGCCCTCTTGCAAAGCAGGTCCGTACCAACCTCCGCAAGCGCGGAGTCGGAAGGGGAATTGATACTGTGTTCTCTCCTGAGCTTGTCCAATACGAATACAAGGATCCTGATGAAGAAGAGCAGGCGGACTTCAACGAGCAGATTCTTGATCGGGGACGCAGGCGGCGTGTGCTTGGAAGCCTTCCGACAGTTACAGGTGTGTTTGGACTGAATCTTGCGCACCTGGCGCTGGGAAAGCTTCTCGGCGAGGAACTCAAGGGAGAAGAGGCGTTCAGACCGACTTAGGTATCGCTCCGCCCCAGTTTGAGTTGTCCAGGGCTTTCAGCGTCACGCTTGTGCTTCCTGTGCTTCCCTGCTTGCTTGAAGTCACAATTATCGTATACTGCGAATCCTTGTCCGGCGAAACCTCGCATGTCCGGCAGTTCCCGTTCTTGACTGGAATCCCACCGCAGTACCACTTGTATGTCAGATCATTTTCCGTAAGACCCGAAGGCAGGACAGAAGGCTTGAAAAGCAGAAGGTACGATTTGAACTGATTTTCTGTTCCCTTCTTTTGAACTAGAATCGTCCCTGAAATTGGCGCTGAGACATCGTTGGTCACTGAAACATCGCTTAGGTTGCTTGCGTCATCGACAACCATCGTCATTGAGCCTCTTGTCGTCGCCGAACCTACGATCCTCACTGCCGTTATGGCGCTTGTCACCATTTCATTGTCCTTGTAGAGAATCGCAGAAATCTCATAGGATCCAGCGTGGATTGCTTCCTGTGTCAGCGCCGAATTCATGCTGTTCCGGTCGATTGGCCTTGTGAACACGCTGCGGCTCTGATTCTTCTGGTCGAACAACTCGATCACTATCTGAGCCTCTGAAGCAGATGGAAGGTAGAAGTCACCGGATATGGCGAACTCGATTTCCAGCCGTCCCTTTCCAGGAAGCTCGTTCATGAGAATCGATGCAGTTGCAGTGCTCTTCTTTATTTCCTGGCTTCTGCTGCCCTTTGCAATCGGGTTGCCTGAGCTGTTCAGGGCTGAGGCCTCGAATGACCACAGTCCGCATCGGATATTCGAGAGAGTGAACTTTCCTGTTGTGCTTTCGATTGCTTCAAGCTTCTCCCCATCCGGACCAGTTCCCGAAAGAAGGTAAGTTGAAATCTTCATGCTTTCTGCAGGGGGTGCGATGGTCTTGGATTGCTCCAGGTCCGGGGCGCATGCATCGATGGTTACCGATGTGAAAGTTTCCCTGACTTCGTCCTTGCAGCCGATTGAAACCATAAGGCATAGTAAAGCCATAATGATCAATAGAGTCTTTTTCATAGCAATTTCCGCCGAAGAAGGAAGGCAAGTCTCTTCAGCTCACCCTTAATAGCGGCGGAAATGGTTTTTTGCTGAGCAAATTCGGACAGTTTTGGGACTTTTTTTTCTTTTTTCTGGCCAAACCCTTAATCTTCGTTAAGCATTATGCTCTGATGCAAGCAGTTTCTTGTCCTCATGGACAGTAAGTGGAATAGCAACTGCGGCAACAATCAGCTCATAGATTCCGAATGTATACCAAACTATTCCATTGCCGAAAAGCATCGGGAGCAGGATTATCACAAGGCTGTTTGCGATGAAGCTCCTGAGAACGTTGATGATGATTGCGCTCTTTGTGCGCTTTGTTGAATACAGATAGGCGGAAGTCATCGTATTGAGCGCCATGACTGTGAATCCCCATGCATACTGGGGCATGACTTTCACTGTGAATGCAAGAGTCGCCTCATCTGATCCGAACAGGCGGCAAACCGAGCCTCCCCAGACAAGCAGAAGCAGGTTTATCGCAATGCTTCCGAAGAAGTTGATCATCTCTCCAATATGGTAGTATGCGTTCATGTCCTTGTAGTTCTTCGCTCCGAAGCTTTGCCCGATCAGCGGCTGAAGTCCTTCACCTGTGCCGAAGAAGATAGCAACGGAGAACGAAGCAACGTAACTGATTATTGAGAACGAATTGACGCCGATGTTCCCAAGCATCCGGAGCAGAACATAGTTCATGCACAGTGTTGACACCGGGGTGGAGAACTGAGAGATGCATTCAGGAAGTCCTCGGAGCATGATCTTGCGCAGCAGCTTCCCTTCCAGTGTAAAGCGCCTGATCCTCAGCTGGCCTTTCTTCTGGAAGAAGTGCGTCAGAAGTACCAGAAGCGTCACTGTCTGTGATACTCCTGTTGCGATTGCTGCTCCCTTGAGCCCCATCTGAAGCGGAAACACCATCAGCCAGTCGCCGAAGATGTTCAGAACAGAGCCTGCAATGACGGCGGTGCTTACGATTACCGGCGAGCCATCGTTTCGGCAGAATGCCTGGAAAGCAGTCGAGAGTCCTGATGGAATGATGAAGACTGAGTACCAGAAAAGATACTCCATCACCATTTCGTGGTAGGTGGCGTTCGCTCCGAGAAGCCTGCTTACCTTGTCTGTCATTCCGAGCCCAATGGCCGAAAGCGCAAATGAGATGAAGCTGATGCACAGCAGAGCGTGCATGAAGGCCTGATTCGCCCCTTTTATGTCGCCTCGGCCGATTCTTACAGCAACAATCGTTACTCCTCCTATGGAAGAGAGCATGAACAGGGCATTGACCACCATGACGAAGGGCATGACAATGTTCACTGCTCCTAGGGCATCGGTGCCAACTCCGTGTCCAACGAAGATTCCATCGACTATAGTGAACAGAAAGAAGCAGATGCTTCCTAGGATTGTGGGTACTGTGTACTTGATGACTGCTGCTGATCTCGAACGCATGGCGATTCTCCTTGTTTCCCGGTATCTGCGATGCCTGTCATCCCTTCCATTCTGAAACCACCATACGCTGTGAATCCACTCTGGCAATGCAGGCATGCAGCATCTTATCCGGTTCCCAAGTTACGTCCAGGAAGCCATCCGATGAGCAAAGCGTATTTCAGCAGAATGCAGGGAAAATGTCAAGCAGTTACTATAGGACAGCTTGCAAGTATCCTTGATTCTGAAGGAAAATGGAAAACGACTGATTTATGATGTTGTTTCCATTTTAATAGAGTTTTGTCAAAAACTAAATGATTGTTGGGCTATTTATGAAAAAAAACTACAAACTTGTAAAAAAGTTGTTGACGGTTTGCAAAAACGGTCGTAGTATAATTACAAAAGGTAAAAATACTACAAGATGGAGGAAACCATGAAAAAAAGTATTGCAATTTTCTGCATTCTTCTTGCTGCATTCTGCGTATTCGCAAATGGGACAAAAGAGGCTAGCACAACAGAAAAAATCGTCATCAAGATTGCCTATGGAACAGCCGGAGGGCCGATTCATGATGCATCTCTTGAGTTCGAAAAGAGAATCGAAGCTGCAAACCCGAACATTGATGTTCAGGTATTCCCCGGCGGACAGTTGGGTTCTGAAGGTGAAATTGTTGGCCAGTTGCAGACAGGCATGACAGACATCCTTCCGACCACTACAGGACCGCTTGGACAGTATGATTCTGTTTTCTATGTTCTTGAAACACCATATGTGTTCCTCAATGAACAGCAGGCTGATAAAGTCCTTGACGGAGAAGTCGGAGAAGAAATCCTTCATGTTCTTGACAACAAGGGACTTATAGGACTTGCATTCTGGGAAAATGGATTCAGAGAAATGTCGAACAACGTTAGACAGATTAAGGCTCCTTCCGATCTTAAAGGGTTGAAATTCAGAACCCAGCAGAATCAGCTTCATATCAAGTATTTCTCTGATCTAGGCGCCAGCCCGACTCCGCTTGCTTTCACTGAAATCTACAACAGTCTTTCTACCAAAGTGGTAGATGGTCAGGAAAACCCATTCAGTCTCATTGCAACAAATAAGTTCTATGAAGTTCAGAAATATGTTTCTCAGACAGATCACGTCTATTCAGCAGTTCCTGTATATGTATCGAAGATCAAATGGGATTCATGGCCTGCAGATGTGCAGAAACTGGTCAAAGACACGATTTATGATCTGAGACTTTGGCAGAGAGATGAAGGTCGAACTCTTCAGAATGATTACATAGCGGAAATCAAAACGAAATCTGAGTTTTATGCTCTTACAACAGAAGAAAAAGCCGCTTTCCAGGCTGCTGCTGCTCCTGCTTACGAATGGGCGAAGAACCAATACGGCGAGCGCTATTCCAAGATGCTGGAAAGAGTTCTCGAAGCAGCGAAATAAATAATTAAAAACCAGGGGAGCCGGCGTGTTCCCCTCGGTTTTTCTCGACGCGGATGTCATCCGTGCCGAGAAGAACCGCAGAAAAAAGGAAGTTCGAATATGGATTTGAAAAAAGCGATAGGAATTGCGCAGAAGACTGAAAGGATTGTTCTTTTGATTCTCGGAATTGGCGCTACATTGATAATGTTCGGGAATGCAGTGGGACGGTATTTGTTTCACAAGACTGCTGTATGGGCAGAAGAAGTGATTCGGATGGCTTTTGTCTGGGGTATGTTCATTGCGATAACTGATGCATTTATAACTAACGACCATATCGGTTTCAGAAACCTTGTTGACAAGACTAAAGTTACTAGGATGCTGTCTGACGTGATTTACAATATTGTCTTGGCTTTTGTTGGTTTCATTCTTGCTTTCTATGGCGGTCAATATAACGCAATTACTGGAATGATTCCTCTTTCGGGAACTAACTGGCCTACAGCTTTGTTTCAAATACCTGGAATAATTGCAGGATGGGCTTGGGTTGCTATCGGGTTAACACGAACTGTTATAATCATCAAGCAATACTACTCAACGAACACTAATGATAATACAAATAAGGAGATAAATAAATGAGCACACTGGCAATTTATCTTGGCTTATTTGGTGTATTCTTTGCACTCGGCAGCCCAATTGTACTATCATTGGCAATTTCTGCGATTATTATGCTCCAGATCAATGGCATTGACCTGACTGTTTTTGCTTCAAAGTTCATGGTTTCTATGGACAATTTCAGTTTGACTGCAATGTTCTTCTTCATTCTTGCCGGAGAAATAATGAATGGTGGGGGAATGACAAGACGCATTGTTGCAGTAGTATCCAAAGCGGTGAAGAACATCCCCGGAGGTCTTGCCATAATCGCAATAATTTCCTGTGGCATTTTTGCTGCCATCAATGGCTCTGCAATAGCGACAATGATTGCAATTAGTGCGATTTTGTATCCAGCAATGGTCAAAGATGGTTATCCACCTGCTTTTGCCGCAGCTTGTCTTGCTGCTGGAGGGGTTGTCGGCCCGATTATTCCGCCTTCGATTCCTATGATTGTTTATGGTTCGGCCACTGGCGACAGCATTGCAGCTTTGTTCTCCGGTGGGGTAGTCCTTGGTATTTTAATATGCGGAGCAGAGATTTTTGTTGTCTATTTCATTTCAAAGAAACGAGGTTACGGCGGAAAAACAGATACAACGACAGAATTCGGATCTACAAAAGGCGTTCTTTGGGCACTTCTTTTCCCTATCATAATATTTGTAAGCATAGTTACTGGTGCGATGACCGCTACAGAAACTTCCGCATTTGCTGTTGTCTATGCATTTGTGATTGGACAATTCGTTTACAAAGAATTTGATATAAAACAGCTTTCGACAATGATGCGTAAGTCTATGAAGAGTTCCGGAACAATCATGGCGATAGTGGGAGCGGCATCAGCAGTGGCCTGGATCCTGACCTATAACAGAGTCCCGCAGATGGTGACAGAGGCAATGGTTGCTTCTATAAGTAGTAAGAGTGTTTTCATGGTTGTAACTTTCTTTATTCTTTTCCTGGTTGGAATGATTATGGATTTGACTCCGGCAATAATGATACTGACACCTATTTTCATGGGACCTGTTGCAGCTTTCAACATTGATCCGGTTTTCTTCGGGGTATTCTTCTGCGCAGTGCTTACAGCAGGACTTATTACTCCTCCAGTTGGCACCTTGATATATCTAGGGTGCTCTCAAGCAAAGAAGAGTTTTGGTGAGATGGTAAAGCAGTTGCTTCCATTCGTTCTTGCCGTCTATGTTGTTCTGTTCATTGTAGCTTTGGTTCCTCAAATTATTACTTTCCTTCCGAAGAATGTGTTTAAGCTTTATTGATAGGTGATTCTGATGACAAATAATATATTGGCAGTTGATATTGGAACCTCATCGACAAGAGCGATGGTATTCGATTCCAATGGGATTATTCTCTCCAGAAGCCAGAATAGTTATGATGTGGTTCGTCCTCAGCCTGACTTTGAAGAGCAGAATCCCCAGACTCTCTATGATGTGGCGTTAAAGACGATTGGCGAATGCCTTGGTAATGTTGAAGCTTCACAGATTGCTGGAATATGCTTTTCAAGTCAAATGTATGGAGTATTTGCTGTCGATGAAGATGGAAATCCACTTTGCAATAATATTTTGTGGTCAGATGCAAGAGCAACGGAAGAAGAGAAGTATATTAAGGAGAACTTTGATTCAAACAGGATAACAGAAGAAACAGGATGCCCTGTTAATTCGATTTACCCGTTGGCGAAAATTCTCTGGTTGAAGAATCATCTTCCGGGAGTATTCCGCTCAGCATACAAATTCATATCAATCAAGGATTTAATTATTCATGAACTTACAGGGCTTTGGGTCTCTGATTACTCAATGCTTTCTGCAACTGGTTTTTTTGATATTGGCACTAAAAAATGGTCGCAATATGCTCTCTCTGTAATTGGATTGGCTTCCAGTCGTCTTCCTAAGCCTATTTCGGGAGAAAGCAAACTTAAGTTTTCCAATGAATTGCTTTTGAAGCTGTGGAATCTTTCACCAGAGGTTTCCGTTATTCTTGGAGCTGGCGATGGTCCGCTTGCAAATCTGGGGTCAGGGGCTTGTAATATTGGTCAAGTAAATATTGATCTTGGAACTTCTGGTGCAATTCGGACAATCATTGACCATCCGCCAAGAGAATCAAAAAGCGGGCTTTGGTGCTATTGCCTTGCTGAAAAACGCTGGGCCTACGGAGGAATCCTCACAAATGTAGGGAATGCTTTTTCCTGGCTTTCACAGAATGTCGCTGAGTTTGACAATGATGCGGACTTATCTATTAACTTGGATCGACTTGATTTCTTAGCTGAGAAGGTTACCCCAGGTTCCGAAGGATTGCTTTTTCTTCCGTATCTTCGGGCTCCAAGATCTCCTTATTGGGACAGCAGTTTAAAAAGCCTTATGTATGGAATGGTTCCATCAATGAATTTGGGTCATATTGCTCGAGCGATGCTTGAAGCTTTCGCTTATGATATTTCATTCATTCTTGATTCCATCATGAGCGAATCTTCTGTAGCGGATTTCATTTTGTTCACAGGTGGTTTGTCAAAATCAAAGCTTTTGTGCAGGATTCTTGCCGATGTAACAGGAAAGAACATTCGTGTTCCATCATGCAGTGAAGGATCCATACGCGGAGCTGCCATTTTAGGTTTCAAGTCGCTTGGAATTATCAATGAGTTGTCTTTTCCTCATATGAATAGTGATTTTCAAGAATTTAAGGCGGACGTTCAGAACTCTGAAACTTATGCCTTGTCAAAGAAAAGATATGGTTTATTGGTGAAAGCCAGTAAGCAAATCGGAATAGAGTTGGAGTAAAATGATTATGGAAATTTTCGTAACATCAAAATCTTTTGCTAAGAACAACCCGGGGGCAGAAACTACTCTTGCCGCTAATGGTTTTTCAATTCGTCGTTCTTCTTGCTTGAATCCAAGCACAGAACAAATTAGCAAAGAAATCGGAAATGCTGATGTACTGCTTGTTGGTAACGATGTGGTCAATTCCTCTGTTTTCGATAATGCGCCGAATCTGAAATTGGTTGTGATGCATGGGACAGGGCTTGATGGAATCGATATTAAAGCAGCCTCTATGCACGGAATTATGGTAGCAAATGCACCTGGTGCTAACCGAAATGCAGTTGCAGAAATGGCCGTTGGCTTGATGCTTACAGTCGGAAGACGAATAGATAAATTTGAAGGCATACTCAAGAGCGGAAAATGGGAAAGATCTGCCGGTCACGAAGTCTCTGGATCCACTGTAGGTATTCTTGGTCTTGGTAATATCGGAAAAAGAGTTGTTGAACTGTTATCTGGTTTCGAAGTAAAAATTGTGGCATTTGATCCTTTTGAAAAGAGTTCTTGGGTTCAAGAGCACAATGTATTACTTTGCAAAAACGAGGATGATGTTTTTAAAACTGCTGATTTCTTGGTTCTTACTGTCCCTTTGACAAAAGATACAGAAAAGATTGTAAACTCACGGACTCTTGCATTAATGAAGCCAAATGCTTATGTGATTAATATTGCAAGGGGCGGTCTGATAGATGAATCTGCTCTTTGTGCGGCGATAGATGATAAAAAAATAGCAGGGGCTGCACTTGATACATTTGCCGAAGAACCGCTTCCTGTAGATTCTCCGCTCAGAAAGCTTGATATTGTTCTCACCCCTCATATTGCAGCAACTTCAATTGAAACAAGTGCGAAAGTATCTGCTGCCGTTGCTGAGATTATTGTCGACATAATGAATAACAAAAAAATAAATCTAGCAGTGAATTCTGAAACACTGCAAAAAAGATGATAAAAAATAATTCAAGGAGTTGTAGATGATTAAGGGATCATTAGTACCGAACATTACATTTTTTAAAAAAAATGGCGAATTAGACTTTGAAAAAAACCGATGGCACATGGATTGGATGTTTTCAAAAGGAGTTGATGGGCTTTTTCTCACAGGTTCTTATGGAGCTGGACCATTAATGGACAACGAAGAGAGAATCGAAATCTTCAAGACTGCGAAGGAAGTGTCGTCCAAATACAAAGGAAAGATACTTCTTCCTCATGTCGGCTGCATAGATACAGTTCATGCGGTAGAACTTGCCAAGGCTGCTGAGAGCATCGGAGTAGATGCAATTGGAGCCGTTCCGCCATTCTATTATCAGTATTCAGATGAAGTTGTAATTGGATATTACAAGGAAATCATTAATGCAGTGAAGATTCCAGTATTCGCTTACAACAACCCTGGTACATCTCGTTATACCTTTAATCTGAAGACTGTACGGACGTTGATGGATGTTGGCCTTGCCGGAATAAAGGACAGCCCTCTTCAAGTTGGTTTTCTTTCTCGAGTTGCCTATGAAGCTCAGCAGAAGAACAATGGGTTCCAGGTAATTATTGGAACATCTACAGGTTGGCTTCCGTTCTACTTCATGGGTGTCAGAGCTTGCATAGCTGGCATGAATAACTGGGCTCCCGAAATCATGACAGAGCTGATTCGTTCGACTTTCGCAGGGGAAATGGATAGGGCCAGAGATGTCTATCTAGTGATGATGGAGCTTTCTCAGAAGCTTCATTTCACTGATTCGACAATAGCAAGTCACATGGCTCTCAAAGCTCGCGGGTTTGATTGTGGATTTCCTAGGAAACCTATGTTCCTTCCTGATTTCAAAGATCCGAAGTATGCAGAGATCAAAAAAGACATGTCAGATGCTTTTGATCAACTTGACTTGAAATTCGAAACTAACTAATTTTGCCTGTATTTCATTGGTGCCGGATTGTTTAATCCGGCACGGTCTAGTATCGTTTAATCTACGAGGTTGATATGGATAAGCTGGTTTTCATTGAAGAGAAAGTAGGAGAGTTAAGGGCTTCAGAAGTCAAAGTTGCAAAGTGCATTCTTTCCGATCCTGATTCAGTGATTCATTCATCAATCAGCGAGCTTGCTGATAAAGCTGGCGTAAGTGATCCTACTGTTCTGCGCTTTTGCCGGGCATTGGGATTCAATGGATTCCAAGATTTCAAGATTCATCTTGCTCAATCTCTAATTCCACAGATAAAAAACATACATGAAGCTGTTGATGGTACTGAAAAAGCGCCTGAATTGGTAAAAAAGGTATTTGAATCAAATATCACGGCTATTCGCAAGACGTTGAACACATTGGATTATGATGAATTGAAAACATCAATCAATCTTATTGCTCATTCTTCAAGAATACTGCTCCATGGTGTAGGAGGCTCTGCGGCAGTTGCCATGGATGCTCATCATAAGTTCTTTCGATTGGGAATTCCTTGTGAATGGTACGAAGATACCCATATGGCTGTGATGGCTGCTTCAATGATGAAAAGTTCTGAAGTTTTCATTGCAATTTCTCACTCCGGTTCTACAAAAGACATTGTTGAAGTATTGAAAGTGGCAAATAAAACAGGTGCTGAAACGATTTCAATTGTAAGCACATTGAAATCTCCAGTTTCAAAAGTTTCAAAGCATGTGCTTTGTGTAGATGCTCCTGAAACAAATTTCAAGTTTGAACCAATGACCTCACGAATCGCCCAATTGTCTGTTATTGATGCCTTGGCCGTTGGTGTGTCATTGATGCGTTCTGATGAGGTTCTTGAAAATCTAAAGAAATCACGTGCTGCTTTGATAGACAAGCGTTATTAAGCGCTTATTCTATCTAGCAGCTTTAAAACAAAAAGGGGAGTTGAACTTTGGAGCTATCTTCCCATCCAACCGCCGTCACATGGGATAGTGGTTCCATTGATGTAATCGCTTGCAGGGCTTGCAAGGAAAACAGCCAGCCCTTTGATGTCATCTGGAATTCCCCAGCGACCTGCTGGAATCCTGACAAGTATCTGTTCATACCTTTCAGGATCCTCGCGAAGCGCCTTTGTGTTCTTGGTTGCTATATAGCCTGGAGCAATTGAATTGATGCATATTCCGTATTTTGCCCATTCGTTTGCCAGAGTCATGGTGATTCCTCTGACTGCGGATTTGGAAGCAGTGTAGGCCGGCACTCTGATTCCACCTTGGAAGGATAGAAGGGAAGCGGTATTGATAATTTTTCCTTTAATGTTTTTATCAATCATTTGCTTACCAACCTTCTGAGTTAGGAAGAATAGCGAACGAATATTTACGTTCATTACCTCATCCCAATCTTTTTCAGTGTATTCAGTACTGTCCGCTCTCCTGATGGTTCCTGCATTGTTCACAAGAATGTCGATATGACCATAGTGGTTCATTGCTGCATCGAATACCTTCTGGCTTGAATCCGGAAGGCAAAGATCAGCCTTGATTCCGAAGAACTGCCGACCGAGGGCTTTCACTTTTTCTTCGGTCACGCTGATGTCGGTCCGGAACACTCCTGCGATATCTGCACCTGCCTCTGCAAGACCTATTGCAATAGCTTGCCCGATCCCATCATTTGCACCTGTTACTAAGGCGATTCTGCCATCAAGACTGAACATATCAAGAACCATTTTTCTGTCTCCTTGAAAAAGAAAGTTTTTATATTAGTATTATATCATTATTTACTGTTTCAATAAAGCTTTTTCTATCTTAAAAAAGTTAAATAATTCGTTACAATATAGTGAATTTAATCCAGTTTTATGGTATAATGAATGAGCTTTTATAAGGAGCCTGAATTATGTCAGAAAAAGTATATGAAACCATTGAAAACCTTGGTGTCGTTCCTGTTGTAAGCATCAATGATGCGGATCGTTCCGAGGGATTGGCGCAAGCCTTGATTGAGGGTGGAATTCCATGCGTGGAGATCACTTTCCGAACTGCTGCGGCAGAGGAATCAATCAGAAGAATCAATAAGGCTTTTCCAGATATGCTCATCGGTGCTGGAACTGTCCTGACCATTGAGCAGTGCGAGGCAGCAATCAAAGCAGGTGCAAGCTTCATTGTTTCCCCTGGACTTGATCCTGAAATCGTGAAATGGTGTCAGGCTCATGATGTTCCGGTCATTCCAGGTGTCTGTACTGCAAGCGAAGTCCAGAAAGCTGTTTCACTTGGACTTGAAGTTCTCAAGTTCTTCCCTGCTGAAGCATCCGGCGGAGTACGCATGGTCAATGACCTCTGCGGTCCGTTCCCCAAGGTCAAGTTCATGTGCACAGGCGGGATCAATCTTTTGAATCTTGCTGATTATGCAGCCAGTACGAAAGTAATTTCAGTCGGCGGTTCCTGGATGGCGAAGACCGACATGATCGAGAAACAGCAGTGGAAGGAAATCACTGCACTATGCCAGCAGTCCCTTTGCTCAGTTCAAGGCTTCAAATTCATTCATTTTGGAATCAACACACCTTGCTTCGATGACGCTTGCGATGCTGCTTCGAAGTTCTGGGTCTTTGGAATGAAGCCTGATGTACGCAGTGCATCGACCTTCATGGATTCTTCGATTGAGATCATGCATTCGATGTTCAAAGGCAAGTGCGGCCATGT
>Ga0172377_10005961_pt1 | contig 12537 bp, 15 predicted proteins | sample Pumphouse3metaG_FD_119749 | JGI IMG/M metagenome (GOLD analysis project Ga0172377, IMG submission 119749) | Leachate microbial communities from a municipal landfill in Southern Ontario, Canada - Pumphouse #3 metaG | ecosystem: Engineered > Solid waste > Landfill > Unclassified | place: Canada... | reverse complement strand
TGAAAATTCAGCAAATGAGATATTTGATGCATTGTATAAGAACTTATCTCCAAGATGGATGAAACTAACAGCTGATTTCAATCCTAGAGGCAATGTGCATACAGTTATCACCATAGACAGTGCTGACCTATAATCTCTAGCGGTTCAAATGATATATATGTGACTTTCCTCTTCTCGTTTCTGTGCTTTGTGCTTTGTGCTTAGCAATGGCAGCTGCAGCAACTCTCTCAATATATTACATTTAGACATATTTTTAACTCAAAAGATAAAAAATAGCTATCATTATTCTTAGAAAATAAAGGAATAATTATGGAATTTGAAGAGATCATCGCAAGACTAAAAGAGATAATGAAGAAATGGGGACAAAGAAATGGGGACAGGCTACTTTTACACATTCTCATATTGCCTCTATTGGTAATATGATAAACACCTCCTACACTCTCTCCTCTTGGTATTCGTGGCATAGTTTTACCCTTGTTTTTATGTTGTAGTCTTCAAAAGTATAATGTTTATATGCTTAAAAGTAGCCTGTCCCCATTTATCCTGCATTTATCCCATTTATTTTTGTAAATAAAATATTTTCTCCTACTTAATGCAATTTTGTTTCACTTGCTTTTGTTTTGGTTAAATAGCCATCGTCTATTTTTAGTACACTATCAAAATATGGCAACAGTCTATCATCATGGGTAACCACTATCATAGCCACTTCTTGTTCTTTGGCTAGTTTTCGCAGTAGCTCCATCACAGAAATTGCCCTCTCTTTATCTAGTGCTGCTGTTGGTTCATCTGCTAATATAATTCGAGGATCATTAGCCAAAGATCTAGCGATTGCTACCCTTTGGCTTTGCCCTCCTGATAAACTTCCTATCATATAATTTGTTTTATCTTCTATCCCTAGGTAGGTCAGAATTTCTTTTGCTTTTTTCTTATATTCTACCTCTGCTATTCCGTTTAGTTGAGGTAAAAGAGTTACATTGTCTTGCACATTTAAAAACGGTATTAGATTGTGTGCTTGGAATATAAAACCTAGTTTCTCTCTCCTTAGTTTTCGAGTATCTTTTAGTATCCACCTATCCTCATAAACAATCTCACCATCTAATGTAATTCTTCCACTCGTTGGCTCTAGTATACACCCTAGCATCAAAAGTAGCGTTGTCTTCCCGCTACCACTTGGTCCTAAAAGCATCGCTATTTCACCTTTTTCAAGCTCGAAATCTATACCTTTGATAACTTGCAGTGTGTTATCTTTTGTTATGTATTCTTTTTTTAAATTTTCTACTTTTATTGCCAATGAACCCATGCTATTCGCCTATCGCTTGTGCTGGATTTGCCTTTAACGCTTTATATATACCAAATAGTGAGCCAATGACACTTACTAAAACTACTACCAAAGATAAGCCCATTGAATCCTCTGGTAATAGTTGAATATTTTTAGGAAATTTACCCTGTATTGCATTTGCAAATATATTGCCGGCTATAAATGCCAAAAAGCCTAATACAAGTGATTGTTCTACTATCATTTTAACAATTTCCATATTTGGCATTCCTATGAGTTTTAGTATAGCTATCTCTTTTATCTTACCAATGGTCATGGTGTATATAATGAGTGAGATAATAACTGAAGATACGATAATCAAAATAATAGTAAATAAACCTATCTGTTTTGAAGATTTCTCTATCACATTTTTTGTTAGAATTTCTACCTGTTCATCATTAGTATAAACATTTTTATGTTTCCATTTTTTGATATTTTCTGCAATATCTTTTGGGCTATACCCTGATGACACTTTGGCAACTATTGTATTCACTGTTGTGCTTGTAGCGTCCTTAATTCCTCTTGCTCTATCACTTCTGATGGTATCATTTGAGGCCAAAAATTGAAGTTGCTGAGCGTCTTTTAGACTTATGTACACTAGCGCTTCTCCAGAGCTTGAGACGGCACCTTTTGTAATTCCGACTACGGTATATATATTTCTTCCTAATGGTATTTTGTCATCAAGTTTAAAGCCCAGCTTTGTATCTACAACAATCTCATAATGCTCCCTAACCAACTCACGCCCACTAATAATATTTTGCGGTTTGCCGATTTTACCTATCTCATATCCAATAGCCGTTACCCGTTCTTGTTTTAGGCTTGTCGGTATCTGTATAGTCTGAAATGTCATAGCAGCAGCTTCGCTCACACCTTCAACATTTCTAATTTGATATTTTACATCTTCAAACAACCTAGAAGATTCAGCAAAAGGCCCCATGGTATCTTCTTGCACAACCCACAAATCAGCATTTACGCTACCCAATAGTGCCTTAGCATCTACTATCATTCCACGGTAAACGCCTAGCATTATAAGCACTATACCAAGCAACATTCCCACGCCTATTGAGGTAACTATAAACTTACCAAGTGAGTGCGATATATCTTTTATTGCAAGATTTATCATATTCGCACACTTGCTCCATTTGCTAATGATTTCTTGTTTGTATCTGGTACCAATATTGTATCGTTCTCTTTTATATCGCCTTTTATGGCCACAAGATTTGTGCTAGTATCCCTTGCTAATATCTCTACTGGTACAAACTTTGCCTCTCCATCTCTATAGGCCCAAAGCCCATCTTTATTGTTTTCTTTTATAATAGTTTTTACAGGCACTTGTAATACACTTCTAAACTGCTTAGCAACAATATCAACCTCTGCTTGTTCGTTGAGAAAAAATTGTGTTTGAGCCTTCTCAAATGATACACCTATTATCCTCTCTTCGGTTACTGCGTCGCCAACTATCTCGATTTGCTTTACGAGGCCTATTTGTTTTTGATTGGGCTTTGAACGAAGAGTGATGTATGCTTTTTGACCTTTCATTATCTCACCACTAGATACTTCGTTTAAAAATGTTTTCACCCAAACATCTTTTGGGTTGACTATCTTTATGGCAACTTTGCCAGCCAAGGCAACATCTCCAAGCTCTATATCTGTTTGCACCACAACACCATCGCTGGGGGATTTTATCTCATATGTTTGCAATTTTTCTTTTAGCCCAGCTAGAGTTGAGCTTAGTCTAGAGACCTCATCTGTGGACGAAAGTTGTTCATTGTATGAACTATCCAATGTTGCTTTGGCTGACACTTCTGCTAATTTAATATTATCAAACTCCACTTGGGATACAAAACCACCTTTTCGTAATTGAGTATATCTCTCTAGCATTTTGTACGCTAAGTTATATTTGGCTTTAGCTTCATTTATTCTGCTTTTTGAACTGCTTTGGCTAGAGATGGCTTTGGATATACTATACTGCGTTTCATTGATTTTGTCTTGCAAGTCCACAGAATCTATAATTGCCAATGTTTGACCTTTTTTGACTAAATCACCCTCTTTCACTGACAACTTCAAAACTTTGCCTGTTGAATCTGCTGATAGTTGATATATTACTTCACTGTCAACTATTCCAGTTGCAAATATTTTCTTATCAAAACTTCCAGCTTTGACTTTGACTGTTTCATATGTAGATTTAGGTTTATAAACCGATATATAAAATAGCAGGCTTGCCAGCAAGCCAACGGTTATGGAAATATATATAGTTTTTTTCATAGATTATCCTTCTTTTGGAAATTATTCTCATTTAAAAGATAAGATACTGTATTTAATATATCATTTCTCTCGAATATTGCTTGCAGTAGGGCTTTTTTGGCACTATTTTCTACTGTAATAGCATCTAAAACTTCTATATATGTCGCCAAGCCCTCTTTGTATCTAGCATTCATAATTTTTCTAGCACTTTGTGCTGAATGAATAATATTTTGTTTGGCTTCGATTGTATATATATACCTATTTGAGTCCATCAAAAGCCCCATAAGGGTCTCCTCTAGAGCGTGTTTTTTTGATTCATATTCATTTGCATTTTTACTTTTCTCAATAAAAGCTTTTTGTACCTCGGCACTATTCTTGTTTCCATCGAACAAAGATATGGATGTATGTACTCCTATGGCTTTGGTATCATAACTATTAAGGCTATCCTCGTACCCATATGTTGCAAAAATATTTACAGCTGGGTATCTTTTGCTTTTTTGGAGATCAATATTTGTATCGCTATTGTTTATCAGCAGGTCTGCCATTTTCAAAGAGTTGTTATTACTCAAGAGCTTCGTTTTGAGCATTTCAACCTCTTTTTGTGAGTAGCTTTTCATACGGCCTGCATTTAAAGTATTTTTCAACGCAAAATCATCTCTCAACGATTCACCAGTGAGGTATTGCATAGCAATTTTTGCTTTCTCAAATTTGGATTGTGCAATCACAAGTGAATTTTTTACTTCAAGCAATGAAGCGTTTATACTATCTTTATCAGCACTTGTTTTCAATCCTGCTAGATAAAATGCTTTAGCTTGTGCTAAAAGTTCTTTGTTATATTTTAGGTTTTCAAATTCAATATTTTTATTAGCCTCTTCCAAGACCAAAGTGTCATATGTTTTTTTCACTTTATAAGCTAAAAGTTTTTTGGAATCATTAAGCATTATTTGACTTATGGCTGTTTTGTTTTTTGACATTTCAACTCTATATTTTGTCTGAAAGAAATCAAAGAGTACATAATTTAAGGTGAGGTCCGCATGCTTATAGCTACTATCTATCGTGGCAAATTGACCATTCTGAGGTAATGCAAAAGTTTTGGTAGGGCTATAATCTAGGTTCAGATTCAGGGTCGGTAGTCTTGAACTTTTGGCTATATCCTCATCATGTAAATCCATACTTTTTTGATTTTGCATAGTTTTTATATCAGGATTGGATTGTATAGCTTTGTTGATTAATTCATCTATATTTAAAGTCGTTGCATTTATGTAAAAGCTGAATGATAAAAATAAATATATATATTTCAACCCAATCTCCTTCAAAAATATTAATTTAAAATCTACTAAACTTCAACTATATCTTTTTGTTGAATTTAAAGAGAATTATATCATGATAAATATTAACCACATTTAACCATGATAAAACCGAAATTTAGCTAAAATAGATATAGAAAAAAATGAGAAAAATGGGGACAGGCTACTTTTATACATCTTTTCTTGGTCTTCCTCTTTGATTAAGTGTAGATAGTATGCCATATTTTGTAGCAGTTTCTTTTCGCCACAACTCACTACCTAGCGGTGCTTGTCTATTGACAGAGTTGCGTATATCATGAAGTTCTCCTTGCTTCATAGGAATATTTACATACTCTGCCCAACCCTCATCAAGTGTCATATATGGTTCACTTAGTAGTTTTCTATGTCTATGTTCTCTTTCCATCAATGATCCATAGTCCCAATCTTTAGCATTTCTAACAAGTTTTGCTCTTTTAGCATTTGCTTCTATATATCTTATGAGTGTTAGATAGTAGCTCTCTTTTTCTACTATAAAGCTTTTGTATCTTCCTTGCCAAATATGCCCTGATGTTTTATTTTTCTTGTGATAGTAACGAACATGAGAGGTCATCACCCATTGCATGAGCCTACTTAGGCTATTTGGTTCTGTAGGAATAAGCAAAAGGTGAAAATGATTTGGCATAAGAGTATAAGCATGAATTTCAACTTTTTCTCTTTTAGATGCAATTTCAAGCAAATCAAGAAAATACTCATAATCCTCTGCATCATTAAAAACCTGCATTCTCATATTGCCTCTATTGATAATATGATAAATACCTCCTGCACTCTCTCCTCTTGGTATTCGTGGCATAGTTTTACCCTTGTTTTTATGTTGTAGTCTTCAAAAGTATAATGTTTATATGCTTAAAAGTAGCCTGTCCCCCTTTACTTGAATCATACGATACTTCCACTGCTATATATTGGCCAACTGAATCACCTACTTTAATGCCTTTATCTGCATATGCATATTGTGAAAGCAATGCTCCATCTTCTTTTATTGTTGCCATTGTATAGTTCTTCCTTTTTTATAGATAAAATTCTGTTCTACATCCATTGCATCTTGGTATGGTGATATCCATTTACCATTTTTTGCATTTTTGCTATCGCATACCAATGAAGTTTGGGGTTTTCTATTTGGCCTAAGCAATGTATCGAGATGACACTCATAGGTTAGCTTGTTTGAAAATTCATATTTTTCTTCTTTGTAGTATTTTGCAAAACCATAGAGCCCCTCTGAAAAACCTCCAAATCTAATAGCACCTGTTAGCGTATCATATTTGGAGGCTATAGTAATTCTGAACCAATCGAACTTCCACTCACAAGCTCCAGGCAAGAAGTAATCTTGATAATAGTATGCCTCATACTCGTTGTTAGACAATCTTTTGACAGTCAGATTGATATCTTCATAGAGTTTCACTTCTGCTGCTGGGATAATCCCAAAAGATTTGGCAACTTTATTGCATTTTGGATTAACATTGATATAAGCTGCTTGGATACCTTCTAATCTTATATCAGAATCAAACGGAAACTTGCCGTGAATTCTCACCTTTTTGGTCGGATGAGGATTGATTTGGGGGGTTATATCACCGTATGTATATTCATCATATCCACACTTTGCCAGACTTATCATGGCGATAATTGATATTATTATTATAACTGTCTTTTTCATACTACTTGTTCCTTCGAAAAATTTTATTATCATACTAAATTACTAATATTTTTTTATTAAGTTTATATTTATATACTTATGCTGCTAATAATCAATCATCAGCCCCTGCCCATCTTGTTTGGTGCATAGCACCAAAGCAATCTCTATTCTATTAAGAACTATAGACAAAAAAATAATTGAAACTGCCATAGTCATAATAATCATATGAATAATATGTTAATTTAATATATAAATTTAAAAAATAAAATTTATTAAATATTATTTTAATTATTCCATAAAAATGTTAAAGATATATTAAATTTATATAAAATATTTATAAAAAACTATAGTATAAGTTTGTGCTTAGCAATGACAGCTGCACAACTCTTTTAATATATTACATTTAGACATATTTTTAACTCAAAAGATAAAAAATAGCTATCATTGTTCTTGGAAAATAAAGGAATAGTTATGGAATTTGAAGAGATTACAGCAAGACTAAAAGAGATAATATCTCAAAATCTTGAGTCAAAAAAGATATAGATCAACCATTATGACATTACATATTTGCACCATAAAGATACTGTATAGCTAAAAATATAATACACTATTGGAGTTTGTGCATCCAGAAAAACATAAACATCAGTAACTTGTATATCATCTCACATGTATTTATATGATGAAACCTTCTAAAATGTATGAGGGATTAAACTTACTAAAGTATGTTCTTTTATTAAACTTTCAACACCTACACTATGCCTTATCTCTACTGTATAATTCATTTTTCTTTCCTCTTAAATTACTCAAACACTATAAGCTCATTTTCGTCATTTCCAAAAAAACTTGACCATAACTTTCTAAATAAGCCTCGATTATATTCCTCTTTCCATGTTATTTTCGTAGCCACAAATTCTATGGTTATTTTTTCGCCATATTGAACATATCGCGACTTTAACAACAAGACTATTTGTTGCAAAACTTTTTTATCAGTCACTGCATAAGTATAAATTCTAAATCCTTCCGTTGTCCGTGCACCAAAAACAAGGTCTTTTTCGCCACAATTATTATATTTGTAGCCTTGCGGACTAACCTTGGTTACTTGACATATGTTATTTGCAATCAAAATATCATGAATTTTATAAATTGTTTCTGCAGGCTCATCGTGATATCCGCTCCCTGCATAGCAAAAAGAACCAAAACCAATTACCGCTAAAAATACAGATATCAAAAACCTAAACTTTCTCACCTATTCTCCTTTATTAAACATTCAAAAAATTTTATCATTATGCTTAAAAACTAAAGTTTTTCTCTAAGTTTTTATGCTGCTAGTAATCCATCATCAGCTCCTACCCATCTTGTTTGGTGCATAGCGCCAAAGCGATCTCTACTCCATCAATAACTATAGACAAAAAAATAATTGAAACTGCCATAGTCATAATAATATGTTAATTTAATATATAAATTTAAAAAATAAAATTTATTAAATATTATTTTAACTATTCCATAAAAATGTTAAAGATATATTAAATTTATATAAAATATTTATAAAAAACTATAGTATAGTTTGTGCTTAGCAATGACAGCTGCATAAATCTCTCAATATATTACATTTAGACATATTTTTAACTCGCAAGATAAAAAATAGCTATCATTGTTCTTAGAAAATAAAGGAATAGTTATGGAATTTGAAAAAATCATATCAAGACTAAAAGAGCTAATATCTCAAACATCAGAATCAAAAAAAATATATGACAAAGACGTTGCCATGGCGCTTGAACTGGATCCGCAATACTTTGCAGTGATCAAAAAACGCAAAAAGATCCCTTTTGAAGCAATTGCTTATTTTTCACGCAACAATCACCAAAATATGAATTGGATACTTTTTGGCAACAATCATAATAGTAAAATCTAAATATATTTTATAGTAAATATTAAAAATATGTTATAATAAATTCCATATTTCAATCAAAGGAATTTATAATGAACCAAAGAGAAGAAAAAACTGCTCTATACATTGCAAATGCTGCAGAGCTTGGACTTGGATTATCTGATGATTTGATCACTAAGGTTACAACCGAACTTGGACCTTCTATCTATAACGCAGATAGCGAAACGGTTGCATGCACTCAAGGAAGCGAACTTGAGACAATAAAGGTCAATTTCTTAGTCAAAAAGCTAGGAATTTACGCTTCGGATGAAGCGCTATACGCCGCTATTAGTTCAGCATGCGAAAAAATGGGAAATAGCAACAGGAATAAATACAGAGCACTTGTTTATGCGCTTCTTGTAAAAGAGTTTAATAAAGAATATATGTATGCTTAGCGTTATCTTTCTGCAAATTGCAGAAAGATAACAATGATACGATCAATTATCTTCGCTAACTATTTTCTTAAATATTTTCATATCATATATGCTCACAACCATAGAACGTGGCAATGTCATAAGGGTATCGCTTTTGGCTGCACTTCGTTTTTCAATAGTAAATGCAGCAATATAGCCTGATTGAACTGCTTTAGTGATTAACTCATAATCATATATACCAAATGCCCAGGCTAGATACTTTACTTCGTGCCCCATCTTCTTTTCAAGCATTTGTTTTGATCCGGCAAGTTGCTTATCTACAAATTTTTCATACTCATCGCTAGAGAGTTTTTTCTTTTCTTGTTTGAAATTAGGATGCCAATAGGTATGTGATTCTACTCTAAAAAGCTTTGTGTTTTCTAGCTCTCTTAATTGCTCCCATGTCATAGAATAGTTAGTATTGGATATTGCGCTAGGATAAATAAAAAGAGTTACCGGGATGCGATGCTTTTTAATTAGTGGTGCCATTTCATAATATATACTCTTATGGCCGTCATCGGCGGTAATAACAACCGATCTATCTGGGATTGTTTTAATCTGTCCCGTTAGATACTTTATAGCACTATCAAGAGAAATTACACTGTAGTTATTTGCTTGTAGCCATGCGAGTTGCTTGGCAAATTCTGACGTTTTTATCGTCGTAGAATCATTTATGCTATCGCCAAATCGATGGTAACATAAAATAGGAATTTTTTTTTCTATTCCATCACCCCATAAAACACTCTCAAATAAAAGAGCGATAATAATAAGGCGCAAAATAATTCTCATGTTTATACTTGTACAAACAATGATATATTTTTCAAATTAACAGCTTCATGCTTATTTAGAAAGCCCTGCTGAACTATAAACATTACGCGGGTTCCATAGCATCCATCCAGAACTTCCAAAGTCATCACTTGCACGGATCTGATCTCTTATCTCTTTTGCTCCGTAATTTCGTCTATCAAATGCATAATCACGAAATGACTGAAGCCATGGACGATACATTAAAGGCGAACCGCCTGATTTTTGCAATGATTTATCTAGTGTTTTTTTGACAATAGCATAGTTGGCGGCAACAGGATTACGATGTCCTGGAATTCCTGTACTAAACCCGCTTGGATATAACATTGGAGCAATATAATCCACATGCTTAGCTATTTCATCCACCTTCTGGCCTATACCAAGATCACCTTCGTTCCAACAAACATATCCGAAAATATCGGCAGTAACAAACACATTATAAGGAGTCAATTGGGTGCGTGCGTATTTCAAAAACTCTCCAATAGTTTTAGTACGTTCTTGCTGGGTATTTTTTACCGAAAATACAAGTCCTTGACGATCTGGAAAACGTACATAATCAAACTGAATCTCATCAAATCCGGCCTCGGCACTCTCTTTGGCAATAGCAACGATATAATTCCAGGCTTTTTTTTGAGAAGGATCTATCCAATACAATTTTTCTTTGTCTTTAAATAATGTCCCGTTACTATTTTTAACTCCCCATTGAGGATGAGCGGTCACAAAAGGTGTGTCTTTAAAAGATACTATACGAGCAATGGTATATATACCCTCTTTTTTTAGATCAGCTACATATTGCTTTAGATCTTTAAACAAAATAATCTTTTGCGCACCGATCTTATTAGCTGTCGGGTTGGAAGTTCTGTATGCTACTTGACCTCTATCCATTTTGATATCAATAACTACAGCGTTCAGTTCAGTAGTGCGGATAAGATGTTTGGCGTTGCCCATTATTTTACCGTTAGTTGCTCCGAAACTGGAGAGATAAAGTGCTTTGGGAATTACGGGATTTAAATATATATTTCCGCCGCTTGTATAAAATTTACGCTCATAGCCTATGGCGCGTATGCCGATCTTTGCGGCAGTTGGTACACGAAATACCCCATTTTTATCTGTACGGTACTCTTTATTCCCGGATGTGACAATTGCACTGACTATCGGTTTAGAAGTTCTTTGATCGTATACAACTCCACTTGTCATAGAGGCGTACGCCATAGTTAAGCTTACAATAAACATAGCAATAATATATTTTGCCATATACGAAATAGAACCTTTTTTTATACCTATCATATCAACCCTTTTGTATATAAAACATCACATAAATGATAAGAATTATATCTTATTTTTCTTTATTTATATTTATTATATTAGATGATTGTAATTATAAAAATGAATAAAAGCAGGAATCCCTGTTTGGCTGTATCCAAACAGGGTCTTTTGTAGAAAATATTATTGACTATAGAAATTAGCCGTTTCTTTTGGCTATGATCTCTTTAGAGATATTTGCTGGAACTTCTTCATAGTGATCGAATTCCATAGCATATGTAGCACGGCCTTGTGTCATAGATCTAAGGTCAGTTGAGTAACCAAACATTTCTGAAAGTGGTACAAAAGCATCTACGATTTTGTTACCGCTTCTCTCGTTCATACCATTTACTTGACCACGACGTTTAGAAATATCGCCGATAACATCACCCATAAATTCCTCAGGTACTTCAACTTCTACTTTCATAATAGGCTCAAGAATTACTGGGTTTGCAGCTCTTGCACCCTCTCTAAAGCCCATAGAACCTGCAAGTTTAAATGCCATTTCAGATGAGTCAACTTCATGATAGCTTCCATCATAAAGTGTAACTTTGATATCTTCTACCGGATAACCAGCTTGGATACCTCTAGTCATAGCTTCTTGGATACCTTTGTCAACAGCAGGAACATACTCTTTTGGAATTACGCCGCCTTTGATCTCATCAACAAACGTATAACCGCTGCCTGGCTCTTGCGGCTCGATTTTAAGATATACGTGTCCAAATTGTCCACGACCACCTGATTGTTTAGCGTATTTATACTCTTTGTTTACAGAATTTCTGATAGTTTCTCTGTAAGCAACTTGTGGGGCACCAACTTCAGCTTCAACACCAAATTCACGTTTCATACGGTCAACGATGATCTCTAGGTGCAATTCGCCCATACCAGCAATTAGTGTTTGACCAGACTCTTCGTCTGTAGAAACTCTAAATGATGGATCTTCTCCGGCAAGTTTACCAAGAGCAATACCCATTTTCTCTTGGTCAGCTTTAGTTTTTGGCTCAACCGCTACAGATATAACTGGAGCTGGAAATTCCATTTTTTCCAAAATAACTCTATCTTTATCGCCAGCTAGAGTATCCCCTGTGAGAGTTGATTGAAGTCCAACGACTGCACCGATTTCACCGGCATACAATGCGCTGATCTCTTCTCTTTTGTTTGCATGCATTTTTACAAGTCTACCAACACGCTCTTTTTTATCTTTTGTTGTATTATATACATATGAACCTGACTCAAGAACACCGCGATAAACACGTACGAAAGTAAGCTGGCCGACAAATTTGTCAGTCATTACCTTAAATGCGAGAGCAGCAACTACACCGTTATCGGTAGATTCTACGACAACTTCGTCTCCACTTTCATATTGGCCTTTCATCTCTGCTACTTCTGTAGGAGCTGGGAGGTAATCAATTACTGCGTCAAGAAGTGTTTGTACACCTTTGTTTTTAAATGAAGTTCCGCAAGTCATAGGAATCATTGTGATAGCCAAAGTAGCTTTTTTGATACCCGCTTTAATCTCTTCTTCAGTAAGAGCTTCGCCTTCCATAAATTTTTCCATC
>Ga0172377_10005960_pt1 | contig 12539 bp, 10 predicted proteins | sample Pumphouse3metaG_FD_119749 | JGI IMG/M metagenome (GOLD analysis project Ga0172377, IMG submission 119749) | Leachate microbial communities from a municipal landfill in Southern Ontario, Canada - Pumphouse #3 metaG | ecosystem: Engineered > Solid waste > Landfill > Unclassified | place: Canada... | reverse complement strand
TGAACAGAAAAGCGGTTGCGTTCTATCGATAACATCTATCACAAACAAAGTGTTCATCGCTTTGCATGTTTGCGGTTAGAATATAAAAAAAGCACAAAGAAAATTTCTTTGTGCTTGTGAAAAATACTGAAGAGAATCAGCGAGCGTAATATTCGATAACGCTGATGATTTTTACCCCATTGGGGATCTCGTCAATTTCCGGAGTACGTATCAAAGTGATTTTCAACGCTTCAGTATCAACCTGAAGATAGGCCGGAACAGTAACATTTGAAGCTGATGTTCTTGCTGTTTCAGCAATTGCCGGTGATTTTTCCGCATTGATTGAAACTTCAAAACCCTCTTTTACGAGAAATGATGAACGGTTAACTTTTTTGCCATTAACCAAAATATGTCCATGACTTATCGACTGTTTAGCCGCAAAAATCGTCGGGGCAAACCCGCCGCGGAAAAGCACTGAATCCAACCGCTGTTCAAGAAAACGCGCAAGACGTTCGTCAGTTTTTCCGATACCTTTTTGAGCTTTTCTGTAGGTAACACGAAGTTGCTCTTCAGAAATTGCATAGTGCATCCGAAGTTTCTGTTTTTCCATCAGCAATTCGCCGTAGGTAGACAACTTCTTTTTTCTGGCATTCTTGCCATGAGTCCCGGCAGGGTAAGGACGTTTTGCGCTTGGACATTTGGGGCTTCCCCAAATACATTGTCCAATGCGACGGCACAGTTTGTGTTTTGCTCGACTTGCAGTAGCCATATCCCTTTCTCCTTATTCGAAGGTTAATATTATTCAGAAGCAGGTGTCAAGCCACATGGGGCCTGTTTCTGAAGCTAAAAAACTAAACAATTAATATATCTGCCGTTGCTGACATTGCAATATAAAAAATCAAATATATTTACCACTTTTAGCAGTTTTTTTTGGGGGCTGAACACGACTTATGCCCAGTGACAAAAGATGCTGCTAAAATTATAAAAATAGTTAAGTTTAAACTTCACGCGCGCATAATGCGCGCGCTAAGTTTAAAGCCTGAATTACAGTCTGCTTTTTCAGGATCAAGTGATCATTGTAATACTGCGGAGACGAATACTATTTCAGATCAGTTTCGCGGTTAAGCTGTTCAAAAAAATCATGCATAAAACCAGCGCGCTGTGCCGCCAATTTGCGCGCTGCTTCAGTCAGCAGTTTACCTTCGATATGACGCAGTTTCATCAGATATTCACGGTAAGCGCTGTCACCGTGGCTGTATTCCGGTGCCGCCATGGCTTCAGCCGCGGAGTTATGCAGTACCGCCCCTTCGCGACCGGCGAAATAAAAGGCTCTGCCAATGCCTACCGCGCCGATTGAGTCGAGCTTGTCAGCATCGTAAACAATCTTTTCAGCGAGAGTTTCCGGTTGAACACCGCGTCGATAGCGGTGTTTGCGTACGCACTCCGCAACCTGAATGGCAAACGGTTCCGGGAATCGCATTTTTTCAAGCATTGCGGCGGCGATTTTCGCGCCAAAGGCAGCATGACAATGCTTTCCCTTAGAGGCAATTTCTTCCGAACGCCCGATATCATGGAGCAATGCGGCACATTCGATTATCTGAATATCCGGCGCATTTTCCATTTTGGCAATCAGCCGGGCATTGTTTAAAACCCGTTCAGTATGGTCAAAACCATGACATCCTGAAATCGACGCCAGAATTTCGGTTACCTGTTCACGGAGTTCTATAAATTTTGAACGAAAAACATTATCATCAATCATGGTTTTAATCATAAACTCCATTTTATAATTTGCTGTTTTTTCGCATACCAAGCACCGTCTCCCGTGCTGTAACATAATCAAATTTGCCCGAACCCAGCAAAGGAACGTGTTGCATCACAATAATCGTTTTGGGAACCCAAAGTTCACTGAGACCGTTAGCACGGAAAAACGTAATTATATCCTGCATTTTTGCGTCTTTTTTTTCTGTAACCAGCGTCAATTGTTCACCTTTCAGTTCGCTTTCGACAACAATAACTCCCTGCTTGATGTCCGGCCATAATTTATCAATCCATTCTTCCACCGCCGCCAGCGAGACCATTTCACCGCCGATTTTGGCAAAACGTTTGGCGCGTCCGATTATGCTGATGTAGCCGTCTTCATCAATACTGACGATATCTCCGGTATCATACCAGCCGTCCGGCGGCGGGACCAATACTCCGGGATTTTCCGGCAGATAATACCCCAACATCACATTCGGTCCCTTGATCAGCAATCTTCCGCCCTCCGTCACACCCGGTGCAGCGACCACACGACATTCCAAACCGGGGACCGGACAACCTACAGTACCGGAACGATTATACATCGGGGTATTGAGACTGATTACCGGTGAAGCTTCCGTAGTACCGTAGCCACTCAACAGTCGGATTCCGAATTTTTCAATCCAAAGTGAATGGTTACGCGGACGAATTTTTTCGGCCCCGACCAAGGCGATACGCATATTGAAAAAATCATACGGGTGTCCTGCCCTGGCATAACCGTACATGAAGGTATCAGTACCGAAAATAATCGTCGCATTGGTATCATAACACAATTCTGGAACAATCCGGTAGTGCAGCGGCGACGGATAATAAAACGTTCTGATCCCCGACAATATCGTTAATACCGTCCCTACTCCCAGTCCGAACGAATGAAACATCGGCAGGCAATTGAAAACCCGGTCATTGTGATTGAAGGAAACCCGACTTAGTATCTGTGCGCGGTTTGCCAGCAAATTACGATGACTCAACAACACGGCTTTCGGCATTCCCTCCGAACCGGATGTAAATAATATTACAGCCGGATCATTGGCTTCAGCGCGAGGCTTTTTTCTGATTATCCGACGAATCATGCCGGAAATTTTCGCGTGATAATGCCCTGCCCGCAAATCTTCCAGATAAACCAGACGTATTCCGGCATCGCTCAATGTCGCAGCCAGCGACTCCAATTTACCCATGCTGATAAATTTTCGCGAGGTAAAAATGATTTTTATTTCCGCGGTTTTACAGCATGACAGAACCATCTGCGCGCCTGAGGTAAAATTAATCATTGCCGGAACCATGTCATAAGCCTGACAGGCATAAAACGACACCAGCCCGGCCAGAGAATTCGGCAACATCAGTCCAACCTGTTTTTCATTCGGAGCTGCTACCTTCATCAGACGTCCCAGCAGGTAGCTTTTATTGATCAGACCACGCAATGAAAGCGGCTTGCGCATGATGTCTTCGGCAATTAAAAAATTGCCGCCGTTGACTTTCGCGGAATCCAACAGCCCTTGAAAAATATGTTTATCTATCTTACTGCTTTCAAAAAGCATTTTCGCCATGACATCATAAATTCGGTCGGCAACTTTCTGACGCCGTTTACGCCCGCTGTAATGATCCGGCAATTCAAAACGCCGCGGTGGCATCACCGTTATCGTAATTTGCGGAAACCATTGCGTCCGCAATTTATGACGGAGATACGAGAAATGCGAGTACTGCGCCCCCTCTATGCGGATCGGTAGAATCATCGCGCCGGATTTGTCGGCAATCATCCCGGGTCCTTCGTAAATTTTCATTAAAGAACCAGTTATGGTGATTCGACCTTCCGGAAAGATCATGATTTTGGCATCATCTTTCACCGCGTTAATCAATGCCCTGGTCGCCAGCGGACTGATCGGATCGAGCCGATAGACGTCAACCAGCATCAAAAACGGTTTCAACCACCATTTATTCGCCATATTGCTGTTAATCGCGAATTTCATCTTTTCCGGCATGAATGCGGCAATCAGCAGACCATCCAGCAATGACGTATGATTGGCAATTATCATCACGCGTTTCCCCGCTTTACTGAAATTTTCCAAGCCTGCCACTTTCACTCTGAACAGGAAAATCAATATGAAACGAAATACCCCGCGCAGCAATGCGTCCGGCAACAGAAAGCACACATATACCACCACCACAAAATTAAACAGCGCAATCCACAGAAAAACCAGCGGCGCGGCGACTTTAAATACCATACAGCCGATGGCGACCAGAATTGCCCCCACCGCCATGAACAACGCATTCATAATACTGTTGGCGGCAATAATCCGCGCCATTTGACTTTTGTCGCCATGGCTTTGAATCATGGCATTGAGCGGAACCGTAAAAATCCCCCCGAACACTGCTATAAAAAACATATCAAAAGTCAAATTCCAGAATTGCCAGTCATTGAGAAAATCAGTAAGCCCCTTGATCTTGCCGGTTCCGGCTTCAAAACCATAAGAACTGAAAAACAACGCCAGCGTAAAAAGTGCCATTCCGAGAGCACCAGCCGGAACATAGGTAGTCTGTACCACGCCACGCATTATCTTGTTGCACAACAATGATCCCACCGCAATCCCGACAGAAAATGTCATCATGAAAAATGTCACCACCGTATTGTCGGCATTCAAAACCTCTTTGCAGTAAGTCGGCAACTGCCCCAGATAAACCGCGCCAACCAGCCAGAAACAGGAAATACCGAGAATACACTGCCAAATCGTGGTTTGACGGCGAACCGTTTTGACAATATTGCAGGTTTCCGTGAAAATATTCCAACGCATCCGAAGTTTAGGATCCGGACCGGCCGCTTCCGGAATTCCCCGGCTCGCCAGATAACCGGAAACCGCCAGCGAAACCAGCAGCAATCCGGTTTTTAAATCTCCGACTGAGGACATAATCAGCAACCCCCCGGTAATCGTTCCCGTAAGTATCGCAATTTGGGTTCCGGCCTGAATAAAAGCGTTGCCGGCAACAAGTTCATCTTCGCGCAACTGTTGCGGCAACAGTGAATATTTCATCGGTGCGAAAAATGTCGATTGCGTTCCCATCATGAATAAAAGAAATAGCAAAAAAATGAAGTTACCTGACAACAACGCTGGAATCGCGATAGCCATCAGTATGATTTCCCATATTTTTACCAAACGCACCAATGTGGCGCGATCGTATTTATCGGCCAACTGCCCGCCCAGCGCAGAAAACAAAAAATACGGGACAATAAATAATGCCGCCGCCACTTGCGACATTGCGCTTGATTCGCCGGGAGCGGAAGCCAGACGATATGTGATCAGTATCAAAATTGCACTTTTCAGGCAATTATCGTTGAACGCGCCCAGAAACTGCGTCATAAACAAAGGCGCAAAACGCCGCCTGACAAATAATTTATAGCTCATCCGTTTTTCCTTTGACTTCAAAACCGAAACGGTCAATTGACCTTGAGAATTCAACAAATTTGCTGAAGAAAATACTCCCTGTTAGTGGCTTTGTAAAATCAATCAACTACCAATCCAAATAATTTCTTTGGACGCAGCAAGGTAATAAACAGCTCGCTATTTCCAGAGTTGAACTTAGCGCGCGAATAATGCGCGGGTGAAGTTTAAATACATTTTTGCATTAGCATTCTTTCAATAAATGTGGCATAGTATAGCTAAAATATATGCGGCAAAAAAAATCGCCATGTATAATTATCCCATGAATTGCAATTCAACTTGATACAGGATATGCCATGAAAAAAATCATTAATGTCAGCGCCGCAGTAATTTTCGACGGTGATATGATATTACTTACTTCCAGACCGGACAATCGCGAACATGCCGGCTGGTGGGAGTTTCCCGGCGGAAAAATTGAAAACGGTGAAACGCCCGCGCAATGCCTGGTACGCGAGTTGGATGAAGAACTCGGAATTTCAGTGAATATCTTTGATCAGATCTATTTTACCGAATACGAATATCCTGAACGAATTGTGCGTCTTCACTTCATACGATGCTTGTTAAAAACTGACTGTCCCAAACCCAAACCGCGTGAATGTCAGGAATTGCGTTGGCTGAAACGGGGTACGCCGCGCGATATTAAATTGTTGCCGGCAGACGAAGATGTGGCTTTTTTCATTGGTATTTAAATATTACTCACAATATTTCGGCTTTTTCAACGTTATTGTTTAAGTAATTCATAAAGACAGGTCAGGAGTTAAATGGAACGTTCCGATCAGGAATTAATAAAAGGTTATCTGGCTGGCTCCGACCATGACTTCGGAATATTGTTTGAACGATACAAAAACCAGCTTTACGGTTATCTGATGAAAATGATACCGGAATCAAAAACTGATGTTGATGACGTTTTTCAAAAAACCTGGATAAAAGTTATGCTTAAACTGCCTTTTTATAATGCGTCTTCAGGCCACTTCCAAGCCTGGCTGTTTCGCATCGGTCATAACCTGAGTATTGATTTTTTCAGGAGCAGAAAGAGACTTAAGGAACATTTGTCAATGGATACACTTGAAGACTACATGACGCCGATAAGCAAAGAACGGCCTGCTGCAGAAATGATGAATCGGGAGATTGCGGTTGCTGTCGGGACGGCCTTAGACCAGTTGTCCACAGAGCAACGCGAAGTTTTCTTATTGCGTCAGAAGGGATTGAGTTTTAAAGAAATTGCTAGCATTCAAAAATGTCCGTTAAACACGGCATTGGCGAGAATGCAGTATGCCGTAAAAAAATTAAGAGAAATCTTATCTGAAGGAGGTTTTTCCCTATGAAAAAACTTGATTGCGCCGACATGGCGCTAAAAATTTTAGAAAGTAATGGTGTTATTGCGCCAGAGATTACTGAACATTGTCACGAATGTCCGGAATGCCGGGCTTTGCTTAAAGACTGGAAATTTCTTTCAAAAATCGAACCGGATACTCCGCTGGTTCCGATCACCCTTGAAAAAGCAATTATCGGACAATCCGCAAAACTGCGAACACAATCCAGACGTACATTCCGGGTCAGACATATTTCTCAATATGCCGCTCTGGCAGCGGCGCTTTGCATTGGATTTATCCTGTTGTTTAATCTAAATCCGGACACGCCAAGACTGGCCATTCCATCAGGTCCAAGTTATCAATGGAGCTGGGCACCTATCGAAAATGCGCTTATTGATTTGCAAAATGAACTTGAAAACAGTTCACAACCCCGCGACAGCAGCAAAATCGCATCCTACGATGAGCTGAATATCGATATCATTCTTAACGAAATAAACTACTATGAGGTAATATTATGAAAAAAATTATGATGATTATGCTTGCATCCATGTTAATCCCGTCTGCTTTCGCAGATAATACCAGCAGCCCAAACCAGCAGACCGGTAAAGAAAGTATCCGCGAAAAACGCAATTCTCGGGAAAGAAGCCCGGGAACGATGCGCAATAACCAGTCGGAAATTCGCAATTTCTTCGCCTCGCTTACTGAGGATGAACGCAAAGAACTGCGCGAACTTCAGCGTTCAAATCCTGAAGAAGCTAAAAAAATTATGACGCAAAAACTTGAGCAATATAAGTTGCATCGCAAAGAAAAAGATAAACAGCTTAATGACTTGATCAAGACCTATCAACAAGCAGAAAATAAAGAAAGCAAAGAGCAGGCATACGCTGAAATAAAAAAGATGGTAACTGAAGATTTCAATACAAACCTGGCAGAACACAAGCGTCAACTCGATTTTCTGGAACGCCGCTTGAAAGCTGAACGGGAACGTTACGATATTCGGAGTAAAAACGCAGACCGGATAATCAAGAACCGCATTGACGAATTGGTCAAAGTGCCGGAATTACGCTGGTAAGTTGTTAGACAGATTGCCGGCAAGATATCCCGAACTGAAAGCCCATTGCAGATTGTAACCGCCGCAAGGACCATCTAAATCAAGCACTTCACCTGCGAAATGGAGTCCGGGAACAATACGGCTTTCAAGTGTTACGGCATCGACTGATTTCAACGCCACACCGCCGCGGGTTATCATCGCCTTATCCCACGGTTCGGCAGATTTGATATTCAGCGGCAACGCGGTCAGGTGCATAGCCAGATTCCTGCGGGCAGCAGCGGGAAAGCGTGCTGCGATATAATTTTCATTTCCACTAATGAATGAGAGCTGTTCAGCCAGCCTGGCAGGAAACATTTCCGCCAACAAATTTTTTACCATCCTGACTCCGTGATCACGCTGCCACTTATCAAATATTTTCAGCCAGCGTTCCAGATCATAGTCGGCAATGAGATTGATTTTCAACGGAATCAGCGGATATTTTTCCAGCAGAGCGGAAACCTGACGGGAGGCATTAATTATCGGCGGACCGGAAATGCCATGATGAGTAAACAACAATTCGCCGCGCCATATTTCCCGGCGATATTTGGGAATATCAATCGTGATCGCGGCATTTTCCACGGCAATACCGGCACATGAGCACGGCCACTTTTCCTGAGTCTGCAAACCTGAAAGCGCGGGAAAAGTTTTGATAATCTGATGACCGGCCTGCGTTGCCAGAAGATAACCGCTTCCCGTAGCGCCGAGCGACGGATAACTCCTTCCGCCGGTCGCGATAATAACTCGACTTGCCGACAGTTTTTCATTATTTGCGATAACACCGCAAATTTGATTGTGCTCAATCAAAATTTTGCTGACCACAGTCTGGCAACGAATATTGACTTTGAGCCGATGACATTCCGCCAGCAGAGCTTCAAGGACATCGCGCGCACTTTCAGATTCAGGAAAAACGTGAAACCCATCGCTGACCACCGTCGCAATGCCACGCAGCATTAACCATTCGCGCAACTGTTGCGGCGGCATCAGCTGAAGCGCCGGAAGCATAAAACGCCATTGACGACCGAACGCCTTGGCCAGTTCATCAGGCGGCAGAATATTGGTAAGATTACATTTTCCACCCCCGGTCGCAAGCAATTTAGCGCCCGGCCGCGACAACTGTTCGCAAACCACCACCTCCGCTGCCGGATAATTTTGCGCGGCGGCGATAGCCGACATTAAACCGGCAGGACCGGCGCCGACGATAACAATTACATTTTTCATAGTTGCCTGTTTTGCTGTTCTGATAATGCAACCGCAGTCTTTAAACTTTGCGCGCGCATTATGCGCGCGCGAAGTTTAAATCATCCTGCAGTGCTATTTTTGCTCGATACCGATATCAATATTGATCATCTTTCGCTGGCAGGTCGGAATATCGAGATCCTGGCCGTTGATAATTGATGGAGCCGCGTTGACAAATATCCCTTTGGAAATATCCTGCAACGGCAGCGGCGGCTGTTCTTTTTCGCCGTGAACTTTAGATTTTCGCTTTTTGCTTTCAGTTACAGCAACCGTTTCCAGCGAAGGCAACGTTTCTGATTTATCATATTTGACCGTAATCGCGCTAAGTTGAACGTCATTCCCACAGTCATCAGAAATCGCAACCCCGGTGATTACTCTGGCTTTGGGATTAAAAAATGATGCCGCCGCTTCCAACGTTTTTTTCATTTCGCTGATGCTCAAATCTGAACCGCCGGTAATAATTGAAAATATTACATCAGCTTCCTTAAAACTGTTGACCCCACCAAGCATGGGAGCTTGCAACATCTTTTCCAACGCCACATGGCAGCGATTGATGCCGTCAGCAGTTGAAGCAGTACCAATACCAATACTGCAAATACTTTTACGCTGATTCAGAACCGCCCGAAAATCAGATAAATCCGCAGGCAGCATACTGCGGTTACGCAGAATTTCGGCAACTCCCAGAACCACACCGGCCATTTCGCGATTGGCTGCCGCATAAGCTTCGGCAACCGGCGTTTCAGCCGGTAAAGTACTGAACAGTAAATCCATCGGCAGACAGAACAGCGCATCCGCCGACGGCAGAATTTCAGAAATTCCCTTATCCGCAGTCTGACGGCGATTATGTCCTTCCATTGTGAAAGGAACCGTCATCACAAAAAGTGCCGGTATATTCTTCTTTTTGGCCATGCTGGCAAAAACGGCGGCGCCTCCGGTAGCCGTGCCGCGTCCCAGCCCGCCGGTGACGATTATGGCTGAAGCACCTTCAATCAGTTTACCGATGCCTTCTCTTTCAATCGCAAAGGAACGGGTTCCGTTCATCAGATCGCCGCCGCATCCGTTGCCGTTACGCCAACGTTGGTCGGCCTGAAACTTTTGCAGGCCGGGATATGGCGACAACGTTGAAATATCGGTATCGATTGCCACGACATCAAGCCATTTGGCGTGTTCCATTGAAACCAGTTGTTCGGCAAACATTACTCCGGCTTTGCCAAGTCCGATTACCATTATTTTAGGTTTCGGCTGAACATCGGCTGCAACAGCCGGCGTGGTCAGACAATTTTCAGTATTTTGCTCCATTGTTCGCTTCCAGTTTAAACTTTGAGTGAATTCCAGACATTGCGAATGCCATGCATAATATTGCCGGCAGCATTATCAAGCAGAGATGACGCGGCATCAATGATTCCCCCGGACTCAATGCGCCCGGACTTCAAATATATATTACCATATTTCAAAATCCCCCAAACCGCACTGCAACGCGGTGATTCCAGGTCGGTGATCGCTCCGCTCGCGTCAAAGGGTTTGCCGACACGAACCGGACATTCAAAAACGCTGCGAAAAATATCGGCAGTACGCGGAAACATTGCTCCGCCACCGGTTAAAACTCCGCCCGAAGCGAGATCACGAAGTGAAATTTCTTTGGCAACTCGCGATTTGATTATTTCAAATATTTCGCGCAGTCTTTCCTCAATTATTTTTTCAAATGACAGCAATGGTATCTTGACATTTCTACTGTTGAAATTCTTTTGTTCAATAAATCCCCTGCCCTGCGCGCTCAACGCGGTAATAGTGCCGTCAACAATCAGTTTGCGGCAGTTGTCGATATGCAGATTTAAAATCAGCGACAAATCATTGGCAACATGCTCGAAACCAACCGGAATTACTCCGCTGGACATTACTCCACCGTTATGTACAACCAAATATTCAGAAGTTCCTGCACCCATATCGATAAAAATTACGCCGTTATTTTTTTCTTCGTCAGTCAGGATACTTTGTGCCGCGGCAATACCGGTAAAAACCGGAAAAACCAGTTCTTCATCACCGACACCGCAGTCGGTAACCAGTTTGGTAAATAATGAAATCCGGTCAAAATCGCCATGAATCACATTCACATAAGCATCTAATTTACGGGAAATCTGACCGATAGGATCACTGACCCGCCGTTGTCCTGCCAGCAAAAAATACGAACTGAAGGTTTCAATCTTAACCCGGTCATACGGCAGATGAACCAATTTGGAATTTTTCCCTGCTTCCGCAATATCATCTTCACTGATGATGCCGTCCGGTGAACGAACGATCGCTGAACCGACATTCTGAAAAGAAGTAATTCCGCTACTGGTCACGCCTACACCAATAAATTTGCTTTCAGAAAGACGTTTTCCAGACAGCTCATCAGCTTGGTCGACGGCATCCGACAACAATTCAACGGCCTTATCCATGTCGATAATTTCGCCTTTGACCACCGCGCCGTTGCTATCGACTTCACCTCGTCCGATAACAATTACATTATCCTCGTCATCCTGACATTCTCCGATCAGGACACATATTTTCGAAGTCCCCAGCTCAATTGCGGTGACAATGGTTTTTCTTTTTGCAAACATATCAGAATTCCCTTAAAAAAATGTTCGTTCACAACATATACTCTATCCGGTTGAAAATTCAATAATGATAACTTCGTTTCATCCGGTTTCCCAACGCACAGAGAATTTCATGAGGATGCGTCTGCTTGTGTTTGACCCAGTCATTAACGGTAATCTCAGAATTCAAACAGATAACTTCATCGCCCGGTACCGCTTGAGGGACATGATTCAAATCAATATTGATATAATCCATCGACACACGCCCGATTATCGGACAACGTCGTCCCCGAACTATTACTTCGCCGCAATTTGACAAGGCCAGCGGTAAACCGTCAGCATAACCGATTGCCACAGTACCGACTCTGGTTTTACGTTTCAGCGAATGGGTGAAATTGTACCCGACATTGGAACCCGCCGGCAATTCTCTGACCAGTGCCAACGCAGATTTCAGAGTGAGAACCGGTTGTAACTGCAGCGGTTCGACAGCAGACCCTAAACCGTAAAGCGCCAGTCCGACTCGACAGTGAGTAAACGGCGGTCGGGTTGTTTCCCGATAATTTGCCATGCCGTCGCCACCACCGAAATGAATACATTCCCAGTCCTGACTGAAATTACCTAGATCTGCAATCTGACGTCGAGTAAATTCGCTGAATTGCGGGAGGGCACCGGGAAAATGTGAATAAATCCCGCGACAATGCAATCCGGGCAGTTCACATACCGCATCAATAATTTTTGCGGCTTCATTCAAAGATATGCCGTCACGTCCCATTCCAGTATCAAGTTGAAAATTGATATCTACGCTTTTCTGCTGTCTGATCGCTTCCAAACTCAACTGCCGCCCGCATTCCAGGCTGTTTACCGGGCAAATCACTCCTGCGCTCACCGCTTCGGCAACCTCAAAAGGAAGCAGGCTACCCGCAATCTGTACGGCAAAACCATGCCGGCGCAATTCCAGGGCTTCATCCAATGTGGCGACAAAAAACCACGGAGCGCCCGCTTCATGCAGAACCTCCGCCACCTTCACCGAACCTAGATTATAGGCGTTGTATTTTATTACCGGCAATACTACGCATGGAGCCGCGTAACTGACGATTTTACGATAATTGGCGACAAT
>Ga0172377_10005959_pt1 | contig 12544 bp, 22 predicted proteins | sample Pumphouse3metaG_FD_119749 | JGI IMG/M metagenome (GOLD analysis project Ga0172377, IMG submission 119749) | Leachate microbial communities from a municipal landfill in Southern Ontario, Canada - Pumphouse #3 metaG | ecosystem: Engineered > Solid waste > Landfill > Unclassified | place: Canada... | reverse complement strand
ATATAGATTGAAAGTTAGATCCCCTGCGGTTGCTAATCCTGGGATTGATAACGTTACTAAATATTTTGACATGTTTTTACTATTTAAGTAGATGTTTGAAAGAAATAACTCATCTGTGAGCGGAACCCCGCTAAATTCTAACGCTTTGGTTATTGTAGCATATGACGCCATTTCTAGGGTATCACATACAATAATCTGGAATTTGTCAGTATTTGCGAATTCTCCAGCATAAGGGGCATTTATTTTAAAAGTTATAGTGTTTGACCCTATCGTAACGTCGGTAATGTCGTTTACCGTGTTGTTTTTGCTGTTGTACACTGGTCTCTTTTTGGTCAGGTTATAAATTAATAAAATGCTTTCAATTGTTAGCCCCTGGAAGGCTGCCCCTGATATTGTGAAGGTCTTTGTAGATGCTGCATAGCCATAATTGCCAGAGGGTATAACACCAATTACCATCATAACCACCGTCTAATAATTAGTTCTCCGTCGGACCCATCGGTTTTAGGAAGTGGATTACCGTCCATTGCTGCAAACCAGATCTCCGCATCCTCTCGGGTTACGCCTTCGGTTACTTCTTCGGTTATCCCGTATTCGTCCTGGTTGAGGGATTCAACCAATTCTTCATATTTTAGTTTATAATAGTCTTCTGAAACGGTTTTATCCCTCAACTCATACGAGTAGTCATTACCCCAAGATTCCTTTTTAACTTCGCTATTGCCAGATATCAGGGCATTATGCAGGCAGAGATCAGCGATAAGATAAGCTGCCCCCCATTCACCGTTATTTACAAAGACCCCGGCCTGAGCTAAACCGTCAGATGTTAACTTAGGTTCAAAACTGTTTACTAGGTTGTTAAACCTGTCAAGGGTCAACGTATCAGTTGACTCTGACCCGACGGTATAGTTCCCATTTGAAACATCTTGCAAATAGTGAATATCAAGAGACAATGACATGCTCACACCTTACACAAGACCGGTTATTTTATATAGTGCTTTGTTAAGCCCGTTCGCGTTCTTGTAAATCGGTGCTTTAACCTGTCTCCATACGTCGGATACGTAGATCACTGCACCAGCGTTCCTATCGTCGGTTGTCCCTATCTTTGCTGGACCTTTGCCCAAAATGGCACAGTACTTTGAAGCTCCAACGAAGGCAGCCCCGGGAGTAACGCGGGAGTCTGTGAAGATATCCAGCCCGAGACCTGGAACTCTTCCAACTGCTCCGGCAAGTACTGACGGAGTGCCATAGCTCAGCTTTAAGAGCGTTTCATTCTGGCAGTATGCAGAGAAGGTATCTTCGGCCATAACAACAAAGTTTGCTTTATACGGCTTGCAAGCCTGTATAGCGGTTGTCAAGTCATAATAGATGCTATTGGTCGTGGTACTCCATGGTGCCGATGCTGAGCCGGTCTGTGGGCTTGTGTCGAAAGCTGCAATGGTTTTCTTATCCAGCTTATCGGCAAGGTCCTGGCCTGCTCCGCTGATCTGGATCTGGAGCGGGTCGCCTCCCCTTGATCTGAATTTTGCCTCATCAGATGCAGCCAGTTTGACACGGTCCTTTTTCAGATTGAAAACAACATTGGTAAAGTATCCGCCGTTGATATCGGAGGTTTCCAACTCGTCGAGGTCCTCATCTGCTCCGCCTGGGTGGTAGATCGGAATAGATCCGTCAAGATTTGGTACGTCCACCTGATCAAGAAGACTGACCACGTTTGAAAGTGCGAAGCCTTCTGTAAGAACACCCCGGAGTATATCCGCGCGGTCTAAATATCCGCTAATAACTCCGGCTGTAGTCATTCCATTACCCATTTATTACAACTCCATATATTTAGTTAACAAGTCCTATCCAGACTGTGCCCACTGCCCCGGAGCCGATAGCTTCCATAGCAGTACCAACTACCTCTCCAAACGCTCCCGCGTCAGAGGTTGCAACTTTCCCGCCTGCACCTGCCATTACCAAACCTATTGGGATTGTTGCGGCGGTTGCTGTAACGCTCACACGTCCCCATATAACAATACGGATAGTGTCGCCGTCTCCTCCTGCGTCGAGAGCTACTCCAAACTTGCCCTTGTCCGTATCGGCTACCGGATCGTATTTACCGTCAGCTTCCTGGTGAACCACGTCACCTACTGCAACCGTGGCTCCGGCAGTAACGTTAATAACGATTACTTCCGGTCCTTTTATTGCTCCTGCTGCCATGTTTAATCAATCTCCGTATCATCGACTATGATTTTAGAGCATAGCCCATTTGTGGAAAGGTCAGAGCCTCCACGCCCGCCGGCTGCCTGCTGGTTATTCAGGCGAGATGTTACAGCCTGGTTTAGATACTGGTTTCCTTCTGTCTGCCTGCTTGACTGGGTAATTCTGCTTATCTGCTCGTTATAGAGCGTTACTATGGACTCAAGGACGCTCAGAGGATTCTTATTAAGCCTATCCCTGATTGTCTCGGGCTCGAGTCTCTTGAGCATTTCACGCGGAATGGCTCCGACTACTCCTTCAATTTTCTGGTTTCTTTCCCTGACCTCAAATGCATGTAGTCTATCTTTGAGGTCATTATTTGATGCTACCAGTGCTTCATTTACCGAGGACAGCTTATTAGTGTCCCTTATATACTGCTCTCTGAGGTTCAGATAGTCTTTGTTTCCTCCTGAAGTGCTTAAAGGTGGGAGGTTGTCCTCTGGGTTTACCTTTATAGGTTCTGTCACAGGCTCCGCCTTTGCTGGTTCCTGTACGTTCTTACCTGGTTCATTTCCCTCTCCTGGGGTTGTGTTTGTCGCCATCTTTTCACCTGGTTTAGTTATTGGCTTTTTATTCAAAAAACCCGCTCCAAAATCGGCGGGCAAATTGTCCATGTCTTCATAAAATACTAAGACATGATTTGGATAGATTTCTCCTATCAGACTATACCCATCGTCAGCGCATCTAAAGCCCGTTGAGAGCCCTAAATGCCCTTCTGTTATCAACCCTTCTGCATACTCATCATTTAAGACCACGTCAGCGTATAGACGAGGATGTCCCTTTTGGTCTACAGATACGTTAGTTATGTATCCTGCAACCCTGGCTCCTACTCTGTTAAGTTCTGCTTCTGGGTTTTCTATAAATTCGGTTATGTCTGGGTGTTGTGGACCGTAAAGGACCGGTATTTTATCCCATCTATCAACATATTTCTGGAATAGTTCAGATGGGAAGTTAACGCCGTATGTCATGCGGTCAAGCGTTTGTAATATGGCACGATGCTTTTTATAAACCCGATTTTGTAAAGAAGGATCACGCGGGTTTATAAAAGAGCCATTGTTAACCCTGTCTTGTAGTTCGGGCAAGCTCACCAACCTAGTTTTTTTATTTTCTATTTAATACGTCCAACTATGTATATTTATCGACGGTTATTTCTATTAACTTAATCATCTTAATCATATATGTTAGGTTGATGATACCTATAAATATGATTAAACCAATCTGGCTTTAATGATAAAAAGTAATGAATGTAATCGGGATACTGGAAGAGAATTAACGTCTCTGCCTGTTAGCCGCGATACGAAAGAGAAACTTAAAAGCCATGGTGAAATGGGTCAGACCTGGGACCGTGTATTAAGCAATGTTATTGTTGACCTTGAAAGGCTTCAAGCCGGTTGCTGTGTCCCAAAAGATCAGACCGTACCCATGTTTCTAGATACGGGTCTACATAAGCCCGTCGAGATCGGAACCTGTAAACTTTTCACTCAAAAGGGGACAGGTGGAGAAATAAAAATACTCGGGAGGATCGAAATAAGAGACGAATACAAAGAGCTGGTGACTGATGGGATTTCAAGATATATATGCACCGAACAAGCTAAAAAATGAAGTGTTTCATGTTCCTTTAAGAGAGCTCACGATTATAAGGTTTTTTGATGAGTTTGAGAAACTTTCAGCGGGTCTGTGCAGATACATAACTGAGGAATTTATAGACCGAGGCGAGGGACTGAACAATCTTAAAAGGTGTTTTTTTGAAACGGATGGTTTTGGAGTTCTTAAAGTTATCAACTTCGAGACAGCACGTATAATACACCTACCTTGTAAAATCGTGTCAATCGATGATGAAACAGAAAATAGTGGTTAAAATGGCGGATATCGAAGGAGACATTATAAGATTTAAGAGTTATCCCGTCCATTTCATTGCTGAACAAATGGGAGTTAAAAGGTATACTGCCCGCGAAAGATCCGGATTGTCTCAGGATGGAATAACGGTAACTACTCTAAGATCTTGTAAGTATATCGAAATTAAGAACGTCGAGACAGGTAAAACGTTTAGAAGAAGGATTAAAACCGTTCTGCCTGTTGGAACTGAACATATAGTATTTTCATGGTGATATTATGAGTATGGCTAAAATGACACAAGACCCGTTTATTAAAGTTGAGGACTTCACTATTAAAGCACCGACTGAGGACATACAGGAATATGACCTTTATGACCTGAGACTAGAAACATGGACATGGAGGAAGTAAAATGTTTGAACCTACTTCCTTTTTTTGGGCAGCCTTCATTTTCATGGTTTTTTTGTTGGGACTGTTTGCCGGCTGGCTTATCCTGGCTTTCACTCAATGCAGTGTTTCAATAAAGAGTACTGCCTCACCTGCCGAAAGGAAGGTTATTGATGATATCAAGGTAATTGAAGCTCACGAAGGCAGCGAACCAAATTTCAGCGGAAAATCAAAAGGTGTTTAATATGGCAGATTTCGTAAAGTTAAGCCGTACTGACTCTTTCACGGTTAAATATCAGATAGCCGATGGAAAAGTTTACTATGATGCAGCCAACTGGCAGGAACTAAAAAAGATCACTTCAGATGATATCGAAGCCTTTGAGGTTATTGAAAGCCTGTTTGCCATTAAAACCCGTGAACTTATGCAGATAATAGATAATGCTGAGTTTACTGTCATGAGCGACCTCGAAAAAGCTAATGAGCTTAATCCTGATAAATCACTATCAAACGCCACTAAACGCAAGCAGAAGGCAGATGAGATATTATCTCAGGATGAACAATATACAAAGTCAAAAAGTGATCTTGAAGTTTTGAATCTTGAAAGGTCCAGAATAAACCGAAAGGTAAGAGCACTTACTCGGGCATTTATAACCGAATACAGTAATTTTACTTCGAGGATCTAATTTTAGACCTCTTATTTTTTTAAAGCCGGAGGGATGAACACGAAAATAAACGATGATTTGATTAACCACCTTTCAGAAATTGTATATAAATACATACTTTCGTGTATTTTTGTTATAGTTTCTGCAGCGTTTTTGAACTATCCTTTAGAGCCTATTTTTATAGGGGTTTGTATCGCCTATTTGGTCGAAAGTGTAGTAATTATTGACGAGATATGGAGGCGAAAACAGTGAGAGATACCCGGAAGCTTAATGCTGTTGCCCTGACTGAGACTAACCAGCTAGTTGGTATTGTAGGATCAAATGATAATATCCTGATTATTGATTTAGGGCAGAATACGCGGGAGAACTTCAACCGATGGGAAAAACGTAAGGGTTGTTATTACCAGCCAGATATAAGGCTTTATCAAGCTGCCGACATAATGGCGGAATATGAAAATGATTTCCCTCACTTGCCAATTGATCCGGACACGGGTATTATAATTAAAGTTCTTGATATCCTTGATACCCGAATAGCTGAGTATAGTAAAAATGAAATGTACGGCCATAAAGAAGCCCTGGTGCATTATAAGAAGGAAATATTAGAAATCGCTCATACTCCGAGTATTGACCCGAAGCTCTTAAAAATAGTATTTGATGAGCTGTTACGCGAATCTTACGGAATAAAGGAAGGACTTACAGGTCCCTTAAAAGGTACTCATGAAGCAACATTACACGCTTTAGACCACCTGGGGAACATAATTAAAATCCTGGATATTCTAACAGGTAATGCCCCCAAAAGCAATTAATCATAGGCATTTAGTTAACTATATATACATGTATGATTAATTAGAATATGGTAGTAAGGTATAATGGAGTAAAAGCGATATGATGCTTAAACCCAATTGTTCAGGATTTAGACCACATAAAAGAGCGAATTGCAAGGACCAGCCTTTAATTTCTTGTTGGGTTAGTTCTATCAATCCTTGTGTAGATGAGTTTTACTGTGCCCTGAAGCTTGCAGATATTTTTTACGAAGTTTCTGCAGATGATTGGCCGACTGGAACCACTGAACTTACAATTATGGAAAAGGATAAAGACATAGTCTTTAAACTGAAAGAAAAATTCAACGTGTGATATCATGGAAAACAACAATTCAAAAAAAATCGGGTGCAATCTGTCAGGAGAAACACCTCTGAGTATTGGTGATAGGTGCGAAGGATGCATCTATAGAAATTATCCGGAAACATGTGACGAATTTATCCAGTTCTCCGGGTTTAAAGTCATATATGGAGCTGATAAATAATGAAGCCACTGACAGCCTCTATAATGAACATTATTCCCGGTCTTGGACTACTTGCCCTGGGATTCCCTCGAAAAGCCGCTATGACGTTCATATGCTTTCTAATGTGCTTGACCATACCTTTGCTCTGGTTGTTCTTGCCGTGCTGCTTTGTATTCCCGGCAATCCAGAGTTATAACTTTGCAAAGAGGATGAATAACCCGGAAACTACAGACATGATACTATAGGCAGAACCATTTATATTAATGGGACGTAAATTATAATGGTGATTTTATGAGCTTTATATATTGCCTGGTGTGTTCTACTGGTATTGTGATCGGTTGGAAACTGTCCCAAATGGTTACCGATAGTTACAGAAGATGGAGACTGAAATAATGGATATGTATGACTTTCAAAGCTGGCTTTTAAGAATGGCCGACCTGATGAAAGAAGCCTCTAAACTGTCTGAAGGGACCGAACAATTTTATTTAAATGTTGGACGTGAAGAGGCATATAGAAACGCCGCTGAGAAAATTAAAGAGGTTAGATCATGAGTGAATTCGAGTTAACCGATAGTGAAAAGGAATACGAGCCTTTTAACCAAAGATGTGCAGGGTATCGCCGAAAACTAGGGCTTTATGTTCCACCTACTGAGGCAGGTATCGAGAAAATAGACTGTGATGATGAGGCTTGTTTTGTAACCTGTCCTAATTGGTGATATTATGCGAGGTATACGGAAAGACGACAGCGAACGGGATAGAAAAACGTGCCCCGTTTGCGGGTCTGTCAATGTTGCACATTCTCCCCGGCAGCATAATTATAAATGTATCTGCTGTGGGAGAACCTTTAAACGGCCAATATTCAAACACATAGATCCAAATAAAATTGTACCTTTTAAAAAATTCGAGGAGTCGGTTTTGGAATGAACATTAAATACGTAATGTTCCTGGCTTATATCGTGTATGATGCATTGAGACATAAAAAAAGTGAGGAGCTTAAAGAGCTCTTTGAAAAACAGTATTGATCTCAATTATATATTTTTTAATTCTTTTTTATTCTGGACCGCCCGTAGAAATCATTAGACTGTTTTTTGATGTGTAAGGATAAATCCAACATCTACAGCCCGGTTCTCCTAAACTCGGACATTCGGCTAATAAATATATTTTCCCTTGCCTTTCTTGATGAGTTGGTCTTACTCTTGAATCTTTTTGAGTGTACCATACTACATAATTAATTCCGGTATCGGCGTATAATTCACGCTTTGTCCGGTCCTCTATTACTCTGGATTCTACATAAGCACCTACATATAGCCTATTGTTATATTCATTCCCCAATGCCTTTAAAAGCTCCTCTCTGAGTACCTGAGGAGTATATCCGAATTGCTTAGCCTGGATAATTACTTTTTCGGCTGACTCGATTAAAGCCGGCTGTAGATCTCGCATCCAATCTTTGAATTCTAATATCCCGTTTTTTACAATATAAGTACCTCCATAATCTAACAGCATTCTTCTATAGAATTCTACTTCGCTTGCAGACCAACCGGATATATCACCTGGTTTAAAATCGGTAATTTCAACTCCTGCCTTTTTCTGGACACTTTTTATAATTGGGAGCTCTTCACGAACAGTCTTAATTATCCTGGCTCCATGACCAGCTATAAGCCTGCCTGCATAGGCAATTATGAACAGGCTTACAACCTTCTCGATATAGTCCCTTTGTTCTTCTGTGAGCTCTTCCAGCTCCTCAGCGGTCAATTCTTCCGGCATATAATACCCTCATTTGGAAAGCACTTTAGACAGCCTGTCTATCATCTTTTCAAAGTCCCCGGTTATGTCATTATAGAGCTTCTGGCCTAGCTCATCAAGATCATTGTTTCCCTGGACAGGTAGTTTATTTAGTATGGCTCCCGAGCCTGAATTTGTGCCTTTTACTTTCTTCCTGTTTGCATCGGAGGCTTTCGCATCTGGTGTGCCGTCTCCGGAGGTTGTTGAAACGCTGTTTTCGGTTTGGATACCTGACGATTTATAAGAATACCTTGTTTTATTGTATTCTGCAATACTTTTTAATTTTTCCTCGTCGGCTGGATCAAAGTCCAGTTTTTCCCGGATGTCTGCAAGGTCCACAGCATCACCCTGAAGACCGGCTAACACCTGCTGTATTCTTACTTCCCTGTCGTCACTTTCCCATACATCATATGAAAGCTTTACATGCCAGCCTTCCGGAAAACCGTTTCTTACAAAATACTCATTACATAGGGCTTCGAATGGAGGTATTAACCACGAATGCGCGCCTTGAATAGCTCGGTTTAATAACTTCAATTCCGAAAGGTCAGAGCCTCCGATCCTGTTACCGTCGGATTTGATTTCGTTTGTTACTGAAAAGTAATTATCTATTACAGCCTCTATGCGCTCAATGGCTTCAATTACGTTTATCTTCTGGTTCATCGGTAGACCGACGACTTCCATATTTTCCCTAAGTAGATGTTGTTTTGATGTGCTCCACGAAGATAATATCTTATTCCCGAGGGATATATCTGAAACTCCACCGGTACCCGGATCGGTTGCCTTTTTAGGTTTAGTTATCTTTAAAAAGAAGATTGGAGCCCCGGCCCTGGCAATTGCCTGTAATTCTACATTCCAACCAAATTTTGCCATATTTATGAAGTCATAAAGAGGCGCAAGCTTTGAGTCCCCGGCTAAACCTTCATCCCTTGGGTTTTTAACCGTCATGATGTTATTTATTTGGATTGGTTCCCCGTCTTCCTGGATCTGCCAATATTCCACTTCTCCGGACTTCGGGTTTATAGTAACTCCTGGCAGGAGATGAGAATAGGTTTTATTGTAACCTGAGGGAGCCCTAGAAAAGGACCACGCCGGCAAATGCCTGATAGATACCAGAGTATCTACTCCATTGACAACTTCCCATACTGGATTAAATAGGCTTATACCGTAGCAATCAGTATCATATTTAGCCTGCTTGATCTTTTCAGAGACTATGCAACCAACAACCCCCACCATATTTTTCATATCGTTGGTTACATCTTCGTCTATTTTATCCTCAGGGTTTCTTGCTTCGACCTTTAACGCGCTAGGGAAATATAGAACGTTATTTAAGTTCAATTTCATAGCGATATAGGGATTTTCTACCATTCGTGTTAAGGTCTGGATATTAAAAGGCTCTGCCTCGAATGAAGTTCCAGAAGTTGATAAATAGACTATACCTTCTTCCCTGCCTCCGGAGGATGAGGACTTATTGAGGCGGTCCGATGTCTGGCACCTATCCTTTAATAAATCATCGTAGGTTTGACCCTCGCTTTTAGCCTCTCTGATTATGTCCCTGGTCTCCGGTGACACTTTTACATTGACCAATTTACCCATATAGGGGTTTACGCTTTACCCCTATAATAAGAGCGAATCTAATAAAATAGATGTCCGTTTTGTGATAAAATAGGTGCATATGCACAGCTGACATTTTACCTTTTTGGGTTAGTCGGGAAAGAGCGGTTATTCTGCCTTTCCCTCAAAAGAGCCGTCGGTAATTTCAATTACTCCGCTTTCGATTTCAACTTCATTATTGTTGGTTGTTACCTGGTTAACTCCTGAAGCTGTAGAGGCTTCTGATGTGTTTTTTGATATCTTTGTGTTCTTCATCCTGTCACTTATTGGCGACGGTAATACATAGGTCAGGAACAAGGGTAACACATACTCCGGAGTTAGAGACCCCTTTATAATAAAGGCGATAACACACGCTATAAAGCCCGCCATAGATATGATATTTATAATACTCTGCTCGGTTAATTTTACTTCCATAAGTTCACATCCTTACTATTAATAATATGACTTCATAGTATATATTTGTTACATTTGATAAACACCTTTCCCGCTATCGATTTGGTAAACATCTGAAGGTGCATTTTTCATTTTTGGACGGTTTTCTGTAATTATATCGCCCTCTATCCAATCGGCAGAAAAGATACAATATCTAATACTGTCCATTGCATCGTCCTTAAACTTTACTGGCTCCTCGAGGACCACACCATCTTTATTTTCGCGGTATTTATAGCCCTTTATTTCGGATATGATCCTAGGAGACTCTGACGATATATGGAGCCTCCGAGACTTTACCGAGTCAATGCCCGCTATTACATCTTTTTTGGCTGGCAGAACATTGAAGCCCTGATATTGAATTCCTCCAATTTCCCGACTTTCACATAGATATTCTATCTGGTCCGGTCTGGCCGAATCTGCCCATATTTCGGAAGTATGTGAAATTTCATTTTCATTCATCCAAATATAAAGGTCCTCGGTTGTTTTCTGCTCCCTACAGTACTTTTCAATAATGTAAGGGACCCCATCAAACATATAGATCTGAGTTAATACCGTAGGATGGTTAAACCCGAAGTCGAGACCATAAGCTGTAGGAGCCGAATAGATATAATCCGGCCATTCTACAGGATTTTCAATTATATAATTTGAGTATATGATATTTTTAAGAATACCTGGCTCGCCTAAACAATAAATCCTATAATAATTATCATCGGTATTGATGAGCTTTTCAAGACTTCTTATGAATGTATTACTCAGGAATTTGATATTATCATGATAAGTCGAATGCATTACCAGAAAGTTTTTCCTATCGTTTAATGCCTCTTCGACAAGCTTCACACACCAATGATTAGCATCTATGGGGTTAAAGGACATAAACAAATGTACATTTTCGCTTAGGCGGTCCCTGGAAAGCCTGATGTTAAGCTGAAGATAATCATCTTTTGTAAACTCCGTGCTTTCTTCTAACCATATATCTTCAAACTCACCGCCTTTTATCTTTTCTGGATTATCTAAAGATAAGTAATAAAGCCGGTTACGTCCTACTTCAAAAAAATGTTTTGTTTTGTTTTCTTTATAAGGGACTCCCCAATCGGTCAAAATGTCTTTTAAAACTAAATACGTAGTGGTTGCCATCGACGGAAACGTTTTCCGTAAAATTGCCCTTCTCCTGCCATCATTTGAGCATAACTTTGTTAAAAAATATTGAGCTATAGATAAGGATTTTCCGGAGCCTGCCCCACCGTAAAATATTTTTGTTTTTTGGGGTTTTTCAAAGTGCTTCCAGAAACAAGTATTCCTTTGAGTATACCTGTGTCCTGGTGTTCCGCCTTTGAAATCTTCAAGCTCTGATGTCATTTAAAAGTCCTCGTCTTCCCCTTCTTCTACTTCCGTAAACTCTCCCTCTATTATTTCGCCTCTGTCGTCCTGGCTTCCGTCTACCGGGAGAAGGTTTATTATGACAGGTTGACCCGTTTCTATCTCAAATTTCTTTGCTTTATCCAGTCCAAGTAAAGCCGCTTTCCTGGCAGATAGCTTTATCCAGAGTTCAACCCATTTACGGGCTTCAGGTGAGTTCCTGGCTGTCTCCATTGAGTCGTCTGGGTCTAAATCGAAAAAGGATATCCATTTATATATACGTGCTTCCTGTTCTTCAATCTTTGCGAGTTCCTGGTTAATATGGTCATTTAAAGTAATGTTTGCTCTTTCTGCCCATGCTTCACGGGTTTGTTTTAGATATCCTGAAACAGTAGGTACTGATATACCTAATTTTATAGATATCTCTTTTTGGTTCATATTTTCCTCAAAATATAAACGCACAGCTTCCCGCCTTCTAGCTTCCTTTTCCATTTTTCGACGTTGATTAGTAGTTAATAGTTTTCCCATGAATACCACCTACTGTATTAAAATGTTAACATATCAACCATTAAACATATGATTTTTTGAAGCATTCCAGTGGAAATAGATAATATTATTACTTTGTTTTTAGAATTGATGGTTAATATTAGATTGTTCTCATATTAGATGCATTTATACCTTAGTTTCCAATGGAATGGTTTTTTAAGAAATGATTGCAAGTAATCGTTATTCGTTGACACATAGTTACTTTTTTAGTCGTTATTTTAGACACCCCCCATTGTTTCTAGTGGAGAGGCTTTTTGTAAAACGTACAAGATAAGATATTCTGTCATATAATATATATGTAATATATCATAAGAACGTATTTTATATTAATAGAGTTTATGTTTTCCCGATAATGGTTTATTGTATCAAGATGTAATGATGTGATAATCTATATTATAGTTGTAATATATTATAAGTTT
>Ga0172377_10005956_pt1 | contig 12547 bp, 12 predicted proteins | sample Pumphouse3metaG_FD_119749 | JGI IMG/M metagenome (GOLD analysis project Ga0172377, IMG submission 119749) | Leachate microbial communities from a municipal landfill in Southern Ontario, Canada - Pumphouse #3 metaG | ecosystem: Engineered > Solid waste > Landfill > Unclassified | place: Canada... | reverse complement strand
TCTACCAGCATCTCTTTCGTCTCCAGCATGGACTTGTCTCCTAACATGACAGTATTTCTCCGTGGATTTATTTTGGTGACGTAGGCTGGGTGATCTAAGGCAATGCCTAATCCTTTCCTTTGCCCGATGGTATAGAAAGGAAAGCCTTCATGTTCGCCAATCTTCTTACCTCCTTCGTCTACGAAATGGCCTTTGCCTATTTCTGCCAGTTTGTCGCCGTAGTGTTCCTTCAGAAAATCACGATAGTCGTCGTCCACGAAGCAGATTTCCATGCTCTCCTTCTTTTTTGCCAATGCTTCAAATCCTTTGGAGATGGCCTCTTCTCTCGTCTCGTCTTTGGTCATTGCGCCCAGAGGCATGATGGCACGTTCTAAGATCTCCGGCGAGACATCCCACAGAAAGTAAGATTGGTCCTTCTTCGTGTCGATGCCTCTGGCTATGTAAGCATGTCCGTTCTGACGTACTATCTTTGCGTAGTGTCCAGTGGCGATATATTGGCAGTTCAGCCGGTCGGCCTCTTCTACCAAGAGCTTCCATTTGATGTGTCGGTTGCATACTACGCATGGGTTGGGAGTCCTTCCGTTGAGATATTCGTCGGCGAAGTAGTCCACAACTATTTTCTTGAAATCTTCCCTTATGTCGAGTATGTGGTGCGGAAAGTTGAGTTTCTGTGCAAGTCGTTGGGCATCTACGATGTAGTCTGGAAGTTCTTCTCCGTACTTGGTGAAGTTTTTTGGCGCATCCCACATGCGCATGGTGATGCCCTCTATCTTAAACCCTTGTTCTTGCAGCAGCATACAGACGGTGGAGCTGTCTACTCCGCCGCTCATGGCCACCAAAACTCTATTTTCGCGATTGTTCATGCCGGATGTCCTTTTATTCGATGCCTTTTATGGAAGAGCCGGGAAACTCCTCTGTTGGTTCTTTTATTTTCCCCTTTTCAGACTCTTTCTCGTCGGCAGACTTCGTATATTTCTTTTTTAGCTCCTTCTTGTTTTGCAAAACGCCGTTCTTGTAGATTTGGGTTTCGCCCACTTCTCCTTTGTCGTTGTAGACTACCCAATTGCCGTCTCTTTCGCCGTTGACATAGAGCCCTATGGCAACAGGATTTTCATTGCCTTCGTAGAGGCGATACATGCCGTCCTTCACGCCGTTTTTGTAGGAAATCTCGGCATAAAGTTTTCCGTCTTCCAAAAACTCTCTTTTTGTACCGTTTATTTTATCGTCGGTGTAGGGTGTCTCTGAGATGATGGTCCCGTTTTTTGCGTATGATTTTGCGATTCCGTTTCTTTTCCCGTTTGTGTAATTCTCGACAAGGGAGAGTTTCCCTTCCGAATAAAATTTCCATTCGCCGTCTCTTTCTTTTCCTTTATATGCACCCTCCATGGAGATGGTTTTGCCATCCTCCTCGTAGATTCTTACGGTAGAATTGTCTCCCTTCGTATAGGTTTGTATTAGTTTCAGTTTGCCCGATTCGAAATATCGTTTGAACGAGCCCACTGGCTGGTCATCCTTGAACGAGCCTTCGTACATTAATTGTCCGTTGGCGTAAGTTTTGCTCCAAGCGCCTTGCTTGCGTCCTTTCTTGTCGGTTGCGTTAGGAGTGGTTGCCATTGCGCATATCACGCATAGGGCGGAGAGTAATAGTAGTATGATTCGTTTCATTTCTATTTGTATGTTTTTTTTATTTGTATGCAAAAATAGTAAAATGGTAAGTGAAATGGCTAAGAAATCGGAATTTAGCGTTAGAAAAAAGAGACTTTGCCATTATTCTGGCCAGTTGATGAGATACAGTCGGTCTGTGGCACGTGTGAAAGCTGTGTATAACCATCGCAGATACTCGGTGTTGATCATCTCTTCCGTGATGTAGCCTTGGTCCAGAAAGACGGTGTTCCATTGTCCGCCTTGTGCTTTGTGGCAAGTTACGGCGTACGCAAATTTGACCTGCAATGCGTTGAGAAATGGGTCTTCTCTCATCTTCTTCATCCGTTCGCGTTTGTTGCCAATGTCCATGTAGTCTTCCTGTACGGCCTGAAACAGCCTGTTGTTGTCGTTGTAGGAGAGGGCGGGTGCTTCGCTCTGGAGTGTGTCTAGTAGAATTTTTGTGTCTAGTTCGACGTCGTAGTCCTGAAAATGGAGAGTCACGTCGGCAAATCTGAATCCGTAAATCTCACGTTTGTTGTGGACGCGTTTCACCTCGGCCACGTCGCCGTTGGCGATGAAGTCGAACTTCTCTATGTTTTTGGACCAGAAGTAGTTGTTGCGGACCACCATCAGCAGGTCGCCGGACGATAGTTCCTCTTCTCTGTAAAGGATCCTGTTGCGGATGCCGTTGTTGAAGATGTTGGCTCTTTTGTTGGAGCGGGAGATGACGATGGTCTCGTCCATCCCGTCACGTCCGTAGGCGGATGCTATGGCCTCTATCAGATCTTCTCCCGATATGCGTTTGATGTCCGCGTATGATTCGTATTCTATTTTTGGAAACTCACCACCAAACTCTTGCAGGATGAGCAGCCTTAGCTTGGTGGCGTTGTATAGTATCCCCGATTCGCAGGCCTGCCTCACTACGTCGGTCAGCTGATATTCGTCCGTATGGAACCCGTATCCTTCGAGCTGTGCTTTTTCCAATGCGGGGCTCATCTCTTGGCCTACTGGCGGTAGTTGTGCCGTGTCTCCAATAAGAATCAGCCGGCAGCCGTCCCCTCCGTATACATATTCGATGAGATCGTCCAGCAATCTGCCGGAGCCGAAGTTTGTCTCTGCGCTGGCGTTAGCTATCATGGAGGCTTCGTCTACGATGAAAAGCGTCTGTTTGTGTAGGTTCACGTTGAGGGAGAAGTCGCCGTTGGGGTCGCCTCCTGTTTGTTGACGGTATATCTTTTTGTGTATGGTGAATGCCGGCCTGCCGGAGTAGGCGGAGAGCACTTTTGCGGCCCTGCCGGTTGGTGCCATCAGGACGACAGGTTGTTTCATCTCTTCCATGGCCCGTATCAGTGCGCTGACCACGGAGGTCTTGCCCGTTCCTGCATAGCCCTTCATTAAGAAAATATGGTCGTCTCCCGAAATTACGAAAGAAGACAGTAGCCGTATCAGTTCCTCTTGTTGTGGGGTGGCCTCGTGAGGAAAGTTCTCTTTTATTTTTTCGTGTAAAAAGTCGTTTATCATCGTTTGTCAATCGAACTCGGTTTGTCTGAATCAATTTTGAAAATCGGAGTGTGAAGATACTAATCAGTAGCCGTATTCTCATACTGAATCGGATTTTGTTTCTTTTTTCTTTAAAAGAAAAGGAATTTCACGTTGCCTTTTCTATCCATTTCGGAAGATTTGTCAGAATTCGTTTTATGGAAGATAGACGGCTTAAAATGTATCATGTGTTTTTTTTATCATTACTTAGAATAAAAAAACTTTGAAAGAAAGACGCTTTATCTGTATTTCTTTTTTAAATTTGCACGATATTATCAATATTCGCATCAGTATTCGCAAAATATATAAAATAAAAATATAACTATTAATTGATATGAGAATTGTTTTTAAAGCATTATTGGTCTTGGCCAGTATTTTCATGGCGTATTTGTGCTATAGTAGCATTATGAGCCCAATTGAATTCAATGAGCAGAAGGATATTCGGGATAACGCGGTGATAAAACGATTGAAGGATATAAGAAAAGCTCAGATCGCATATAAGGACTTACACGGAAAGTACACGGCTAGTTTTGACACGTTGGTGTATTTTGTGAATAACGAACATATTCCGGTAGTAAAGAAAATAGGTGAGTTGAGCGACTATCAGTTGGAGAAAGGTTTGACAGACTCTATCGCTTTGAAGATGCAACCTGAGGATGCTGCCAAATACGGAATTGAGGATTATGACTTGTTCATGTCTACTTTCAGACGTGATACATCCTATGTGAGCGTTAAGGAAGCAGTTTTCGGTAAGGGTTATGTGTTGGATTCCTTGTCTTATGTTCCTTTCTCGAACGGTAAGAAGTTTGAACTGAAGGTGGGAGAGCAGATTACTAAATCAGGAACTGTAATTCCTTTGTTTGAGGCAAAGGTTCCATTCGCCGTATATTTGCAAGGATTGAACAAGCAGGAGGTGGTCAACTTGATTGACAAGGCTACTACTTTGGAGAAGTATGAAGGATTGAAGGTTGGTGATGCTGAGGCTTCTAACAACAATGCAGGAAACTGGGAATAATAATCTAACGATATAGTATGACAGAGATTACCGACAAGGCATTCGATTTGTCTCAATCTATAAATTATACATTATCCATTCGGTTCATTCCGAATGGATTTTGTTTTATTGTATATGGGCATAATGCAAATAAGGTAATATATTATCAGGAAATTTCGAAAATAGGATGGAGCCCGATAGAGGCGCTTGCTTCCCAGTATGATTCCTGTTCTATATTGAAAGCTAACTACCGTCAGGTCTTTTTCTTGGATGATGACGCTTCCTATACGTTCGTCCCTAATGGAATATTTTCGGACGATGACATTCCGAAGGTTTGGAAGATGAACTTTGGAGAGGAGAAGGAGCCTATGCGCTTCTTTGTCGATGGATTGCGTATCCCGGATGTGTCCAACATCTACGCATTGCCGGTGCATAAGGTGAGTCGTATGCTGCGATTTTTCCCTTCGGTGAAGTATGTGAATAGACAGAGTGTCCATGTGGTGAGTTCGCTGATGGAAAACAAACGCCATAATGCGCCGCAGATGTTTGTCAATATGTATTCTGAATGTATGGACGTTGTGCTGGTACAGGACAAAACGCTTCAATTGGCCAATACATATAAGTTTAGAAACGATGACGAGTTCCTTTTCTTTTTGTTGAGTTTGTACGAACATTTCTCGTTGGATCAATACCATGTGGAGTTGATCCTTTCCGGCTTCACAGAAGAGGACGACGAGAAAATATCCTTGTTGAGGCGTTATGTGAAGGAGGTGAGATTTCAAAAGTCTTCTTCTCTTTTGATAGGAAAAGAGTTTGAGACGATGCCGTCTGTTTGGCATCACATGAATTTATTCAATATACCATTATGCGCATTGTAAGCGGAATTTATAAAGGCAGGCGATTTTCGCCTCCGACCAACCTCAAGGCGAGGCCTACCACGGATATCGCGAAAGAGGGACTTTTCAATATATTGAACAATATGGTCGACTTTGAGGAGTTGAAGGTGCTGGATATGTTTGGCGGAACGGGCAACATAAGCATGGAGTTTGCTTCCAGAGGTAGCAAAGACATTACTCTGTTGGAGTTGAATTCCACCAATTATTCTTTCATCAGAAAGGTGCTCGCCGAGCTGAAGATAGATTGTGTGAATGCCATAAAGGGAGATACTTTCCGGTTTGTCGAAAAAACTTCGACCAAGTATGACCTCATCTTTGCCGACCCTCCCTATGACCATAAGGATCTGGACAAAATTCCGGATTTGGTTTTTGAACACTCTTTGTTGGCCGAGGATGGCCTGCTCATTTTGGAACATCCGAAAGACAGGTCGTTTACCTCTCATCCTCACTTCTACGACCATCGTAACTATGGTCATGTGAATTTCACTTTCTTTAAATAGCTTGTTTATGCAGATTTTATTGGAGAATATGAAGTTTCACGCTTTTCATGGAGTTCTTCCGGAAGAGCGTGTCGTGGGTGGCACCTATACGGTTACGGTGAAGATGGATTTTGATTTCTCCCAGGCGGCGAAGTATGATGCACTACAGGGAACAATCAATTACTCGGATGTGTTTGATTTGATAAAGGAGGAGATGAGGCAACCGTCTAACTTGATAGAGCATGTGGCTCAACGGATATTGGACGCGATAAAAAAGGCTTATCCGCAGATAGATGCATTGGAGGTGCGTGTGTCCAAACATAGGCCTCCCGTGGCGGGTGTGTTGGATATGGCGACTGTGGTTGTCAACGGATAAATATTTCTTTTATGAACGAATCCCTATTGAATGCATTGGCAGGTACTGCTTTCACGTTTTGCTGTACGGCAATAGGTGCGGCGGTGGTTTTCCTTTTTAGAGGTGAAATTAAACCTAAGTTTCAACAGATATTTTTAGGATTTGCGGCTGGCGTGATGATTGCGGCGGCTGTTTGGTCGTTGTTGATTCCTTCCATCGAGATGGCGAAAGCCCAAGGACAAGTGGGTTGGATTCCTGCAGCTGGTGGTTTCCTGCTTGGAGGCTTGTTCCTCCTGTCGTTGGATATGCTCCTCCCCCATCTACATCCGGGCAGCAGTTCGCCGGAGGGCCCGCATTCCTCGATGAACCGTTCTGTCATGTTGATTATCGCGGTTACTCTGCACAACATACCTGAGGGTATGGCAGTAGGTCTTATCTTACGTTTGGCATGGCGGCCACCGGAGATGGTGGCACTACCTCTATCGCTGCGGCTTTTGCCCTTGCTTTGGGTATCGGGCTACAGAACATACCGGAGGGTGCTGCGGTCTCTCTTCCACTAAAGAAGGAGGGCTTGTCCAACCGGAAGTCGTTCATGTATGGAGCACTGTCCGGATTGGTGGATCCTATATCCGGTGTGTTGGGCGTGCTGCTCATTGGGTCTGTGACCGCCTTCATGCGCCTTTGCCGCAGGTGCAATGATTTATGTGGTGGTAGAGGAACTCATCCCGGAGTCTCATCTAGGCGAACATTCCAATGCGGGTACGTTGGGTGTGATGTTTGGTTTCTTGTTGATGATGATTTTGGATGTGGCATTGGGATAAGGGGAGTTTTTTGGAAATGTTTTGTCAAATGATAAGGGAAACGGGTCCTCTTTTAAACCTTTTTGTTATATTTGAAGGATAAAACGAAAGAAATGTTCTGGTTCGGAATTTTTCTTTTGGTGGAATTTTTTCTCTTCTTTCTTTGAAAATGTAAATGTGACGTGCCTGTTGTTCCTTTAAGGAAAAAATGCTAGGGAATCGGTATGGATAGAAGAAATTCCAAAGCTCATAATGGGAATAGAAATTCCGTGTTTTATGATTCACGTCGGCCAAACTAAATATGTTTTGGATGGGATGTGAAGGGGATGGATATGGGAGAGAAAACAGGAAAAATAGAAATCTTAATAAAATAATTTAACAACTGAGTAGCATGCAATATGGACATTTTGATGACGCTCGCAAGGAGTATGTCATCACCAAACCAGACACTCCGAAATCTTGGAGTAATTATTTAGGTGATACCCGTTACGGAGCCATTATCACAAATAATGCAGGAGGTTATTCTTTCTTCCGCTCGTCTGTACAGGGTTGCTTTACCCGTTTGAAGTTTAATACCGTACCTTTGGATCAGCCGGGACGTTACATTTATCTTCACGATTGTGAATCGAAGGACTTTTGGTCAGGATCTTGGCAGCCGGTAGGCAAGCCGTTGGATCAGTATAAGAGCGAGTGCCGTCACGGTTCCGCTTATACAGTCATCTCTTCCGAATATAGCAAGATAAAGACGGAGACTCTTTATTTCGTGCCAATGGGACAGGAGTTTGAGGTTTGGCATGTAAAGGTTACCAATACGGACTCGAAGAAACGTAAGTTGCGTGCATTCTCCTATGTGGAGTTCGCATCCAACTGGAACATGTTCGACGACAGCAATAACCTGCAGTATACGCAGTACATTGTGAAGACTTCCTATAAGGATGGTTTCATCGATCATGGCAACAACTTATATATGCCGGAAGAACCGGAGAATTTCTTGAACAAAGACCAAGCCCGTCACTCCTTCATCGGTGTGGTTGGTCAGAAGGTGTCCGGCTATGATAGTGACCGTGATAAGTTTATCGGGGCATACCATACGTATGCCAATCCTCTTTCTGTTGTCAATGGACAATGTGGAAACACGGTGACAGAGGGTGATAACGGTTGTGGCACCTTACAGGTCGATTTGGATCTGAATCCGGGAGAAACAAAGGAGTTTACCGTCGTTTTGGGTATAGGAAAGGCTGCCGTGGAAGGTGCTAAGGCTGCTGAGATGGTAGCCTCTCCGGCTAAAGTTAATGCCGAGTTTGACAAGATTGTCAGCTACTGGCATGGACGTATCGAAGGATTGTCTGCCCAAACTCCTGATGCTGCGTTCAACAGCATGATTAATATGTGGAATCCGTTCAATAACCTCATCACTTATGCATGGAGCCGTGCCGCTTCTTTGATCTATCGTGGTGAGCGTGACGGAATGGGTTATCGTGACACAATCCAAGATATGTTGGGCGTGGTTCATAATATTCCGGAAGAGGTTGTTGGGCGTCTTGAATTGATGTTGACCGGACAAAACTCAAACGGAGGTGCTATGCCGGTTGTTAAGCCGTTTGCCCATAATCCGGGACATGAGGCTCCTACTCCTGAGGGTGAGTTCCGTTCTGACGACTGTATGTGGTTGTTCTGTACGGTCCCTACGTATGTAAAGGAGCTTGGTGATATGGAATATTACAACAAGGTATTGCCTTATTCTGATAAGGGAGAAGGTACTGTCCTTGACCACTTGCGCCGCGCTATCCAATTCAACCTTGACCGTTGCGGAAAGCACAACTTGCCATGCGGACTTCGTGCCGACTGGAACGACTGCCTTGTGCTTGGCGCCAAGGGTGAGACCGTGTTCGTAGCCATGCAGTTGCGTTATGCGTTGACTGTCTACATCGACATCTGTAATCGTTTGAATAAGAAGGAGGAAGTAAGATGGGCGGAGGCTCATTTGGCTACGCTTACTGCCGATATTGATAAGTCTGCATGGGATGGAGAGTGGTACGTACGTGCCATCAAGGAAGATGGTTATGTTTTCGGAACGAAAAACGATCCTTTGAACGAGGGTAAGATATGGTTGAATCCTCAATCTTGGGCTATTATCTCCGGCCAAGCTGCCGGCGATAGGGCTGAGACTGTCATGAATAGCGTGGAGAAACATCTTGCTATCGAATACGGTTTGGTCCTTTGCGATCCTCCTTACGAGAAGACGGAGGCTTCTGTTATCAAGGCACCTTTGTTTATCAAAGGTATGAAAGAGAATGCGGCGGTATTCCAGCACACACAGGGTTGGGGTATCATGGCAGATTGTATCCTTGGCCACGGAAAACGTGCGTTCAAGAACTACAAGAACTATTTGCCTGCGGCTTATAACGAGCGTGCTGAAGTTCGTCAGATCGAACCTTACGTTTATGCACAGACAACTTGCTCTACTTACAATATGCGTGCAGGTCAGAGCCGTTGCCCTTGGTTGAGCGGTACTGCTTCTTGGGCTTACTTCACAGCGGCACAGTATATCTTGGGTATCCGCCCTGATTATGATGGATTGATGGTAGATCCTTGTATCCCTGAATGGGAAGGATTCTCGGCTAGCCGTCGTTTCCGTGGAAAGATGGTCAATGTCAAGGTGGAGAATCCGAACAAGGTGGAGAAGGGTGTTAAGTCTGTCACTCTTAATGGAGAAAAGATAGAAGGGAATGTCATCCCGTTCGCTAAGATGAAAGATATGAACGACGTAGTCGTTGTTATGGGATGAATTTGGAATAAAAGATTCTTGAAAAAAACAGAGGCGGAGATTACGATTCTCCGCCTCTGTTTTTTCAAAAATCTCGAATATATGGCATTTCGCCTGCTTTTCTGTTATTTTGAACCATATCTATTCTTGACGGCAGCAATGATTTCTTCTTCTCCGTCTATGTGGCGGTTCTGCATCAGGATGCGCCCGTTACATATCACGGTGTCTATGCACTCGCTGTCTGCTGCGTATACAAAGTTGGAGAGGAGGTCGTAGCATGGCACCATACGTTCGTTGTTCATGTCGATGAGGATGGCGTCTGCCAATTTTCCCTCTTTTATCTCTCCTGCATTTATATTGAATGCCTTTGCTCCGTTGATTGTTGCTATTTCGAATATTTTGGATGCGGGAAGAAATTCAGTTCCATATTGGGCTTTTGCCTTCATGGCTGCCAATTTCATCTCTTCTCTCATGTCAAGATTATTGTTGGAAGAGCATCCGTCTGTCCCTAATGTTATCGTACATCCACTTTCCATCACTTCTTTGGTAAGAAAGGAACCGGAAGCTAGTTTCATGTTGGATGTCGGATTGTGGGAGATGGTCACGTTGTGCGTCTTTAGAATACGCATATCGTTGTCTGTTAGGTATATGGCGTGTGCGGCGATAACTCTACAATCTAAAACGCCGATTCTTTCTAGCCATTCAACGGGTGTACATCCATGTTCCTTTATGCATTCGTCAAATTCTTTCTTCGTTTCTGCAATGTGGGTATGCAGCATCCACCCTTTCTCTTTGGCTATCTCACAGCAACAGCGGTAGTTCATCTCTCCGGCCGTGTATATGGCGTGTGGTGCCATTGTTATCTGTATGAGATTGTTATCCCATTCCATCTTCTCTATTTCCTCTACCTGGTTCGAGATGCCCTCCGCATCTTTTTGAATGGTTGTAATTCCTATTGCGGCTCGGATGCCCATCTCTTGCGCGGCTCGGAGTGTCTGCCCTTGATGCCAATACATGTCGTTGAAGAATACGGTGCCGGATTTAATCATCTCCACAATGGCAAGACGGGACCCGAGGTATATGTCGTCTTCCTTTAGTTTTGCCTCGAATGGCCAGATGTATTCGTTTAGCCACACGTCTAATGGCAAGTCGTCGGCATATCCTCTCAAGAGAGTCATCGGCGAATGTGTATGTGTGTTATAGAATGGAGGCAGGATGGCTTTGTCCGTGCCGTCTATGATTATATCTGAATGTGTATCCAATGCGTGGTTTCCTATCGCAGTAAATAGGTTTTCTTCTATCTTTATGTTGGATATTTGTCCGTTCAACAATACGTTCTTTATAAGAATAGAGTTCATTGATGTTTTTTTTGATGTGTAGAAAAAATATTGTGTTCGAAAATAGAGATATGGATGCCCGTGTTTATTTTTCCTTTGCCCAAATGAGAGAGAAGAGAAAATGGCACACAATGCTTTATTCGTGCCCGTTTGTTTGTGTTGTCTTGTCTAAATAGAAGTCTTTTGTCATTTCGTTGAACTCGGGTGAGTAGATGTGCCTTCCTTTTTCTATCAGTAGTTCGTTGACGTTACAGATGGAGTCTACCTGTTTGGATAAATCCAAAAGGATACGTTTTGGTTGTGCCTCTATGCGAGGTACGATGTTTGTTTGACGGATAGGGTGAAGCCCATAGTCCTTCGCTATGTCTGAGAACTTCTCGCCTTCGGAATGGGGTAGGATGACGCAGAAGTGGCCGTCTTCATTTAGTAGCGTTGAGGCTGATAGTAACTCGGTGTAATTCAGTGAATCGGTATGTCTGGCCAGACATTTTTGAGAGTCCGGGTTTTTCTGTGAGTTGTTGAAATAGGGTGGGTTACTGACTATCAAGTCGAATAGGGAGTTGTGCCCTTTTCTGAAATCTTGAAGGGAAGTATGTATGCCTGTTATACGGGATGCCCAAGGGGAGCCTGCGAAGTTATCCGACGCTTGCGTTGTGGCAGCCTCGTCTATTTCGATGGCGGTGATCTCTGCAGAAGAACGTTGGGCAAGCATGAGCGCTATGAGTCCCGTTCCGGTTCCTATGTCCAGTATGCTCTTTGATTGGCGCACGTCCGTCCAAGCTCCGAGCAAAACTCCGTCGGTGCCTACTTTCATGGCGCAGCGGTCCTGCTCAATCCTGAATTGTTTGAACTGAAAATAGGAGTTGGACATGGTGCGTTACTTCTTCATCGACTCGCGTAGCCTGATGTTGGTAAGTACCCGTTTGGTGTCGAGTGTGAAGTTGCTTTGCATAATCCACCCATAATAACCTTGGTCTTCTTTGAACACATCTGCCACTTTGCGGCCTTTGTATTTTCCGAAGTTGATGCACTCCGCACCTTTCTCGTCGTAGACAATGCGTCCGGCGAAGTCTGCATTCTTGTTGAATGCAGAGAATTCAGAAAGATAGTTGATGTCGTTTTTGAGATTGGGGTATCTGTCGAGTTGGGCTTTCAACACTTCGTAGGTGGCCATGGTGTCTGCGGCGGCTCCATGGGCTCCTATGAGGTCTTTTTCGCAGTAAAATTTGTATGCGGCGGAGAGAGTGCGTTGTTCCATCTTGTGGAAGATGGTCTGTACGTCGATGAACTTGCGTTTCTTCATGTCTATGTCTACGTCGGCACGGATAAACTCTTCTGCCAATAGAGGAATGTCGAACCGGTTGGAGTTGTAGCCGGCCAAGTCGCAACCTTCGATGTCGTTGGCTATGTTTTTGGCCTCTTCCTTGAAGGAAGGACAGTCTTTGACGTCGGCGTCTGTTATCCCGTGTATGGCGGTAGATGATTCGGGAATGTGCATTCCCGGATTTATCCTCATCGTCTTGCACTCTTCTTTGCCATTGGGATATACCTTGAGATAAGAGATTTCTACGATTCTGTCGTTTACTATATCTGTTCCCGTCGTTTCCAAGTCAAAGAAAATCAACGGATTCTTTAAGTTCAATTGCATAATGTATTTTGTTTTTGGTTGTAGTAAAAAAGCAACGTGTCTAGAACAGATGCTTTGTTTTTACTGGAAAGACGATAGGAATTCTCTG
>Ga0172377_10005955_pt1 | contig 12548 bp, 10 predicted proteins | sample Pumphouse3metaG_FD_119749 | JGI IMG/M metagenome (GOLD analysis project Ga0172377, IMG submission 119749) | Leachate microbial communities from a municipal landfill in Southern Ontario, Canada - Pumphouse #3 metaG | ecosystem: Engineered > Solid waste > Landfill > Unclassified | place: Canada... | reverse complement strand
CTGAGACTGAGACTGAGACTGAGACAGAATCGGATGAGGAACAAACACAGACAGAACCAGAGACAGACACAGAAATAGAGACTGAGACTGAGACTGAGACTGAGACAGAATCGGATGTGGAGGTGGATGAGGATGTCCAATATTCTGTTGGTAAAAAGAAGAAGAAGAAAAAGAGTAAGAAGAAAAAGAAACAGCCAAAGGAACAGCTTAAAGAGACGAAGAAAGAGCCTGAGATAGCGATTAGCCTATCCAAAAGGAAGAACTGGACTGTACGTACAGGCGAAATAGAAACGACCGACGCAAAAGGGAACACCGTCAATGTGCCCGGTATGGAAGTTGATTTGGGTAACGGGCTCAATGTGTTACTGCGCAAGGCTACGGACAGTGAAGGGAAAGAGAATCCCGTTAACTGGCTGCAGACGATCGTATCTGTATATGATAACGATCAATATAGCGACACAGTCCAAGACATTGTAAGTGACGCGAAATCGCTGTTGTCGGATCCTGATCTGGACAATAAAAAAGAACAGGTCGAAGCGTTGCGTAAACGTGCGGTAGATGCAGGATTCTATACGGAAGGAAGCATAATTACCTATCAGGTCGAGAAAGACGGCAGCCCTGCTACGCTGGCAGAGATAAAGCTATTGAATACGGATGAAGAGACGGGCGCATTTTACCATGAGATGGGCCATCTTCTACGCAGATTTTTCTTATCACCTCGTGAACGTGCACGTGTTGAAAAAGCGAAAGCGTTCCAGAATGAGCAGGGTCAGTTTGACGAAGAACTGTTTGCTGATACTGTAAAACGAACGATGCTCTTCCATCGTGACGCAGATTATATAGTCGACCAATTCGCCAGTACAACGGATAAAATACTATATAAATATGGTCATATGGTTAGTGATTTCCTCAGTAAATTTACGGGCAAATCGTTTGATCAGATTGTGCGTGATCTTGGTACGGGTAAGATCATGGAACGAGGGATCCAGTCTACTATTGAACAACAGCGTAGTGAAGGCGCCAAAGATCCACTGTCTGCGCCCACATTCGAGGCGACCAAGAAAGGTAAGAACCAGCCACGCCAGATAACGGAAGGCGATGCGGACCTAGATATAATCCCAGAGAAACGATCTGGCGAACGGCATTCGGTCGAGTTGAGACCGACCAAGTATCCGACATTTACGAAGGTGGGACTGCCGGAGATGGTGGATATTGCCAAAACAATGTTAGGCGATAATCCTATCATAATGGATTATTTGGGTAATCCCGGTACGTCTGGTTACTTTAAACTCGATAAAAAGAATCCGCATATCGCACTGTTACGGGACAGTTTCATCGGTGATCGAATCGCTATATACCAAGATAAACGAATGTTCTATCCGGATACACGCGATGATACATTGAAGCAGCTGGCTAAAGAGCATGATGTTTCTGTCAATGATCTGGTACTGAAACATTATAAGACGGGTAATAAGGTATATTCCGTTGTGATATTACGTGATCATGATGCCGTTGCCCAAACGCTGGCTCACGAAATAGGGCATGCGGATAGTTTTTTGCCGCAACGAAGTATGGACTTTGACAATCTATTAACGCATATCGTTAAGGTCGTCGGTGAAATGCGTGATCAGATAGCGGAAGATTTCGGGATCACTGATGAGGAGATGGGCGACATAAAGACAGAGCTAATAGAACTGTCCAAGATGTGGCGTGGCGATTTTGACGAAACAGATACCCAAGATGTGTTCAATGCGTATCGTTCATTAGTACCGGAACTGTATGCGGATGCCATGTCCGTACTGTTCAATAATCCTGAACTATTGAAACAGGTGGCGCCCAAATTTACCGATCGGCTCGGCCAATTCTTCGAAGCGCATCAGCCTTTGGTCGAGAAATATAATGCGGTCATAGACAGTATGATGGAAGGGTCGACCGATCAGATGCGTCTGGATCGGCAGTTGGCAATGTATACACATGCCAGTGAAACGATCGATTTGGGCATACAACGCAGGCTCAGCGAAGAGGCTAGACGCAAATCAGCAGATAAATTTAAGTTACTCTGGCATGATTTTGCGGATCGATCGATACTGCTGCATTCTGATGAGGCACGGAAAGCGTACAGCGATATAAGCTATATACCCACAGACGTAATGACTGTGTACCATTACCATATCGCAACAGATATCATGAATCCGCTACTCGAATCGGATATCGGTATTGAGTATGTGGGCGCATACATGCATAACAGACGTGCTGCCGGCGAACGCGCTGATATGGCCAATCCGTTGGGTATCCGTGGCGAAGATGCGTTGGGCGTATTGAACGGTATCCGTGAACGGCTCGGTGACGAGAAATATAAACTACTGGAAGAGTCCGTAGACAAGTTTTGGGAGTTGGGCACGAAGTATATTATCCCGCATCTGAGAGGATCGAATCTTTTTACTGCTGAGCTGATGAAAAAGATTATCAGTAACAACGAATATGCCACATTTAATGTGGTCAAATTCTTGGAGGAAGGTAGTGCCGGACAGGGTATACCTACTGCGATCAAGCGGCAACGCGGTACCTTAGACGATATAACAAATCCGTTCCTGGCAACGATGCAGAAGGATTCGCTGTTACTCTTCGCGGCAGTAACGAACAAAGCCAAGATAGCCATGGTCAATGCCATGCTAGAATCGGATCCTGGCGGGATCAAAGAGATAAAGCGCAGAGGTCCGAACCTTGAGATACCGGCAGATACGAAAAAGTTCGTTTACTATTACAGGGAAGGTATACTGAACGGCGCAATCGTTCGACCGGAAATAGCCAGCATGTTCAAGAACGATTCGATGCCCATGAATATCATGTATCAGGGCATGTCCGCCGCGACATCGATTATTAAGGGTATCTATACAACCTATAATCCAGGCTTCGGATTTTGGAATCTGATCCGAGATGCACGGTCTACGTATATGAATGTGCCGACCAAAGCAAGTACCATGAAAGAGCGTGGTGTCGAAGCAAGTACGATCAAGAGGCTGGGCATGGAAGCGTTGGACAGTATTACGTTACCGTTTAAGATGGGTAAATCATATTTGTCCACGATCCGTGACGCCTATAAGTATGCGTTCAAGGGTGAACTGTCCGATATCATGGAAGAGCTGTTATTGAAAGGGCTGGTTCCTGCAGAACGTATGTGGAAGGCTCGTGATGATACGTCTTTGTCCGAATATGATCGGCAAATGATGGAATTTGATCTGAAGATGCTCGACCCGAAACATACGGAGAACATGTTTATCCGAGGTATCAAGTCAATCTTCAAAGATTATAATCAGATGATGGAGACATGGTCGAAACTGGCTGGCTATAAACTATTAGAATCGGAACAGGTCCAAGACGTACATGACGTACGTGAAATTATGCGTTCAGCAATTGGTACGCCGGATATCCATACGAGCGGCAAATATTCGCATTGGACTAATATGATCTTCCTGTATTCGAACATTAATGTGCAGGGTTACACCTCCGCGATGCGTGCCATGAAACGGAATCCCACATCGTATCTGATGCGGTTAACGACAATGTCAGTGATCCCCGCTCTGATCAAGGCATACTTACAATTTGGCGATGATGACGATGGCGACGAGGATATCAAAGATTACAGAGACGCATTCAGAGCCATACCCGAATATGAGAAGTCGGGTAGACTGGCGTTCCCTGTGGCATGGGATGGGAAGACGGTGTCCTGGATACCGATGCCCATGGACTTTGTAGGTGAAACAGTGAACGCAATCATCTGGCATGCTTTCGCATCAAAAGACGCAACCGCACAAAAGATTCTGGATGTCATGTTCGATGCGTTGCCCATGGAACCTGGCAGTCTGAACCCATTACTCGGCATCGGTCGCGGCGCATTACAGTATATACGTGGTCAGAACCCTTACGACTATTTCAGGGGTCAGCCGATCATTGATGAAACGATCTGGCGCGCCGGCGGATTCGATTCTGCTAAGGAATATGCAAAGTGGACCTGGAACCAGATACTCGGTACTGCTGTTGGCGGATTCGAACAGCCCTATAGTATGCGTGAAAAGGGTGTGCAGGATCTGCCCGTCATCAAACCAGTTATGCGCCGGTTCATCCGTACCGCAGAGAAAAAAGACGAACCGGACTACGCACAGGAACGGCATCAGGCGGTTCGCCTCAAATCTGCCAAGGATTTCGCAGCCGACTTCATCCGTAACAACGACAATCCCAGAGCCGTAATTGCCTATAAAGAGTGGCGCAAAGAAAACCCAGATCTGGCTAAGGGTTACAGGAAATCTGCATTTACCGGCGTGTTTAACCGGCTTCTCGAACGATCAGGCAAGGGTACTGCACAGCCTGTCAGATCAAGACGTAGTAGGTCCGTTCGCGGCCGCCGGTCTTGATCATTTCGATGTCGATAATATGCGCTTGGATAGCGTAATCGATGACCGTATCCAGATCACGGGAACGCATACGTACACGACGCATGAGCGTAGATCTATCTATTTTACAGCCAGCCTTGCGTATGGCACGTTCGACCATGAGCACTTCCGCATGGAACCGTGTGGTCGCTACATTCTCACCGATCAGAATGATCATCCGCTGTGTCAGGAATTCGGCCAGGTCATAGCCCCATTTCACGGCTGCCATGTCGATAACAGGATTCTCAGCATCAGCAGAGACGGAATAGAGTAGTGCCAGTTTGTTGGCGTTCTCTGCGGTACGTGTCCAGAGTGTGGACAGAGGATTATCTCCCATATCCGCCATGCGCTCCGCTTCAATCTCAGGAAATTTCCGCATATAGTGCAGTGCGTCCGAGGTGATCGGGATAATATGTTCGTCAGGCGACAGGTTACCGCCGCCTGGATTGAATTCGCCCCACCATTTGGCTCGGGCAAGTATGGATTCAGGGATAGATTTACTTTCTACGATCCTTCTGAGCGGGTTATGTTCGTCTACGTCAAAGATCAACGTTCTGGCTAGGAACCCATCGGTAACGGACTCTTCGGTTAACCCCTCGTACAGCGATTTAGGTACGGTTGTACCGTAAACGACTACATGCGGGTTCGTAACGATTTTACCGCCTTTCTCTTCACTAGCGTACCGATCTGTTTCCCAGACTTTACCTGATGATGAGTAGAGGATCAGCAGTTTACTTACAATCTCGTATGCGTATGGGTTCCGTTCCGGGTTACGGCTAGCCTTCAGGAATCGGCCATATTCATCCAACTGAAACAAGATTGCAGGCTGTACGACCAGCGCATTCGCCAGTGCCGACCCAGATTTACAGCCTTCTGCGTGAAGATGGAATTGGTTCGATTCGATCAGGATCTGTCTGTTCAATGCGCGGGCATGATCTTTACCAGAACCGGAAGGGGCAATACCGCAGATCATGATGTTCGGGTACATGTCATATTTCGTTTTTACTTTGCGTGAACAGAGTATTGCTTGTAACGCTAATGCGCCGGCCAGTGCAAGAATCGGTTGCTTCTTATGCGCTGTTTCGTTATTGAATTTGATAACTTCGCCCATGAACCCTGGCGGGTTCAGTAGATGTTCGGGGAACTCTTCGAGCCTCGAATTCTTTCTACTTATCTCTTCCAGGAATTCGCTGATATCGACGTCAGGATAGGTTTCGATATGGTATTGTGCGCCGTAACCGTCATTACGCAGAGCACGAGACGCTTCTTTAAAGTCGCCATTATGTTCTAATAGGGAATAGACAGCGAATGGGCTGTAGCCTTTATTCGCTTCGAACGGTTCTGCTGCAGAGGAAAAGACGTAGAACACTTCACCGTTCCATGTGGCACTATGTCCCTGTGACGTCTTATTCGGTCTGCGCCAGTTCTCGTTACCGTTCATGGAACCGATCTGTTCCCACCCGTGTTTTTCGAGGATGTCCCTAACGTCCGCAAATTGGTTGTACAGATCACCAGGTTTAATGGGTTCGTCTGGTCGTTCTATGTATACATGTTTGGGCGCAGGTTTAGGGATGTCGCCGGCTAGGATGGTTAATAGTTCGGTATTAACAAGTTCGATGGTGTCCGGGATACTGACGATCTTGGCTAGGCGATGTGGTCGATCCTCCATGTTTTCGCCTTTACGGTTCCATGTACCCGGTATTCTTGCGATTCGCGCCGCATTATGTACCGCCGTATCTACGTGTACCCCATCGATACTGATTAACTGTGCACAAGACTGTAAACATCGTTTTACGAGTCCGTCATCCTCGACCGGTTCATCGATACGGTAGAGTAGATAATAGCCGTTACCGCTATCGATCACAATCGGTTCTGACCAGCCTTTATCGGTCAGGATACTCTTTAACTGAGTAACCATCTCATAAGCGGTACTCTTCTCCAGATCCGTAGCAGAGATGCCGCTCGGTCGTTCTGGATCAATGTCGAGGAACAGCCAACGCCGACGTACGATGTCCGAGTCGCTCGTTGACATGTTCCGCTGTCGGATACTGATGAATCGGTTGTTGGCTCGGGCTAATAGATCTTTGTTTACCGGGTTAATGGTTGCATAAACGCCTACATACTGGTCAATCTTCTTGAATGCGGTCTCTATTGCGGCATGGTTATCCGCCGCGAAGTAGCCCGATTCAATGTGCGGTGTGCGCCAGCCTGGTACTGTAGCGCCGAGAACACGCACTTCGAATACATCGCCACTATTATATAGTTTCGTGATATCATTCACGTGAATCCCCTTCTCTGGTTAGAACGGTATTTCTTCTTCGTCTTCGTCATAGATGGGTTTTGGTTCTGGTTTGGCTGTATCGTCAAAGACATAGCCAACAATCTGTTCGAATCGGTCGCCTGCCCGATATCTTGTTTTGATTATGGCAGGCTCTTTAATAGGGCATGGTACTGTACCCATTATATAGTTCACTGCAGTTTCTGCACTTCGTGGGGCTTCGGTATCACTGCGTTCTGCCCACCATTTCACGAACTTGTCACGGGCATAACCCGTATGTTCAGGACAGACCCATTCGGATATCCAATGATTGCTCAGACCCTCATCAATATTATATTCGACACGCATTGTCTTGGGATGATCCGGATCCGCGCCCTTTTTCGTATGGATACGGTAGAATGTGCCATATACAGGATACTCTTCATCGACTACGTCACCGGACAAGATCGGTGTACCGTCAGCGCGCCAGCCGTGAACAGCTCGTTCAGGTTCAGGCAAGACTGTACCGCAATCTGGACAAATCTGATAGGCAGCATGAATCAATGATCCGCAGTTAGGACATTCTTTCGTGGGCGATTCGCTATTATTGTTACCGCCTCTTTTTTTGGATGGAGGTGTGACCATATCGACGGGCCCATGGCGCATAACGTTTTTGCCATAGTCAAGTACCAAACAATCCTCTTTACCTGGATGCAGTCGTGTACCTCTACCGACAACCTGCACATAGAGTCCAGGCGATGCCGTAGAAAAGAGCATAACGATACAGTCAACGTTCGTAGCGTCAAAGCCGGTCGTGAACACCTGTACATTTATAAGAAATCGAATCGGACCTTTAGTGTTACCGAACAAGTCGCTCACAATCGTTTCGCCTTTAAACCGAGCGACTATCTCAGCTCGTTCATCTGCAGGTGTATCGCCGACAACGACACAGCATTCTTCTTTTGTGATATCTGCCAGCTCTTCAGCGACATGATAGGCATGCGCCACGGAAGCGGCAAAAACGAGTATCGATTTACGGTTTGCGGTTAATTCCGCTATCTCCAGACAGGCAGCTCTGACTAGATCCTTCTTATCGAAGGCTTCCGCCATCTCGGACAGAACAAATTCACCGTAATTTACACGCAGATTGCTTACGTCTACTTCGGAACGTTTACCGTTCCTGCTGCGTATAGTCGACAAATAGCCGTCAAGGATCATCTCACGTAAGCCTGCCTCGTAGCAGACATAGTTCAATATATTCTCGGGCGCGCATATTTCGCCGCCTTTTAGTCGGTACGGTGTTGCGGTAAGTCCGATCAGACGCACGTTTGGATTGATTATTTGTGCATCTGCCAGATATTGACGGTACATACCGTCACCTTCAGTCGGGATCAAATGGGCTTCATCGATGATGATTAGATCGAATTTACCCAGTTCACAGGCACGTTTATATACGGACTGGATACCTGCGACAATGACAGATTCCTCCGTATCCCTCGATTTTAGGGCTGCGGAATAGATGCCCACATCGATGTTTTGCGTATGTTCCAGGATCTTGGCGCTGTTCTGTTCCAGTAATTCCTTTACATGTGCTAAGACAAGTACACGACCGCCCCATCTCGTTACGGCATCGGTTACAATTTGTCCGATTACATGGCTTTTACCTGTGCCTGTCGGTAATACGACACAGGGATTATCATCTCGTGTACGCAAATGTTCGTATACCGACTGTACAGCTGCTGCCTGATACGGGCGCAAAGTAACAATCTCTTTCATATTAGCGATTCCTTATCTTTACGACGACCAGACCGCCCTCCATAGGTTCGTACATTTCACAATGGAACGATTTGATTTGCGAATCATCCTCATATAATCCTCCATGCTGAAGTGCATCCCAAAGCGCTTTCTGGATATTGTCCATATCCCGCTTGCGCTTGTCCGGAGGATATAGTTCCAGTTCTAACCGAATATACCCAGAAATTTTACGGGCTTTGTTCGTGTTCAGTATAGAACGAACGATGATCCTGTAGTCTCTTCCTCTATCTCCAATGTAGGTGTGGTTGCGTGTATGAACGTAATAGTTATTGATAGACGGCGGCCATGGCAGTTCGAATAGTTGCATAATTGAAAAGGGTGGCGTCTACCCAGCATGATAAGTAGACACCACCCATCCTTTCTATTTGGACCAGGGCGCCGTTTCGACCTCTTCTTGCGCTGTCATCGGAATCGGTTTCACGTCTACGGATGCCGTTGCTGTTGGTGTTATAGATGGCAGTTCCCGTTTATCGTAGCCTTTGATTACGTTGCGCATGTTGTCGTTCTGATCCTTTTCCAGCTTAACGTGTACCGTAAGCGGAATATTATGCAGAGATGCAGAATCTTTCAATTTCAATACGCCCACGGCATGGGCGATAGCGGACAGATCACGTTTCGCAATTTCGACCGCAGTCGAATTGCTATGGATAATGTTCAGAAACGCATACAGCTTGGATCCTTTATATTTGCCGTCAGCGACTTGGAACGTTAACTGCAGCATTTTATTTTGTTCGTTTTTTTTGGTCGAACGGATACTGCTGTCAACGATGACCACCGTATACTTACCTTCAGGGATCACTTCCATTACGGATGTGGGTTCTACTTTCGTTGCATCAAACTGGAAACCTAAATCAGCCATTGTCTTCTTCCTTTGTTGTTTGTTGTTTATGTACGTTCTCTAAAATTGACAGTTTGTTTTTCTTTTCTTGCTCACGAGCCATCATCCAAAAGGTGGGATGCCATGTACTCACCATTCTTCGATTTGGAATGGTACACGTCATCTTCTTCCTTTGCGGGTTGTTGCGGATTGTTAATTGCCTTCATACCTTTGTGAAGGTCGGTTATGAACGTGTTCCAGTCCAGTGGCAGGACTGGCTGCATATTATACCGGTTTTTAACAACTGCTTTCGGCGCATCCTCGACGATGACGACACGTTGGCCGCCCTGACCGGTACGGGCAAAGCCGACTACGTCAGCCCAGCATACGAATTTATCAACGAAATCAGGATCAATATTGGGCGCTACCTTTTCGGTAGTTATGCCCTCCTCGTCTGTTAACATTGTTGTATGCGCATGTGATGTGAGCACAACGGGGATACCACGGTTGACGATACGGTTCAGTTGCGGGATGATGTTCATGTTCACGAACAAATGTAACGCCTGTTTACCGTTACCGTAGCCGCCGTTGGCTTTGTTCAACGTGTTCCGATACGGTCTTGTATCTTTCGTGTCTCTGGAGCCGCAGACCTCTTCAATGGCACGGTCAAAGAGCCAGTCCAGGGTATCGATCACGCATATAGTGAATGGATGATCGGCTGTTTCGATGAATTTTAGCCATTCTTGGATCTGTTCCCAAGTCTCCAGATAAGGCGACCGTTTACGGTTAATGTTGTTTGCGGATCCGTCACAATCGATGATGAACGAGTTGTGATCCCAGCTGGCGAAGGTCGTTTTACCGATGCCCGTATAACCGTAAAGAAGGATCTTCGGTGGCGAATATATGGCGCCGTCTATGACTTGATCTAATAAGCTCATTCGTTTACTCCTCTTAAGACACGGATATCTTCGTAACCGGTCGGCCATAGACCCGTCTCTTTACATGTCTTATATGTGTTCAGTAACATCGTGTTCGTTCTGGATGCTTCGTTTAATGCCTCTTTGCTCAACACCCACACACCCGTTGCGTAGGGCGGATTCTTTTCAGCAACGATCATGTACACGCCACGGATGGGCGTTGAATCGGGATGCGATTCGATGACGTCATGATAGAATGCCATTTGATTCGCATAATGGTATTTCCTAGCATCCCATTCGAATACGGTAATGTCGCTGCAGGTCTTCAGATCGATGATGGACATGTCGTTAGTTACCCAGTCAATCCGTGCCTGGCAGGGTACACCGGATACGTTCGAGCGACAGACCTGTTCAGGATTCCCGCTACTGAGCAAGAACGCTGCCTCCTTATGTGCGAATACGGAATCCCGCCAGATCCGGATATCATCCCAGGTCTCTTCCGAGATAGTAGGTAATCCGCCGTTCTCCTCAATCCATTCGTCATGCGCTTTGGTTCCTACTCCGTAGGGGTTACCTGTCCTCGGATTAATCGGACCGCCGATCAGATATTTGTCCAAGAACGCTTCTTCGCCTTCGAGGATCAGACAGTGTGCCGCACGACCTACTGCCCATGCCGGCTTGTCTACCTCCTCGACACGACCGTTGATCTTGTCCCAATACAGCTTGGGCGATTTCTGGAAATCATCCAAAAGGTGGGATGCCATGTACTCACCATTCTTCGATTTGGAATGGTACACGTCTTGTGGTTCGTTGATAAACAGGGATGTGATGGTCATATATCTACCTTTCTTGCTGCTGCTACCGCAGCGTTGATTTTATCGGACATATCCAGGTGTCCGTGTTTCTCGTACCATTTACCGATCATGCGTAACGCTTGAAAGAACGTTATTCCGTCTTCGTCAATACCGTCACGACTCAAAAGAACCGTACTGCGTTTTGGATGGATGCACAGTACAACGGAATTCTCGTTTTGGTTGATCCCGTCATCTGAGCTGGCGATTGTTTTGTCCAGTAACGCCTCCAACTCACATAGTTTCTCTTGCATCTGACTTAGCATTTCTTTCATTCATGTACTCCTTTCTAACTATGTCCAGATCCGCTACGGGTATATAGATCGTAGCGTCTGGATCTTTCGACCACGTTATCTTTTCAAGGACACCACGCTTTATGAGTGCCCTTATTTCGGATTCGGATATACCCAGATAATCGATAGAATTGTATATACTCATTATTTTGGGTTCTACGATGTCTTCGAATCTTGTGTGCCATTGCATTTTTCGAGCTCCTCACGAACGATACGACGGATCAGATTTTCTATGTAGAGTTTTATCGTGTTAACTCCCTTATAGTCTATCACGTCACCGCCGTATTTCTCGGCCAACAGCACAGCGTACTTGTCCGACGGACTGGCACCTTGGCTCCAGTTTTTGACAGATTGTGGTGATACACCTATCTCCGCCGCGATCTGAACCATGTTCACGTTGTGCCGTTCCATGATCATGTTGATTGGATTCGTATTACTCATTCGTTGGTTCCTTTCTTGGTTGTTTCGTTTTGCGCTTCGTTGGATTCACGCATTGCTTCCCATTTTTCAAATTCTTTTAAAGTATTTTTCTGTGGATCGTTCCCATACTTATTAAGATACAGTGTGGTGTTTAATAGTTTCTTGTAAAGTGCCATTTCCCTGGTAATTTGCGGTTGCGGACCTGTTGATCTATTCATTTTTCAAGATCCTTCTCACGTTGGCGGTTCTGTTCTGCCATATACTTTTCTGCGGCACGAATGCACATCATGCCGACCTCGAGTGATGCAGCATAGAACATGTGACCGTGATGATTGGCATCCCAAGGCTTCCATTCGAAACATGCATCTGCCAGCATATCGAACGCCTCCGGCAAGCTTACGTCTTCGGTTGTGACGCCATTTATTGTTACATCCATTCGTACCCGCTCTTCGGGACATGAGATTTTAAAGATACATTCGCTAGTTTTGTCCATGATTCATTCCCTTATGCCAACCGTACAAAGTTGGTGGTGTCGATCCATCCGAATTCGTTCGGGAACCAATCGAAACAAAGACCCTGCAATAAATAATACGGGTCGATAGGATAGTCTTCGTAGCCTTCTGTGGCTTTGGCTAAGGCAGCGTTGGTCTTGGGTCCGATGATCCCATCAATGGCGCCTGGATCTTGGTTGATCCTGTGGAGCATGCATTGCATATGCGCCGCTCGTCTCTTTTCGCCAGGGAATTCG
>Ga0172377_10005953_pt1 | contig 12550 bp, 11 predicted proteins | sample Pumphouse3metaG_FD_119749 | JGI IMG/M metagenome (GOLD analysis project Ga0172377, IMG submission 119749) | Leachate microbial communities from a municipal landfill in Southern Ontario, Canada - Pumphouse #3 metaG | ecosystem: Engineered > Solid waste > Landfill > Unclassified | place: Canada... | reverse complement strand
TGATATGCTCGCCGCGGTTGGCGGCGTGGACGATCTCGGCGGTGCCGATGGCGGCAAGGTCGCCGTCGCCTTGGTAGGTGAAGACATGCATGTCCGGCCGGGCGCGTTTCATTCCGGTGGCAACAGCCGGGGCGCGTCCGTGGGCGGCTTCGGCCATGTCGAAATTGAAGAATTTATAGGCGAACACGGAGCAGCCGACAGGGGCCACGCCGCTCATCGAGTTGATGAGACCCTGCTCGTCGATGGCTTCCGCGATGAGGCGGTGAGCCACGCCGTGAAGGCAGCCGGGGCAATAGGTGAAGGGCAGTTTGGTGAGGGTTTCAGGTCTTTTTGCTATCACTTCCATTTATTTACTCCTTCTCAAAGCAGGCTTCCAGCTTGGCCTGGATTTCCGCCGGGGTGAAAACGATCCCGCCGACCTTGCCCCAGAATTTGACCGGGACCTTGCCGTTCACGGCGATCTTGACGTCGTCGAGCATCTGGCCGGTGCTGAGCTCAAAGACATAAACCTCTTTGACCTTGGGGCCGATGGCGGCGGCGACAGCCTCGTAGGGATAGGGCCAGCAGGTGATGGGACGGATGAGCCCCACGCTCTTGCCCTGGGCTTTCAGCTCGTTGATGGCGGATTTCACCACCCGGGAGGCGGTGCCCCAGGCCACACAGAGAACCTCGTTTTCGTCCGAGAGGTTGTAAGTGTCGTATTGGATCTCGTTTTTCTCGATCTCGGCATATTTGGCGTAGAGCTTTTCCACGTGCTTTTCCAGCATGGCAGGATCGATCTCCAGGGAGTTGATCTCGTGGTGGTGCTTTTTGTCTCCGTCCTCATTGGGGCAGATGCACCAGGCATTGTGTTGCCGGCCCATAGCTTCGATCTCTTCGGCGGTCTTGGGTTCACGGAATTCCACGGGCTCCATCATCTGGCCCAGCATGCCGTCGGCCAGGATCAGCACGGGATTGAGGTATTTATCCGCCAGATCGAAGGCCTCGGCGGCCATGTCGGCAAATTCCTGCACGGAACTGGGTGCCAGCACGATGAGGCGGTAATCCCCGTGCCCGCCGCCCTTGGTGGCTTGAAAATAGTCTCCCTGGGCGGGCTGGATGTCTCCCAGGCCGGGTCCGCCGCGCTGGACGTTGACGATCACCGCGGGCAGCTCCGCGCCGGCGATATAGGATATCCCTTCCTGTTTAAGGGAGATGCCGGGCGAGGAGGATGAGGTCATCACCCTTTTTCCGGCTCCGGCAGCGCCATAGACCATGTTGATGGCCGCGACTTCGCTTTCGGCCTGGAGGAAGGTTCCCTCCACCTTGGGCATCATCTTGGCCATGTATTCGATCAGCTCGCTCTGGGGGGTGATCGGATAGGCGAAATACAGCCGGCAGCCCGCCCGGATGGCGGCTTCGGCCACAGCTTCGTTACCTTTCATCAGTATCTTCGACATCTTCACCTCACTTCTCGACCGTGATCGCCACATCGGGGCAGGTCATGAAACACATTTTGCAGGCAATGCAGTCTTCCTGCTTGAAACATTCAGCGTAGTGGTAGCCCTTGGCATTGATATCCTCGGAAAACCTGATGATCTTCTTCGGACAGGCGGCAATGCAGAGTCCACAGCCTTTGCAATAGTACGGATCAACCGTCATTCTGGGCATGGTCGCACTCCTTTTGTGCAGTAATTTTTTGCTGCTGCGATAGAGCCATAAACAGCGGATTTCTGTCAAACTATTTCTTGAAAATCCCCTCCTCAGGGGATGGCCGGAGCCGGAGCCCGGTTTTCGGCCGTAATGGCCTCCGCCGGGAGGCGGAAACGGCGGATTCCACCCCAATTTTGCTTTATGCCAAGATATTGCCGCGTATGGGTTTAGCCCGAAAATACGAAAAAATGTCTTGACAAAATCTGAGCCCCCCAAAAGCTCACCGCCGAGACTTAAGCAATAAATGGAAAAATCAATATGAGAAATCAAAACAAGAAACTTCTATCCACCGTTTTCGCGGTCTGGGTGATGTTCATCGCCCCGATCCTTGCGCAAACCGTGGCGGAAGATATGAGCGCGGAAGAGTTCACCATACCTGAAGAACAGGCGGTGGTGATCGATTCCCTGCACACCCAGGAACCTCCGGGGGCGGAAGAGACTTCGCCGGGCGAGACCTGGGTCGCTTCCTACTATGGAAAAGGCTTTCACGGTCGCCGCACCGCCAGCGGTGAAGTTTTCAACCAGTACGCGATGACCTGCGCGCACAAAACCCTCCCCTTCCAAACCCTCCTCAAAGTTACCAATCCCAAAACTGGCAAGAACGTGATCGTTCGCGTAACCGACCGCGGCCCCTTCAAGCGCGGGCGGGACATCGACCTTTCCTATGGCGCGGCCAAAGAGATAGGCATGATCGCGGCCGGCGTGATGAAGGTGGAAGTGGTGAAACTTCAGGACAGGCAGGAATTCACCGAGCTTTAGCTCTCCCCTATCCTGATATCCCTTACGGAATCAATCCTTGCCCCAATTGATGAGTAATGATTGATTCCATTTTTGTATGCGGAGAATTTGATGCGAAGCAAACCTGAGAATCTGATCCTCAGCCCCGCTGTGAGCGAGGCGCTGGCCGAAGGCCGCCCCGTGGTGGCCCTGGAATCGACCGTCCTCACGCACGGGCTGCCTCATCCGCAGAACCTGGATGTGTTTCACAGCCTGGAAGAGATACTGGCCTCGGAAGGCGTGACCCCCGCGACGATCATCGTTTGGGAAGGCATTGCGCGGGTGGGGCTTTCCGGGGATGACATCAAGCGGCTGGAACCGCTGCTGGAAAAGCCGGGTTCCTTTCGCAAGCTGGGCCTGCGCGACCTGCCTCTGGCTTACACTCTCGGCCACAGCGGCGGAACCACAGTTTCCGCCACAATGAAGCTGGCAGCGCTGGCGGGGATCGAGGTTTTCGCCACCGGCGGGATCGGCGGTGTCCATCGCGGCTGGGAGACGACCCTGGACGTCTCCAGCGACCTGCGCGCCCTGGCCGGGATTCCCGTGGCGGTTGTTTCCGCGGGCTGCAAGGCCATTCTGGATGTCCCAGCCACCCTGGAGTATCTGGAAACCTGCGCCGTGCCGGTGCTGGGCTGGCAGACGGAGCGTTTTCCCCTCTTCTACACGGCGGAAAGCGAGCACCGGATCGACCGTCTGGACAGCGCGGAGAACTTCGCCCGCCTCTGGAAAAGCCATCTGGACCTGGGCGGTAAAGGCATCCTGATCGCCAATCCCATCCCCGCGGAAGACAGCATCCCGGCCGCGCGGATGGAGGCTTTCATAACCGAGGCTCTGGATTCCGCCCGCCGGAACAACATCCACGGCAAAGCGCTCACGCCTTTTCTGCTTGACTATCTGGCCCAAACCACAAAAGGTGGTTCGGTGAAGGCCAACCTGGCGCTGCTGCGCGGCAATGTGAAAGTGGCGGCAGGGCTGGCCAAGGCAATCTGCAAAAAAGGATAGCGCCATGAGAATTTATATTTCCATCGATATGGAAGGCATGCCCGGAACCTATAACTGGGAACAGGAAAAAACCGACCGCCAGGCCGTGCGCAAATGCATCACGCAGCACGTGGAAGCAGCCCTCAAAGCCGCTCTGGCGAGCCCTCAGGCTTCCTCCCTCGAAGAGATCACCATCGCCGATTCCCACAGCATGGGCGACAACCTGGACTACAGCATCACGGAGCTGGATCCCAGGATAAACCTGATCTCCGGCTTTCCCCGGCCCCGCTACATGATGCCGGACCTCAGCCGGGATTACTCCCAGGTCTGGCTGCTCGGTTACCACAGCGGAACCGGCGCCCTCAAAGGCAACATGGACCACACCTATTCGAACAGCCGCATCCACAACATCCGCATCAACGGCCAGCGGATGAGCGAGACCCTGATCAATGCTGCTTACGCGGGCTATATGGGCATCCCGGTTACGCTGGTTTCCGGCGATGAAACCCTGCAGGCGGAGCTCGCCCAGCCCATGCCCTGGCTGGAGTTTGTGCCCACCAAGAAAGCAATGTCCAAGTTTGCCGCCAAAAACTACTCCCGCCTGGCTGTGGATGAGATAACCCGCCAGGCCGTAACCCGGGCCCTGGCCAAAGACAGAAGCGCCGTTCCGCTCTACAGCTTCGAAGCCCCCATCACCCTGAACATCGAGTTCAACCACAGCTCCATGGCCGACCAGGCCGCCCTGATGCCCTATACCAAGCGCCTCGACGGGCGCTCCCTGGAATTCACCGCGGACGACTATGAGATCGTTTTTGAAACCATCATGGTGCTGGTCTATCTGGCTTCCAGCACCCAAATGTAAGGAGCAACCATGGATCCGGTACTTACCACCATCGCCAAATACACCGACAACTTTGAAGCCGACCTGGCCAAGGAACTGCTGATCGACAACGGCGTTCCGGCCTTTCTCAAGAACGAACTGGTGCATTCCATGTTGCCGGGCATCCTGCCGGGAAAATTCGATATCGAACTGCAGGTGGCTTCCTCCGACGAACAGCGCGCCCGGGAGATCCTGGCCAAGCAGCAGAACGTACCACAGATCAGGAACATCCTGGTGGCAAACGGCGCCATCCTCGAAGGCCATTTTCTGCTCACCTCCGGCAAACACAGCGGAACTTATGTGGAAAAGATCAGGCTGCTGCAGGATCCTGCCTCCGCGGCCCTGGTCTGCGAGATGTTGGCGGACCTGCTGGAGCCCTATGACTTCGACACCGTGGCCGGCCCCGCCTATGGCGGCATCGTGCTGGCCTTCGAAGTGGCCAGGCTGCTGGGCAAGAATTTCATCTTCAGCCAGCGCCAGGACGGGCGCATGGCCATTCGCGGCGGCTTTGACCTCTCCCAGGTGGAAAATGCCGTCGTGGTCGAAGACATCGTTACCACCGGCGGTTCGGTGCGCGAAGTGCTCGCTTGCCTGCAGCAGAAAGGGGTCAAGGTGCAGGCTGTGGCGGGGATCGTGGACCGCTCCGGCGGCACGGCGGATTTCGGCTGTCCCTTTTCTTCCCTGCTGAAGATGGACATCCCGGTTTGGGATGCTGATGCCTGCCCCCTCTGCGCGTCCGGAATTCCGCTCACCCGGCCCGGCGCCAGCGACAAAAAGCTATAGCCAGCCTTGGAAAGCCTCGCCGTAATCGCCCTTAACCGCTGGGAACGCCAGCAACTGGCAGCGGTCTGGAAATTCTTCCCCTTTGCCGGGGACCTGCGCTGGTTCTATCTTTACACTGGTCCGGACTGCTCCGCAGACCTGCCCGTCCATCCGTCTTTTATTCCCCAGGCCTTTCCCGGCCGGGGTGCCATCCCCGCCATGCGGGCTTTTCTGCGCTCCGAGGGGATCACCCAGCTCTGCTTCGCCAGCCTGGGCACGGAACAGTTTTGGAGCCGCGAAACGGGCTTGCCCGCGATAACGCTCCACCGCAGCCCCAGCCTCGCAGTAGCGGATCTGGGGGCGCTGGCGGAACCCCTGCCCGGTCGGGTGGAGGAACTCTGCCGGGCCCTGAACTTCCATCCTGCCATCCTCAGATCAGAAGCCGATATCCTTGAGGCACTTCCGGATACCAGTGTTTACGCAGATTTCGCCTCCTTCCGCCGCTCCGGATTTGGCGAACTGCTCTGCACCCGCAACCGCGATCTGGTCTCCGCCGTCTGCCACGGTGACCTGGCCGCCTTCAGCATCAGCCATTTCGGGGAGGGCTGGCAGGCCGCAAACCTGGCCCTGGACAGCGAAAAGTTCGATTACCTGACCGCCCTGAACCGCCTCCGCCAGGCCGGCGCCGAGGCTGCCGAACCAGCTTCCCCTAGAAAAGCCGACAACCTCCCTGCCTATCAGCATTCCTATTCCCTGTTCGCCCAGTATTACGATTCCTACATGTCCCACGTGAATTACGAGCAATGGGTGGACCTGATCCTCAGCTGGCACAAACGGATGGGCAGGGAAGCGCCCAAACGAGTTCTGGAGCTGGCCTGCGGAACAGCCAACGCCTCTGAGATCCTCGTTTTCAGGGGCTATGAAGTGGATGCCTGCGACTTTTCGCCCTACATGCTGCACATGGCCGATGCCAAACCCTTCAAACCATCCCTGTTCCTCAATTCCCTCACCGAACCCATCCCCGGCGGAGGCTACGACCTCATCTTCTGCCTCTTTGACAGCTTCAACTATCTGGTGAAAAAAGCCGAATCCGCCCAGCTGCTAAAAAACGCGTATGCTGCCCTCAACCCGGGCGGGACCTTCATCTTCGACATTTCCACCCTCCACAACAGCCTGGAAAATTTCTGCGACACCACCTCCTTCCACCGCGTCCGGGACGGTTACCTGACCCAGATCTCCACCTACGAACCCCTCACCAACCGCCAGATCACGCATTTCTTCCTCTTCCGCAAAAACCTCAATTCCTACGACCGCTTCGAGGAACGCCACGTGCAGCGGGTGTTCAGGACCAGCGAGCTGGTGGAGCTGGCCGCCGCTTCCAAGCTGCAGCTTAAGGCCATCTTCGCCCCGGAGACCAGGCCCAATCTGCTCAACCGCGACGGAAACGACCTCGACAACCGCTATTTCCGCCTCTTCTTCCTGCTCCAGAAACCGCTGTGAGCGCCCTCTACCTGCACGACCTAAGCTTGCCGCAAGGCCCCCGGCGCCTGATCGGGACCGATGAAGCCGGACGCGGAGCCTTGGCCGGGCCGGTGGTGGTGGCTGCTGTGGCGCTTGATTACAGCGCACCCATCCCGGGGATCAACGACAGCAAGAAACTCACTCCCATCCACCGGGAACGGCTGTTCGAGCTCATCACTGCCTCCGCCCTGGCCTACCGCATCGTGGAGATAGACGCCGCCTGGATCGACGCCCACAACATCCTCCAGGCCACCCTCAAGGGCATGCGGGAAGCGGTTTGCGCCATCGCCGCCCGCGGTGACCTCTGCCTCATCGACGGCAACCAGATGCCGCCCGGGCTGCCCTGCCCGGCAAACTGCCTGATCCGCGGGGATTCCCTCTCCGCCTGCGTTGCGGCTGCTTCCATCCTCGCCAAGGTGCACCGGGACCGCCTCATGGCCGGTTACGATCCCCAGTTTCCGCTCTACGGCTTCGCCAAACACAAAGGCTACGGCACCGCAGCGCATCTGCAGGCGATCTCTGACCACGGCCCCTGCCCCATCCACCGCAGGTCTTTCGCGCCCCTGTCCTCGCTCTGAAGCAGGCTGCGGCCGCAAAACAAACGCTTCCCGCGAAAGAAGTTGACAGTAAACGCCGTTGCCGCCAAGGTAGCCACATGGAACATCCCAAGATCGATTACGCCAACGTGAATTTCTGCCTCCGCTGCGGCGGACCCCTGAAAATCAGCCCTGACCGCGAGGGCAAGGAACGCCCCTTTTGCAATAACTGCGGCTGGGTCTATTACAAAAACCCCGTTCCCGCCGTGGCTGTCCTGGTGCTCAATGAGCGCTCCGAACTGCTGCTGGTGAAGCGCATGTTCGAACCGAACGCGGGGGAATGGGCCCTGCCCAGCGGCTATATGGAGATCAATCTCAGCCCCGAGGAGAACGCGATCGAGGAAATGCTCGAGGAGACGGGGCTGCTGGGTGAAGTGGAGCACTTCATAGGCTGGCATTTTGGCCACAGCCCGATCTACGAACGCGTGCTGAGCCTGGGTTTCAGGATGCGGGTTGCGGGGGGAAGGCTCCAGGCCGGGGATGACGCCTTGGAAGCTGTGTTCTATCCTCTGGACCGGCTGCCGCCCATCTGTTTCGCCGCCCACCGCAAGTTCATCAACCTGGAAACGGGCCTGGAGCTGTAGCTATAGCCTGGTTTCGATCACTCGCAGCGCAGGGTTTTAAGCCAGCTTGACCGGCCCTTGGCGTCCACTTTCCACAGCCAAACTCCGTTGGGCAGGCCCCGGGGCAGCAGCTCAGCGACCTCAAGCCTGATCTCGTCGCAGGCGGGAAAATCCCATTCCCCCACTTTCTGGCCCCGGAGGTTGAACAAGGCGATCGCGACCCTGCCCTGGGGTTTGTCCAGCGAAAAAGAGATGTGGCTGGAAAAGGGATTGGGCCAGGCCCGGGCAAAAGCCGGTGCCGGGATCTGGATTTCATCCCAGGCGGGCACCTCCCCGCCGCTGTATACGCTGATCCCGTTGTAATAATGGCCCGCCCAGACGCGGTTTGAGCCGTCCACAAAGACATATTCGCAGATATCGCTGGCCAAGCCGGAATTCTGCGTGCCGAAAACGGACCAGACCCCGCTCTCGTATTGGGCCAGCCCCCCATACTGGGTCGAGATCCACAGGGCTCCGTCCAAACCAGCGGCAAGGCCGGTGACGCCATTATGGGGAAGGCTGGAATTATCCGTGGTGAAAACTGTCCACTCATCCCCGGAGAGGCGGGCCAGGCCCTGCCCCGTTGCGATCCAGTAATCCCCGTTCAGGCGTAGCACACCGGTCACCGCGTTCGTAGGCAGCCCGGAGTTACCGGTGTTGTAAAGAATGAGCTCATCTCCCGCGATCTTGACCAATCCTGATTCCGCGGCTGAATCGTAGGCGCAAACCCAAACCTGGTCCAGGTCGTCCACGCTAAGAGACAGCAGATGGCTGGTGGGCAGGATCGAGTTCGAGCTGTCCCAAACCGTCCAGGCATCCCCGTCCAGGCGGAACAGCCCGTTGCGCTGGGTGGCAAGCCAGATCCGGTTTTGTGAATCCACCTCCACCCCCCTGGTGAGGTTGTTCGGCAGGGGTGAGTTGTCGGGAGTGAACTGGGTGAATTCGTTGCCGTCGTATTTGATCAGGCCGTCATAACGGGTTGCCAGCCAGAGGTTTCCGCAGTGGTCCAAGGCCATGTCCCAGATCTGGTGGTAGCTCCCGGGGATCGGCAGCTGGGTCCAGATCTCCCCGTCAAAGCGGAACAACCCGTCAAAACCTCCGATCCACTGTACTCCCGCGGCGTCCTGCACCTGGCTGTAGAGGGGGGTTGAGGGCAAGATCGAATTGGAGGTGTTGATCACCTGCAAGACCCCTCCCTGCAGGCGGTTCAGACCCTTGCTGCCAGGGAACCAGCCGGTGTTGCCGTCGTCGAAAAAGATCTGATACACCGCGTTGGAGAGCATGGCGGAGTTGCCGGTGTTGTAGTATTCCCAGTCCTGGCCGTCAAACACGTTCAGGCCGGCATTGGTACCGATCCAGACGCTGCCGTCCGGATGCACGGCCAGGCTGTACACATAGTAACCCTGCAGGGATGAGTTGCCGGGGGTGTAGGCGGTCCAGCCAACCCCGTCGTAATGATAGACCCCGGCTTCGAAAGTGCCGATCCAGGGATTGTTGTTCGCGTCGAAGCCGATCGCACAGGGCGCGGAGTAGGCCAGATCCGGAGCGGCGGGGTGGTAAAAGGTCCAGTTCTGTCCGTCCCGGCAGACCAGGCTGCCCGTAAGCGAAACCCAGTCGTAGGTGCTGAACCAGACCCGGCCCTGATGGTCCAGGGTCACGAAATCCGCGTTGGGAGTGGTGTTGGAGCTGTAATCCGTGTATTGGCTGAAGTTTGCGCCGTCAAAGTGGACCAGGCCGCCCGCGTCCGTGCCCAGCCAGATGTCATTGCTTGCGGCGATGGCTATCGAATTGATGGAATTGTACAAAAAATCAAGAGGATAGGATTGCCAGGCCAGGCCGTTGAATTTCCAGAGGGGCGTGTTGCCGCCCCAGATCCAGATATTGCCGTCCGGATCGGCTGCCAGGCCTCGTACATTGTTGAAGGGCAGCCCGGAACTGGCGTGGTTCAGATACGTGAGCTCCAAAGTCTGGCGGTCGATCCGGACCAAACCGCCGCCGGTGGCCGCCCAGATCTGGTCTCCAACGCTGTCCACTTGCCGGGATGCCTGGCCGGGAGTGTGGTTCTCCCAGTCCTGGTATTGGGCGCCAAGGCTCCCCCAGGCAGTTAAGATCAGCAGGCAAAACAAGGCAAATGCGCGCATCAGAAATTCTCCTTTGGATACTATTACTAAAGTGGCTGGCAACCGAAGCTATCTTTTACCCCTCCCCACATTTCGTCAAGTTTTTCCTGCCCGGCCCCCAGCATCATTACGGGATAAATACGGGATCAATACGGATTTAATCCGTATTGATCCCGTATTTATCCCGTAATGATAATAGGAGCGAAGGCGGATATTCAGGACGGATTAAGCCCCGGGCACAGGCTATTCCTGAGCTGCCAGTCCCCGGAACACCGGATTTCACAAAGCGGAGCGTGTCAAACATATGATAAGCCACCTTTCACCGGAACACCGGATTTATCCGGTCGGAACGCCGGATTCATCCGGTGAGGATCAAATTTCGCAAAGCGGAGCGCGCCACACATGATACAAGGTTCCTCATCCCAAAAACCAGATAAATCTGGTGGACCGACCGGATGAATCCGGTGTTCCGGTGTGAGAATGAATCCGGTGTTCCGGTGTTGGATCAATCCTGCGTTCCGGTCATTCCTCCTGCCATAGCTCGGGATTCAGCCAAGTCCAATGCCACTGCCGGGCCTCCTTCACCAGACCAGCCCTCACCGGATTGTTCCTGATATACTCGATCACATTGACCAGTTCCTGCTGGCTGCGCACCCAATGATCATGGTATTCCCGGAACCAGAGCTGTCCTTCGCGGTGTAGCGACAGATTGATCAGGCGGGCGGTGGATCCTTTGAATTGTTTGATTACTTGTGACATGCTGACCTGCACTCCCTCGCGCAGCAAAGGCCGGATCAGCATATGCACATGATTGGGCATGATCGTGAAGGCATAAAGATATAAGAGGTCACCATTCATCTCCAGCAGTTTATTCTGGATGATCCCAGCCGCTGGATCATTGGTCAGTGTGACCCCATCCCCGCATTTGTCAAAGAGATCGTCCTCAAAGGCAAAGACCTTCTTCTTGATGATTTCTTTGCTTAGGGCCACATCCTCAGGCTTGGCATGGTTTTTCCGCAGCGATTCGCGGTATCTGTTCAAAGCCTGCAGATACTTTTCCGGAATGTCAAACGCCAGACGCAGCGTGATGAAGAATGTGCCGCCTCGGGGTTGGAAGTGCGGCAGTTTGCGTTTGTAAAGTAGGGTGTATTGCATCTGTCACACCATAGCACAGGCTATTCCTGAGCTGCCAGTCCCCGGAACACCGGATTTCACAAAGCGGGGCGTGTCAAACATATGATAAGCTACCTCTCAACGGAACACCGGATTCATCCGGTCGGACCGCCTGATTCATCCGGTGCGGATCAAATTTCGCAAAGCGGAGTGCGCCAAACATGATACAAGGTTCTTCGTCCCAAAAACCAGATGAATCTGGTGGACCGACCGGATAAATCCGGTGTTCCGGCGCGGATCAAATTTCGCAAAGCGTAGTGCGCCAAACATGATACAAGGTTCTTCGTCCCAAAAACCAGATGAATCTGGTGGACCGACCGGATAAATCCGATGTTCCGGTGCGGATCAAATTTCGCAAAGCGGAGTGCGCCAAACATGATACAAGGTTCCTCGTCCCAAAAACCAGATGAATCTGGTGGACCGACCGGATAAATCCGGTGTTCCGGTGCGGATCAAATTTCGCAAAGCGGAGCGCGCCACACATGATACAAGGTTCTTCGTCCCAAAAACCAGATAAATCTGGTGGACCGACCGGATGAATCCGGTGTTCCGGTGTGAGGATGAATCTGGTGGACCGACCGGATGAATCCGGTGTTCCGGTATCAGGATGAATCTGGTGGACCGACCGGATGAATCCGGTGTTCCGGTGCGGATAAAATTTCGCAAAGCGTAGTGCGCCACACATGAAACAAGTTCCCTCATTTCAAAAACCAGATGAATCTGGTGGACCGACCGGATGAATCCGGTGTTCCAGTGTCAGGATAAATCCGGTGTTCCGGTGTGAGGATGAATCCTGTGTTCCGGTCATTCAGCAACCTCTTGATAAAATGCGGAGGGTTGGACGAAAAATACCCCTGCACCCCCATGTTCATTTCCGCCTCGGATCTGCTTCCCTGCGCTCTATGGTTTGCAAAAGGCAAAAAGGGAAAAACACAAAAATCAAGGGGAAACCCTGCAGATGCGGAAACCGCCGACGCCGTACGCAGCGCCGGCGTTGTGACGAAACGAAACGGTGCAGCCGCTGGCATCGCTGCCTAAGCTACCGCCGCGACTCACACGGCCGGAACCGCTGTATTTGTCCCAAATCCATTCCCAAAGGTTTCCGCTCATGTCGTAGGTACCCAGTTCGTTCGGGGCAAGCTGGCCCACGGGATGGGATGTGATGCCGCTGTTGCTGTTATACCAGCCAACCTCATCGAGGTCATTGCTGCCGCTGTAGGTGTAGCCGTGAGTCTGTAAACCGCCCCGGGCCGCGTATTCCCACTCCGCTTCGGAGGGAAGACGGTAACCGAGGGCATTCCAGTCGCAGCTTACGTTTACTGCGTTGTTTAAATTGGTGTTCCAGTCAGCAGGCCAGTCGTCGGGGTTGGTACCGTAATCCAGATAGCTGTAACAAGGGGTCAGGCCTTCCTGCAGGCTGCGCCGGTTGCAGTATTCGATGGCGCC
>Ga0172377_10005950_pt1 | contig 12553 bp, 13 predicted proteins | sample Pumphouse3metaG_FD_119749 | JGI IMG/M metagenome (GOLD analysis project Ga0172377, IMG submission 119749) | Leachate microbial communities from a municipal landfill in Southern Ontario, Canada - Pumphouse #3 metaG | ecosystem: Engineered > Solid waste > Landfill > Unclassified | place: Canada... | reverse complement strand
TATCGCTTGCTTTCTTGATCATGATTGACCCTCCTGCTTGCTAGTGTGCCAGCTCTCGCCTTCTTGGGCAATACATACTTGACACTCGCCCGCGAGAATTCAATACTGAGACAACCGTGCTTACAGTCTACCGATTTTTGTCTGAATTCCCGCCAGAGTGGGAAGTTCAGGCCAATGTGTGGTTTCTCATGCACGTATGTTGAGGAGTAGCAATGAACAAGATTCTATCGAAGCAAAGGCTGTCGCAGGAAGTGTTCAGGATGGAGATCGAGGCGAGGGAGATTGCAGAAGCCCGTAAGCCCGGTCAGTTCATCATCCTGCAGATGGGTGGAGATTTTGGGGAGCGTATTCCTCTTACAATCGCAGATGCCGATCCCGAGAAGGGATCGATTACCCTGATCTTCCAGGCTGTTGGGGAAACCACCCACCGTTTGGCCCTGCTGAACGTAGGGGATAGCATCGAGAATCTGCTTGGTCCCTTGGGCAAGCCCACCGATATCAAGAACTACGGCAAGGTCGTCTGTGTCGGCGGTGGCATCGGAGTAGCCCCGCTCTTCCCCATTGTCCAGGGCATGAAGAATGCCGGCAACGAGGTGAAGGTCATCATGGGCGCCAGGAACAAGGACCTTCTGATCATGGAAGAGGATATGAAGGCTACCGCCGATGAGGTCATCGTCGTTACCGACGACGGCAGCTATGGACGCAAGGCCTTGGTCACCGAGCCTCTGAAAGAGCTGTGTGAAACCTACAAGCCCGATTGCGTGGTCATCATCGGTCCCCCGATCATGATGAAGTTTGCCGCCCTTACCACCAAACCCTACGGTATCCATACCATCGTGTCGCTGAACACCATCATGATCGATGGAACCGGCATGTGCGGTGGTTGCAGGGTCACCATCGGCGGAAAGACGAAGTTCGTGTGTGTCGACGGCCCCGAATTCGATGGGCACCAGGTCGATTGGGACAATATGCTGCTGCGCCTGGGAACCTACCGGAGCAAGGAACAGGATGCCCATCACCGCTGTCACATCGGTTTGCACATCAATGAAGGGGAGGCGTAAGCGATGCACGCTACATATGAAGAGTTGGACAAACAGGCACAAGCGTTGCTCTCTCAGCTGGAAGGCAAGAGCCTGAGTGCCAAGGAAAGAGCGCAGATCCCCCTCCAGGAGATGCCTACCCAAGCCAGTGAGGTGAGGGTGAAGAATATGCAGGAGGTCGCTCTCGGCTATTCCGAAAGTCAGGTCAGGGTTGAGGCGATGCGTTGCTTGCAGTGCAAGACCAAGCCCTGCATCGCAGGCTGTCCGGTAGCCATCGATATTCCTGCCTTTATTGCCCAGGCTGCCGAAGGCAACTATGCCAAGTCGGTCGAGATCATCAAGGAGAGCAGTTTGCTCCCCTCCATCTGCGGTCGTGTCTGTCCCCAGGAGAGCCAGTGCCAGATGTACTGCACCGTGGGCAAGATGTTCAAGGATGTGGACAAATCGGTTTCCATCGGTCGCATCGAGCGCTTTGTCGCCGATTATGCCCGTGAGCATGATTTGGAAAAAGTCCCTGCCATCAAGGCTGAGACGGGAAAGAAAGTGGCTGTGGTCGGCACCGGCCCTGCAAGCATCTCCGCAGCAGCGGACCTGCGCAGGGAAGGCCATCAGGTGGTGATGTTCGAGGCGCTGCACAAAGCCGGCGGCGTCTTGGTCTATGGCATCCCTGAATTCCGTCTTCCCAAGAAGATTGTGGAACACGAGCTGCACAACCTGGTGGAGATGGGTGTGGAGATCAAGCGCAACTATCTGGTGGGCAAGACCCGCAAGATCAGCGACCTGATGGAACGTGACGGTTTTGATGCCGTATTCGTAGGCTCCGGGGCAGGACTTCCCAAGTTCATGGGTATCGATGGGGAGAACTACATCGGTGTCTTCTCTGCAAACGAGTATCTCACGCGCAGCAACCTGATGAAGGCCTATGCCGTGGGTGAAGCGCTTACCCCGCTCTTCGATTCCCACAAGGTTGCTGTCTTTGGTGGCGGCAACGTGGCGATGGATGCCGCCAGGACGGCCAAGCGCTTGGGTGCAGAGCAGGTGAACATTGTCTACCGCCGTACCGAGGTGGAGATGCCGGCCCGGAAGGAAGAGGTTGCCCATGCAAAGGAAGAGGGTGTTGAATTCCTCTACCTGCATGCTCCTCTGAAGATCACCGCTGATGAGAAGGGCCGGGTCAATGGCGTCGAGCTCATCACCTGTGAGCTGGGGGAAGCGGATGCATCGGGTCGCCGAAGCCCGGTGGAGATTCCCGGCAGCGAGAAGCTGCATGAGTATGACACGGTCATCGTCGCAATCGGCAATGACAGCAACCCACTCATCAAGGCGACGACCGATGGCATCGAGGTGAACCGAAGGGGTAACTTCATCGTCAACGAAGAGACGTGTGAGACCTCCCTCAAGGGGGTGTGGGCAGGTGGAGACATCGTGCTTGGGGCTGCAACAGTCATTCTGGCCATGGGCCAGGGACGCAAGGCTGCGAAGGCGATGAACGCGTACCTGTCCAACTGATAAGCAAACGTTGGAGGGTGGGCCGCTTGGTGCGGTCCACCCCGCCTTGAACCAGATTCGTTGTTTGTGTATAGTACAGAAGTGGATATTCAGCATGATTGCCAATCGGTGATCTGTCAGCTTCAGTCAATTGAGAAGACCCAGGCCATCCTGGAAGTGATAGATTCCTGTTCAGTATTTTCCTCTCTCCCCGACCTCGAGCGTTTTAAGCGCGGGGTGCTTCGTCGTGAACGCTTGCAGTCGACCGGTATCGGGCACGGAGTCGCAATTGCCCATGGCAAGATTCTCGGCCTCAAGGAAGTGCACATTGCACTGGGCATCAGTCGGGAGGGCATCGAGTATGGCAGCAGCGACGGCATGCCGGTACATTTGCTCTTTGTCATTGCATCGTCCCCTTCCATCCAGATGGAGTACTTGGGCTCACTCAGTTCAATTCTTCGCAGCGTCAGGACCGAGGAGATGCGTGCACACCTGTTGGATATGCATCTGAGAAAGACGGATGAAGCTTGTCGTCGGTTCTTCTCCATGATGTCAGAACAGCGGTTTGTCTGGTTCTGCAAAGATTCTCAGTAGAACACACCTGCACACAATACAGCTGCCACCCGCTTGTCATGCTCCTCTTCGGGGAGTGTTTCCACAAGTTGGTGGCTTCGGCATATTCCCAACGTAGGACAACCGGTGTGGTGGGAGAGGAAACGGTCATAGTAGCCTTTTCCTCTTCCCAGCCGTTGTCCCTGACGGGTATAGGCTACCGCAGGCACGAGCAAGAGGTCCTCCTGTGTGGGGAAGAGTTCTCTCGTCGGCTGTGGTTCAGCAATGCCGAATCGTCCTTTCTGCAACGTTTCGAACGAGAAGACCTGAAAGAAGTGAAGTGTCCCATCGGCATCACTGACCGGGAGTGCCAGCACTTTGTGTGCAAGAGCATCCTGAAGCACCTCGGTGATGTCAGCTTCATCTCTTAGCGGGAAAAAGGCAAAGAGGGAATGGGCCCCTGCATACAAGTTGCTTCCAAGCAGAGATCGGCAACTTTTGCTGTCCTCTTCCTGAAAATCCCTAGTTCCCTGTGCTCTGATGGCACGGCGAAGAGCCCTCTTTGTTTCCATGAATCGATTATAGCATGAGAGCGCCGGCAGCAACGAGGGCAGTGAAAACCAGAAGAACAAAATCTGATGCGCTGTAGGGCAAACCCGGCCGCTTTCTGGCTGGGTCGAAGTTTCGTGCTTCCAAGGCGAGGGAGAGTTCCTGCGCCTTGTCAAGCAGAAGGCTGAAGATGGAGGAGGAGAGCGAGGTGATGGCCGTATAGGGGTTCCTTCTTCGCTCCAGACGAGCCTTTCGTGCGGTCACCACCTCCAGGGATGCATCGAAGATGAGAGGAAGAATGCTCAAGGTCAGTTCGATGGTGCTTGCCACCACAGAGCCCTGTACGAAGGGGATGCGGTCAAGCAGGTTGCCCAGGGAGCGCGCAAGGTCATCGGGGGCGGTTGCATCGGCGACGAGCATACCGCACAGGATGATGCAGAAGAAGCGCAGGGCGGCCGCTGCCGAGAGCAGGATGTCCTGGTGGGCAAGATACTCGGTGAGGAGGATCATGGCCATCAGGAAGGCGAAAAAGCGAAGCTCGCGCTTGTAGTGCGTGATGGGTAGTTTCTGCAAGGCCGCTGCCATACACAGGATGAGGGCTATCAAAAGGACTCCTGCAAGCGAGACTCTGATAAGCACAAGGCACAGGATGAGGACAGTGAGAAACTTGATCAGCGGGTTGGCACGGCAGAGGAGGGTGTGTTGTTCCCGGTAGTGGAAGATCAGCGCTTCAGCCATGACAAGTCCTCAACCGCGGCGCTCTCCGGCAGGTAGATGCCGTGCAAACCCAGAATGGGCAAGACTTCATGCGGTGTTCCCGAGGCAACAATGTGACCCGACTCAAGCACCAGCACCTGGTCTGCATGGCTGAGTGTCTTGTCCACCTCGTGACTCACCAGGATGATGGTGTGCCCTTCCTGCTGCAATCTGAGCAGGGTGGAGAGTACGCTCACCACCGATCGGTAGTCCAGGTTGGCAAACGGTTCGTCCAGGATCAGGAGCTTGGGATCCATCACCAATACCCCTGCTATGGCAAGGCGACGCTTTTCTCCGCCGCTGAGGGTGCGCGGTCGTTGGCTGCGCTGCCCGCTGAGGTCAAGCAACCCAAGCACCTGTTCCAGTTTCTGGGTTTGTGTTTCCAGATCAAGTCCAAGGTTTTCCATGCCGAACCGGATGTCCTTCTCCACCGTCTGACCCACCATTTGGGTGTCAGCGTCCTGGAAGACCAGACCGATGGTCTGCATACGCTTTTTCCTGTCCTTGGTGACATCCTTTCCTTCCAGCAGAATGGTGCCTTCCTGCATCTGTTCAAGTCCTTTGATGCATCTGAGCAACACACTTTTTCCGGACCCATTCGGGCCGCACAGCAAGGTGAAGGAGCCTTGCGGTACAGAAAAACTGATATCCTTGAGAATGTGTTTTTCCTTGGATATGGAAAAGTTGAGTGCGGTGATACTGAGGAGGGCAGGCTGGTTTGGACTCATATCGGTTTGACTGTACCAGATGGTAGGTCTTTGGGCAAGATTCCGGATTTTCACAAAAGGTGTTGACAAGAATTCACCAATTAGGGTATACAAGAGGACGTTGACGCCGCTTTAGCTCAGTTGGTAGAGCAAAGGACTGAAAATCCTTGTGTCCTCAGTTCAATTCTGAGAGGCGGCAAAACAGAGAGCTCCCCTTCCTTTTGGATGGGGAGTTTTGCTTTCTTTACGGTTCTTGCAAGTTCTTGGGCCGATGTGATGCAGTTTTATAACTTTTCTTGACGAATGCTCCCTCCTCATTCATACAAATAGGAGGAGCCAGCCATGCAAGAACTCTATCCCTACATCTTCAAGCGCAAATCCTTCCATCGGTTCGGGCCCTTTGAGCCCTTTACCCAGCAGGAGAAGGCCTCTTTGGTTGAGCACTTTGCCTCTGTTGTTCCCTTGGATGCTTCAATCAAAACCAAGATTTTGCTTGTCCCGATCGGGCAAACCACCTGCAAGCGCGGTGAGTGCTGCATCCTGATCTACAGTGAACAACGTGGAGCCTATTTGGAGAACGCGGGCTATATGGGAGCCCAGCTTGATCTGTTGTTGGCTGGGAAGGACATCGGATGCTGTTGGTACGGGGTGGGAAAGCCAAGGCAGGATTCCTATGAAGGCCTTCGGTTTGTCATCATGCTTGCCATCGCCAAACAGGAAAGCTCGTCCTTTCGCAAGGATTATACCAAAGCAAAGAGAAAATCAGTCGATGAAATCTGGCAAGGGGAGGCTATGCCTTCCGTAGCTGAGGTGGTGCGCTATACCCCCAGTGCCTGCAACACCCAGCCCTGGCTGGTACAGAAGGAAGGTCAGCATCTGAAGGTGTTTCGGGTTTCAGGGAAGCGGGGCATCATGAGCAAAACTTTGGTGCTTTACTACAACCGAATCGATATGGGCATCTTTCTTTGCTATCTTGAATTGTGTCTTGACCATGAGCGTGTATCCTCCACACGCACTCTGGCATATCATGACCCAGCGTGTACAAGACAGTATGTGTGCGCTGAATACACTATCGGCTAGACATTTCGTAAGTTTTGTTGCAATAGATATGAATCCTCGTATATGATTTAGCACAGTTCTGAGCACTATCACTTCAAGTGAGACGATCGCTGCATGAAGGAGCAGGATGCGTAGCGTACGAAAACCCTTTTCGATCAAGAGTAGGCTGATTATCCTCTTCACTGCCATTCTTCTGGTATTTTTGGCAGGAATCGGAACGCTTACCTATCTTCGTTGGGCCTCCTCTGCCCGAATTACGATGCAGAATATCAGCGATACGCTCAGCAACTCCTTGCAGGACCAAATCCACGCCTTTTTCCAAACTCCCTTGGAAGTGAATCAGGTAAGCCACACCTTCTTTGAGAAAAAGACCGTTGATCTTTCTGACCCGCAGATCCGGGATTCCTATTTTGCCAGCCTTCTCTCTTCCATCAAAGGACCCATCTACAGTCTCAGCATCGGAACCGAAGAGGGGTACTACTATGGGGCCCGAAAGAACGTGGAGGCTGTGGTGGAGCTCATGCACAATGATATCCAAACCGGGGGAAAATCTTGGTACTATGCGTTGAATGACGATTTTTCTGCAGGCCAGCGTGTCGTGGAAGCAGGGCTTTTCGACCCGAGGACCCGACCTTGGTATCAGGCAGCGGTAGAACACAAAGCTCCGATCTTCTCTCCGGTGTACAAGCACTTCATCATGAATGATCTTACTATTAGTGCAGCTACTCCTGTCTACGACAAGGAGGGGGAGTTGGAAGGAGTTCTGGGAACCCATCTCTTGCTTACTGACCTTGGTTCCGCTCTTGCAGATGCCGTTGCTCTTTTCAACGGACAGGCAATCATCGTGGAAAAGGATACAGGCTTACTCATCGCCAATTCTCTTGGGATCGACAGTTATGCTGTCTCTGACGATGGGCAATTGCAACGCGTCCACATATCCAAGCTTCCCACATTGGCCTTTTCTCTGGCATTCGAAGAGGCCGTATCCCGGTCTGCGAGCAAGTCAGTGCAACGAGGGGAGTATGAACGCTACCAAATCACCACCCAAAGTCTTTCCTATCCGGGTATCGACTGGCTGGTCATTACTGCCATTCCAAACTCCTTGCTCTTTTCTCACGTACAAGAGACTCTTGTGGTCACTATCCTGTTGACATTGCTTGCAGGTTCCCTTGCTGCAATCACCTATCAGTTTTTCATCGAGCACCTGCTCAAGCAAGTCAATGCGCTTCTCAAGGTCTCAGAAGCATTGGCTGCAGGAGACCTTACCAAACGAGTGAACGTTACCAAAGATGATGAAATTGGTGCCATCTCTCACAGTCTCAATCATGTAGCCGACTCAATGCAACTTTTGATAAACAACCTTGAACAACAGGTGGAGGAGCGTACCAAAGCTGTGCATCAGGCAAACCGAAGCCTGGAAGAGAACACTCTGCAGCTCGAGTTGTTGCTCAACTCCACAGCCGAAGCCATCTATGGGATCGATCTGCATGGGAAGTGCACCTTCTGTAATCGCAGCACTCTTCAGATTCTCGGATTTCACTCCATCGATGACGTACTGGGCAGGAACATGCACGAGCTCATTCATCACAGCAAAGCTGACGGCACACCGCTGACAATAGAGGAGTGCAAGATTTTCCATTCCATGCACCAAGGGGTGGGCATTGAATCTGAGGATGAGGTTTTCTGGAAGGCAGATGGGACCAGCTTCAACGTCTCCTATCACTCCTTCCCGCAGATCCGTGAGGGAATCGTAGTCGGCGGTGTGGTCTCCTTCATGGATATCACCGAGCGGAAGCGAAAAGAGGAACAAATAGCATATCTGGGCAATCATGATGCTCTTACCGGTTTATACAACCGCAGCTACTTTGAGAAGGTGTATCCTCTCTATGACACCTCTGAGCATTGGCCCCTTTCCCTCATCTTTGCTGATATCAACGGCCTGAAGATGACCAACGATATTTTTGGTCATCAAGCAGGGGATAAGCTGATCAAAAAAGCCGCGGAGATTCTTAAAAAGAGCTGTTCAGGCCATGATATGGTTGCACGCACCGGTGGTGATGAGTTCATTCTCCTGCTTACCAACACCACGCGAGAACAGGCTGAAAAAGTGATTGCTGCCATCCGTTCTGGCTTTGCCAACGCCCGTATTGAGGCAATCAAGTGCAGTATCTCCTTGGGTAGCGAAACCAAGAGTGCCGAGGGTATGAGTCTTGAAGAAGTCATGGCCAATGCCGAGAATGCCATGTATCGCGACAAGAACAGCAATCGTACCAAGGTACAGAATGATCTGATCAATACACTGCAAGAGACGTTGCATGCGCGAAGCAGACGTGAAGAAGAACACTCTGCTGCAGTGCAAGATCTCTGTTGTAAACTTGCCCATGCATTGGGGGTGTCAGAAGCTGAGCTCAATACCATAAGTCGGGCAGCTTACCTACACGATATCGGCAAGATTTCACTCAGCGAAGAGCTGTTGCACAAAGAGCAGTTCACCTCTGATGAGTACGAGCGCATGAAACAGCATCCAGTGGTCGGCTTTCGCATTCTCACCCTTTTTGATGATACCCTCGACTTGGCAGAGGCTGTCTACAGTCACCATGAACGGTGGGATGGAAGCGGCTATCCCCGTGGCCTGAAGGGAGAGCAGATTCCCTACCTTTCCAGAATCATGGCGGTGGTGGAAACCTATGATCGGATACTCAACCGAACCGAACTTCCGCTTCAAGAGCGTTCAGCCCACGCTCTCAAGGAAATTCTGGAAGCATCAGGATCACAGTTTGACCCCGCCGTTGCCCAAGCTTTTCTTGAGATGATGAAGCAGGAACAAAGCAAGGAGCGTTGATGATGTGCAAGACCGTGCTGATACTAATTTTGCTTTTGGGTTCACTTACCGGCTTAAGTGCCGAGATAGCACCTGAGGAGTACCAGAAGATGCAACTCGGCTCCGAGGAGCACTTGGAAATCCTGGTCCGGTCGGTTTCGAAAAAGTCATGGCTCTTCAGTCGGGAGACCAACGTAACCGTGAACGCTGAGGTCTTGGTTGTTCACCGCAGCAGGACCGGCCTCAGTGAAGGTGACCAGATCACCATTACCTACACTCATTCCAAGCTTCGCAAGGGGTGGGCGGGTCCTCGTCCGATTCCCATCCTCAAGCGCAAGAGCGAAACCTCGGCATTCCTTGCCTTCGATGAGCACAAGAAGGTCTATGTGCCCTCAGCTCGGGGCTATTCGTTCGAATCGCTGATCATGTCGACTCTCTACTGAATGCCTTTTGGGATATGTTTTGCCTTTTATCCTTTCCTTCAGTATCATGAAGGGAGGAGGATCCCATGTTTGATGAACTGAAAGCACGATATGAAGGTTTGGGTACAGACGCAAGCGAGGAGCAGATCAGGCTCACCAAGGAGGCATTGGGTCGCCGGCAGTACATGCCAGTACTCCTTCTTCCTATCCGTGATTTTTTCTCGTTTACCAAGGCCGATATGCTTGCCGAGTTCGAGCGGGTCATGGCATTGCCGCAAGAGAGCGAAGAGTTGAAGGCTGTAGTAGGCCTGGGAAGTGGGGATGAGGTGAAGGAGAAACATCTGCTTACCCTGCTCAACCAGTATGAGATCCTGTGCGGCCTTCGCACCGGTGATGGTGATGCATGGGCTCTGGTGAATGAACTCTACGAAGACGATTGACGCCATGATCCACTGCACAGCTTGCGCTGATGGCACCTCTCCATGCCTCCATAATGTTCCGATATTTTCCCACCTGGAGCCACAGCAGATCCATCAGGTACAGCAACTCATCATCCAGCACCAACTCTCTGAGGGACAGGTGCTTTTTCGTGAAGGCGATGCCTGCCAGTCCTTATTCATCGTTCGCTCCGGTGCGCTCAAATTGGTGCGGTACGGCAGCGACGGGAAAGAGTATCTCTTGGATACCCTCTTTCCCGGGGACTTCTATGGAAGCGACCAACTATTGGGCCTGGGCGAGGTACGCGAGAGCGGCATTGCAGAGCAAGAGGTGGGTATTTGTACCATCCGCGGAGAAGACCTGAAGAAATTGATGCTGCAGCAACCGGAGATTGGGGTGAAGATGATGCTCTATCTGAACTCCAAGCTGGAGCAGTACCGCCTCCAGTTGGAGATACTCTCCACCAAGGATGTGGAGAAGCGCATTTGTATCTACCTTGCTGAACGAGCAAGGAAAACCAGTTCACTCTCCCTATCGCTGACGCAGGAGGATATCGGCAACGCCATCCACCTTACCAAGGAGACGGTGAACCGAAAGCTTGCAATCCTCCAGGAAGAGGGTATTGTGGAGGTCTCGGGAAAGAAAAAGATAACCATTCTGGATCTTGGTTTGCTCAAGGGGCGTGCTTTCTGAAAAGATTTTGGCAAAATTGATTTGAATCATATTCCGTACTCTGCTTCTTGCCTACACTCAGCTCATACAAGTTGGACAAGGAGATGCATCATGCAGAGTGTGAGTGTAGCAAAACTGGTCAGACGTCACTGGTTGGCAACCACCTTCCACAACCAGAAGCAGAGCGACTGGTGCTGTGCGGACGATGACCTGTTCTCTCAGATGTCGGCAGGCCAGTTCAATACCCACCTTGAGTCTCTCCCCCCGTTGTGATGAAAGAGTGTTGCTCGTGGAAATTGATATAAAGCTGGCATCCAAACTATCGGTGCGCTATACTTCCCATAAGGATGAGTTGATGACGGTGACCAAGCTGTCTGCTGACCTTTTGGTCCCCTTTGTGCAGGAAGAGCGGGAGGTATTCTCCTTGATGAAGGAGAAAGCCACGCCCGCTTCACTGGCAAAGGTGGGGGCTTTGGAAGCACCGCCACCAAGGGCAGCTGCCCCACCTATGAAGCAACCTATGTCCTGCTCACGTGCTTGGTCGAGGATGTATTCTTGCACCTCTACAAGGAGGACAGCATCCTCTTTTCCCTCTATGAACAAGGAGTAACAAGATGAAACGAACGGTTAAGAACAATGTGTCGTGGATCGGAAGGATCGACTGGGAGCTGAAGACCTTCCATGGGGATGACTATTCGATCAACCATGGATCGAGCCAGAATGCGTATCTGATCGAGGAGGAGAAGACCGTCCTCATCGACACCATCTGGAAGCCCTATGAGAAGGAGTTCCGTGACAACTTGGAGAAAGAGATTGATCTCTCCAAGATTGACTTCATCGTCATGAACCATGGGGAGGTCGACCATAGCGGAGCGCTTCCCTACCTGATGGAGAAGATTCCCCAGACCCCGATCTACTGCACTGCAAATGCTGTCAAGTCCTTGGTTGGCCAATACCACCATCCTGAGTGGAACTTCAAGGTTGTGAAAACCGGTGATTCTGTGGATATCGGCAATAACAAGAAACTCGTGTTCGTGGAGATGCGCATGCTGCACTGGCCTGACAGCATGGCCACCTATCTCACCGGTGACAACATTCTCTTTTCCAACGATGCCTTTGGGCAGCATTATGGGGTGGAGGAGCTCTTCAACGACAAGGCCGACCAATGCCTGCTCGCAGAAGAGGCGATGAAGTACTATGCCAATATTCTCACCCCCTTCTCTGTCTTGGTGAAGCGAAAGATTGAGGAGATTGTGAAACTCAACCTGCCCATCGACATCATTGCTCCCAGCCATGGAGCCATTTGGCGGGACAATCCGCTGCAGATTGTGGAGAAATATGCCGCTTGGTCGGATGCCTATCAGGAAGATCAGATTACCATCATCTATGACACGATGTGGGACGGCACCAAGAAGCTTGCTCATGCGCTTGCAACAGAAATCCAGGCACTCAGCCCCGATACCATTGTGAAGGTGTTCAATATCAGCCAGACGGACAAGAATGACATCATGACCCAAGTCTTCAAGTCCAAGGCTATCGCCCTTGGGTCTCCCACGGTAGGGAAATCCATCCTCTCCTCGGTAGCTGGTTGGATTCACTTTCTCTCTGAACTGCAGTTCAAGAGTAAGAAGGCAGCAGTTTTCGGCAGTTACGGCTGGAGTGGAGAGGGAAATGCAGTATTGCGCGAAGAGCTCACCAAGGCAGGTTTCTCAGTGGTGGAGAGCGAGGTCAAGGTCAACTGGACCCCTACCGAAGAGCATTTGAGCGAGATGCAGACTATTGCACGCGAGCTCGTGTAAGACCTAGATCGAGATAACGATACAGATATCTGCTGGCGATCGAACAATAGGGACTCCACAGTCTCCCCCGTTGTTTGATCGCCTCCTCTTTGTTTGTACCATACACGGAAAAGAATGCCTGCCTCAGCGCACCATCCTCATAGGGGAGAACGTCAGGTCGGTCGAGCACAAAGATCAGGTACATCTTGGCAGTCCAGGCTCCTATACCTGTATGCTTCGTAAGTTCTTTCATGCATTCATCATCGCTGAG
>Ga0172377_10005949_pt1 | contig 12553 bp, 9 predicted proteins | sample Pumphouse3metaG_FD_119749 | JGI IMG/M metagenome (GOLD analysis project Ga0172377, IMG submission 119749) | Leachate microbial communities from a municipal landfill in Southern Ontario, Canada - Pumphouse #3 metaG | ecosystem: Engineered > Solid waste > Landfill > Unclassified | place: Canada... | reverse complement strand
TGGTTCCTCCTTACGGACTAAATGATCCACCACAAGGTGGATAAAGAGGTGCTTAAGCAATGTACCACGTAAGTATCGGCAACGTCAACAAACAGGAACGCCTTCGTTCAATTCTTTTATACAACTCCCTCCACAGAAAGAATTTTCAACATATCTAGGCGGGTATTTCATCACTATCACAAGAGGCAGAAAAATTTGTGGGACGTCACCATCTCCAGAGGCCTCCTCATTCCCATGCAATCAGACAGACAAAAAGAAACCGTCGGAGCGACCGACGGTTCTTGCATTTGTGAGTTGGTTTCCACAACTAGCACAGATTGCACGGAAGAATATTTACTTCTTCTTATGTCTATTCATTCTGAGCTTTTTCTTTCTCTTATGAGTAGCAATCTTGTGCTTTTTTCTTTTTCTTCCACAAGGCACTGTAGAGCTCCTTCTTCCAGTCTCAAGGGAGATCTGGTCGTAATTACCCGTCCATTATGCGTGGTTGCACCTCCATGGTCAAGTAGAAACCAAGATAATATTTGGGAAATTCTATTGCGAGCATGAATGCTCTACTGTATCATGATTTGAATAAAGGGAGGTGGAATGAGAGTTTTGATATTTGGTCTTGGACTACACGGGGGAGGTTATGCCGCCGCCACTTACTTTCTTGATCATGGGGAAGAGGTACGTGTAACAGACTTGAAAGGTGGCTCGCAACTCAAAGAAGAAGTCGATAGCCTTACCGAAAAAGGAGCAGTTTGCATTACCGGCTTGCATCGGGAAGAGGATTTCGCTTGGGCCGATATTGTGGTCAAGAACCCTTCCATCCCTTCAAATCATCCCCTGCTAGCCACTTCGAAGAAAGTCATCAACGATCTTTCCTACCTTTTCTCCTCTCCCTGGTGCTCACAAGTTAAAATCATCGCCATCACAGGAACGAAAGGAAAAACCACAACAAGTTATGCGATTTGCCATGCACTGTGCCAAATGGGACACGAGGCTGTGCTCTGTGGTAATATGGGCATAAGCGCTTTCACGGTGCTCAGTGATTGGGAAAAAAGAGAATCAAACGGCCAGAAATTACCGGAATACCTGATATGCGAACTTTCATCATGGCAGATACGAGACACCTTCATTGCCATGGAAGAATCCTTCATTCCTCTTGAAGTCTGCGCCTTGACCAATTTCTATCCGGACCATCAGAACAACTACGTATCCATGGAACAATATCTTGAAGACAAGTTAAAGCTGTTCGGCCCCCACACCAAGATGGCCATCGTTCCGGACATCATGCATGCAAAAATTAAGAAACTAACAGGTCTGGATAACAAACATATCAAGAGTATCGATAAACTCACAAGCAAGTTTGTAATTGAAAATCCACAGGAAAAGACAGCATATGCCACTCTTATTGCTCTGGGCTTCAAACATAAGACGGTCACAACGGCCCTCTCTTCCTTTACAGGAGTCCCCCACAGAATGGAGACTGTGGCATCTATCAAGAATATCCTGTGCATCAATGACAGTGCGGCAACTATCCCCGAGGCGATGCATTTCTCCTGTTCAAGATTCTCTGCAGCAGTGCTCCATATCATTTGCGGGGGTACCGACAAAAACCTTCAGGCCAATGCCATGCTTGACACCTTGAAACTTGCCGGAAGCATCACTCTGCTTGATGGCAATTTCACACAGAACAAACTCATACCGTTGCTTACCCAAAACAAAATACGCTATTTCGGCCCTTACAAGACCATGAAGAATGCAACAAAAAAAGCCTATGAACAGGCAAAAACCCAATCAGATAAAATACCACAAGTGATCATTCTCTCCCCGGGAGCGGCATCATTCGACCTGTTTGACAACGAATTTGATCGAGGTGACCAATTCAGGACCTGTATCAGACAGCTCGTTGACGACGATAACGCAAAGTCTCAGCAATAGCAAAGAGCCTGTACCCAAGTTTCTTTATTGGGAAATCGCAAGTAGGCCTTCGGTATTGCTTCTCTCCCCCAAAGGCGGTCTTGAACAAGTCCAGGGATTTTAAATGCACTCCCCTCCCTTTTTCTCCGCTTATCCCGTAGAAATCATACCATGGGCACTCATGGTCAATACAATAACGAATCATCGCATCCTGCAGGATATACCCCACCGTACAATCCTTCATCCTCTCTGATGCTCCGAACAGATAGACCGACTCATCTTTACCAGAAAGCAGAATGGTGCCCCCGACAATCCTTCCTTCCCTGAAAGCCAGAAACAGCTTTGATGACACCTCGCCTTCCTGTATTGCAAGCACATCATGCAGGTAAGTCTTGCTACGTGCGGAGAAGCCATCACGGAGAGCTGTATCATGATACACCGCGTACCACATATCAAAAGAATCCTGATCGCCTGACCAAAGCCGTACATCGATCAGGCTTTGACTTCTTTTCAATGCGCGTATCGCCCGTTGATGGTACAAGCTTGAAATTGCTGGATAATCCCCAGAAAGCCTGATTTTCACTGTTGCATCGGGTTGGACACTTTGCCTGGGTGTCCTGCATCCAGCATCATCACTTTTATTTCCATACGGGAGATCATAGCGAATGGCAAAGGTTGTCTTGGGAAGAAACTGTGTAAGTTGTCGTGACAAAACCGAGAGGGAAACATCACAACCAGGGCCAAAAGGCACATATGCCAACGTAAAAAACCTGAAGAACGTCCTGCTGAGCACCAGCAATGTGGTACCGTCCAAGGAAAAGGCATGATCACTCCAGCCATGGGCGCCCTTGAGTCTTGCCCAATAGGAGCTTTGCATGCAACACGAGGAGGAAAGCTCCTCCCTCGTGATGGGGAGGAGTTCCATTATCCCACGGGCCCGTTTATGTACTTCTGCGCGGTGAGGTACTTGCCACCACTGGTAAGCTTCCTCTCACCTACCATGACAACACCATCCTTGGTGTACAATGGCATGGCAAAGAAATGATCAGCCTTGACAAAGCACAGGTCTTCCTTTGGCTGTTCATAACCTTCCGGCTCCAGGACGGTGCCAACTTCAAACTGAGGGGCGAACAAAACCTCGCAGGTAGTATGTTCCTCTGCAGCTGGATCTGAGGCCGCGAGCAACATACCACAGCTCTTCACCCCACGGAAGTTCGCTGGCTTGAGGTTGCTTACCAAGACGATGTGCTGGCCTTGCAACTCCTCCGGCGTATAGTAAGCGACAATGGAACTGACAATAGTGCGTGGCTCGGCCTCTCCTGTCTGCAATGTCAAAATATAAAGTTTATCACCACCAGGATGCTTCTCCACATTGGTTATCTGGGCAATCTTTAAAACTACTCGTTTGCTGAACTGTTCAGCAATTGGCATCGACTCTTCAGTTTTCACTTCCATTTCTTTTTCCTTTTTTACCATAATCCTTTCAATTTTCTCTTTTTCTTTTTTTTCTCTCTCTTCCTGGCTACCCGAGAACCGCTGCTTCAATGAAGCAATCTGCCCATCCTCTAGCTTGGTGAACAGCAGGCTCGTCTCTCCGACAGCAAGAGAACCTTCATAATGGCACAAATCCTTCCACTTCAAGCCCTTGGCATCCAAGAAACCAAGCAACTTCGCACTGGTCGTCGGCATATACGGCTCAATCATGATACCCAGGTCCCTGATAAGAAAATTCAAGGTCCTTAGTACCGTTTTGGTCTTCTCAACATCAGCAAGCCTGAGTTTCCAGGGTTCTGCATCCTGAAAAGCCTTGTTGCCTATCGAGGAAAGAGAAAGGATGGCCCGTAAGGCCTCCCGCTCATCGGAACGCTCCATCAAAGCATCAATCTGGGCTTCCCGTTCCTTAATGATAGAGACAAGAGTCTCATCAAGAGGACCCGCTTCCAGCTTCCCTTCAAAGAACTTGCAGGTAAACGTCAGGGAACGATTTACCAAATTTGACAAGTTGCCGATAAGTTCCTTGTTTACCTTATCCTCGAAATCCTGCCAGGTGAAGGTAAAATCACTGGTCTCCGGTCTATTGTAATACAGGTAGAAACGCCAAATATCAGCAGGAATACCTGTGGATTCAACATCATTGCCAAAAATACCGATTCCCTGTGACTTACTGAACTTGCCTCCTTCGTAATTCAGGTATTCAGTGGAGCTCATATGGTGAAGCATGGTCCATTTCTGCCCAGTAGCCAGCTGGCAGGAAGGGAAAATCACTGTATGGAAGGGGATGTTATCCTTACCTATAAACTGAAACAGCTCGGTGTTTTCAGGATCAAACCACCATTTTTTCCAATTCTCGGTTGCATATGCACTTATTGATACATAACCGATGGGGGCATCGAACCAAACATAGAATACCTTATCCTCATAACCCTTCAGTGGAACAGGAATACCCCATTTCAAATCACGGGTGATGGCTCTTTCTTTTAGGCCATCCCGAATCCAGCTCTTTGTGACCTGAATGGCATTGTTGGCCCAGAAACCCTCAACACTGGCACGGTTCATCCAATCCTGCAACATCGGCAAGGCCTTGGGGAGATCTATGTATAAATGTTTGGTTTTCTTCAGAACAGGAGTGGTCCCGCAGACTGAACAGCGGGGTTTGATCAGCTCGGTGGGATCCAGTAGGGTCTGGCAACTGTCACACTGGTCTCCCCTAGCCTTATCCGAACCACAATGGGGGCATGTCCCTTCCACCAAACGATCGGCAAGGAACCGTCCGCAATGGGGACAATAAAGTTGCTCAAGCTCATGTTCACAAATATAGCCCGCATCATACACTTGCTTGAAAATGGACTGTACTATCTCTGTCTGCTTAGGGGTGCTTGTACGACCAAAGTAATCAAAACTGATATTAAACCATTTATAGATTTCCTCATGGATGAGGTGATAATGGTCACAGAGTTCGCGAGGGGAGACTCCCTCTTTCAAGGCACGTGTCTCAGTCGCGGTGCCATATTCATCGGTACCGCACACATAGAGTGTCTCATAGCCTTTTGAACGGCAAAACCGAGCAAACACATCTGCGCTGAGCACCTGAAGCAGATTCCCCAAATGAGGGATGTTGTTCACATAAGGTAAAGCAGAAGTAATCAGTCTTTTTTTCATAAACCAAACTATAGCCAGATTGCTCACATTCTTCAACCCGAAACAAACATTGGGAATGGAAGTTTTTCCAGAATCCTTGACGGTTGCCCAAAGGAAAGATACATTGATAAGTGTGCATCATTGCACACTAGGAGCTAACATGGAATTTAATGGGCAACAACACCCAAGGCAAGTTAACCCGATCAAGAACGTCAGCCCTAAGCTGATTATCTGGGTAGTGATAGCCATTGTGGTCGTTTCTTTAGTGCTCAACAGCTTCTTTGTCGTAGACCAGACAGAGCAATCAGTGGTTACAAGACTCGGGAAATACAACCGAACTGTCGCCCCGGGCCTACAGATGAAGATTCCTTTGGGAATTGAGAAAAACTATAATATTGCGACACAGGTGGTAAACACCATGTCCTTTGGATACAGGAGTAACACCAAGAACAGCCCTCTGGTCGCATCCAGCAATATCCCCAACGAGTCAGAGATGCTCACAGGAGACCTGAACATCATCAATGTGGAGTGGATAGTACAATACAAGATCGAGGATCCGAAGAAATGGCTGTTCAACGTGCAAAAAGGAGAGACCACGATTCGTGACATCTCACAAAGTGTGATGAACCAATTGGTTGGGGATCTTCCTATTCTTTCGGTAATGACCAGTAAAAGAACCACCATTGAGGTCGATGCGCAGACAAGGATGCAGGCCATATTCGATTCCTACAACCTGGGAGTAAGGGTGGTCACCGTCAAGCTTCAAAACACGGTACCGCCGGCAGGCGATGTACAGGATGCCTTTGAGGATGTGAATAAGGCAATCCAGGATATGAACCGTTATATCAACGAGGGCAAGGAGAACTACAATAAGGTCATCCCCTCCGCCCAGGGCGAAGCAAGCCAGTTAATCCAGCAGGCGAACGGATATGCGGCTGAACGTGTGAACACGGCAAGTGGCGATGTGGCGCGGTTCAACAGCATGAAAGCAGAATATGAGAAGAACAAGGAAATTACCAAGACACGCTTGTACATCGAGACCATGGAATCGATTATCAACCCGGCCAATGGGTCCACAGTGACGTTGATAGACAAGAACCTGTCCAATTACCTGCCACTACAGATGCTTGGAGGAACAAAATGAAATCAATGACAATGAAAAAACTCATTACGACCCTAGTAATCATCGCCGTTGTGTTGATTGTTTTCCTGTTACTTGGGCCCTTTTATATTCTGAATGAAGGCGAACAGGCCGTGGTGACCCGTTTCGGAAAGATTGTCGACAACCAGAACCAAGCAGGACTCAAGTTCAAGATGCCCATGGTGGACAATGTTGTTGTCTACCCGAAAAAAATTCTCAGCTGGGATGGTGATGCTCAAAGGATTCCTACAAAAGAGAATCAATTCATCTGGGTGGACACCACCGCACGTTGGAAAATCAGCGATCCTGTAAAATTCTATGAGACCGTGGGGACTGTGGAAAACGGGCTGTCCCGGCTTAATGATGTTCTTGACAGTTCCATCAGAACCATCATCAGTGAGAATTACCTCAACGAGGCAGTACGCAATACTAATCAGATTAACGAGATAAAGGTTGCCGAACAGGTTCAGAGTGTGGAAAACATAGAGGACGCTGAAAGGTTGAGAAATCTCACACAGACCAATACCAAGCAGGAGACCATAAGCCTAGGGCGTGAGGAATTGAGCCAAAAAATGTTCCAGCAGGCAAAGCAGTTTACTGATGCCTATGGTATCATCATGATCGATATCATCGTACGCCAGATCCGCTATAGCGACGATCTTACCGAAAGTGTCTATCAAAGGATGATCAAGGAACGCAACCAGATAGCTGAGGCGTACCGTAGTTATGGACGTGGACAATTGGCTCAGTGGCAAGGCAAGACAGAGAACGAACAGAAGACCGTGCTGTCCGAGGCCTATGCGCAAAGTGAGGAGATCAAGGGTGTTGCGGATGCGCAGGCGACGCAGATTTATTCTGATGCTTACAAGAGCGATCCTGAGTTCTTTGAATTATGGAGGACATTGGAAAGCTATAAAAAAACCATTCCTTCACTCAACAAGGTATTGAGCACCAATATGAAATATTTCAACTTGATGTACGGGAATACCTAATACTTGGAGTGCTTCCTCAATTTGCGGCCTTCAGCTAATACTGGAGGCCGTTTTTTGGTGAGATGGCTAAAGAAATAAGCTTTTGAGCCTTGAATGTCAATGAAAGATATCTTCCATCAGCCAAGCGCGCTGGAACCGTAACCAGGTCCTCACCGATTACTGGCTTGGCAAAACTTACTCCGCTCTGTGGCAGGAGAGAAGAAAGAAGGACCCCGAATGTATTGGAGAACTGATCCCTAACTGAAGGATCCACGTATTTCTCAAGCCAGGCAAGATCAAATTCCTGACCAAGGAGCAATGAGGAAATACCTACTTCGGACTGTTCCTCATTGCCGACCAATTTCCCAATGGTGGCATCGGTGGCATAAAGAAGAGGAGTCTGCTGAAGGGCAAGCTGTTGTTCCCGTATTTTTCCCCAAAGAGATGAGATGAGTAATAACAGCAGGGCGATTAATATAAGAGGCTTCTTGTGCATGTCCTATGGTGTAAAGCACATCATCTCTTTTGTCAAACCATCCTTTACAGCTTCGCTCTGGTAAGCTACCATTGGGGACTATGAAAAGATGTAACGAAAATCTCATCTCCACCCTGATGGAGGAAAGCACCATAAGCATCAGGGATGCTCTCTGGAAAGATATCCATCTTAGCCCTTCCCTCTATCGTGTCTATCATTGCTCCTGCATGCAAAAACTTGGACGCATTAAACAATTAGGACCGGTATTCCATATTTATCCCTCGGCTGTACATACCAGGCTAGACCATAGCCTAGGAGTCTACCATCTGAGCTATTGCATCGTGCTTTCCCTTCTTAAGAGAAAGACTTCCACCCTCCTGAGTGAGGAGGGGATAAAAAGCTTTCTTTGCGCGGCTCTTCTGCATGATATAGGGCATTTCCCCTATGCCCATTCCTTAAAAGAGCTTCCTCTTTCAAGCCATGAAAGCCTGGCAACAAAAAACATCCTTGGGGACAAGATTCTTTTTTCAGCCATCAGTGATTGTGGCGTTCAGCCTTCGGTAGTAGCTGATATTATTGATAAAACACGAATTAATCCTGACAAGGAAATACAATTCTATAGATTGTTGCTAAGTGGGACTTTGGATCCTGACAAACTGGACTATCTCAATCGTGACGCTTTCTTTTGCGGAGTCCCTTATGGGGACCAGGATGCATCCTACATCACAGACCATCTTGCCATGGCAGAGGACAAGCCGGTATTGGAGATAAGCTCCATTTCTTCTATCGAGCACCTGCTTTTTTCCAAGTATCTTATGTTCCGCAATGTCTATTGGCATCGATATACCCGTAGTGCAACGGCCATGATAAAGAAAGCCTTGCTTATGGCACTGAAGGACCGGGTGTTCCCTCCTGAAGAGCTTTATGACCTTGATGATGATCAATTTTTTTGTCTTGGCAGGAAATTCGACCATCCAGGGTTACGTTTGTTGGATGAGGTAAGAGACAACCGGTTGCTTGCCTGTTCCTTTGAAGAAAATTTCAATCTTAACCGCGAAATGGATACGAAGTGCTTGGACTTGACGCTGCGTACGGAATACGAAACAGGTCTCTACCATGAATTGAAGAAGAAATATCCATTGCTTCAGGCTGAAGAGATAATCGTAGATATTCCCGAACCCGTTTCGTTTGAGTCCGATATGGGTATCCTCCTGGACAATGGGACAGTATCAAGCTTTGCCACCGAAGATCAGCTGTTCCAACCTGATATTTCGCAAGTCTTTGCCAATTGTCTCAGGAAAACGCGAGTGTATACACCGTCTTATATAGATAGAAACATCTTAAACAATCTGCTAAAGTGACGGTTATGGAGCAAAAACTGGATTACCATTCACTGATTGATGGTGACATCCCCCCTTGGGTCATGCGCTTTATCAAGACGACGGGGAAGGCGGTAAACGAATACCAAATGATTAGGGAAGGAGACAGTGTGCTGCTCTCAGTCTCTGGAGGGAAGGATAGTCTTGCCATGGCCCTGGCCTTATCGCTGAGACGCAAATGGTTACCTATAAATTACAGCATCCAGGCCTTGATGATTGATTGGAAAGAACATCCGATCCCCATTGAATATCGGACTTTGCTTGCCTTGTATTTCCAAGCGCTTGATATTGAGTTCATTTTGGTTGATGAGATGCAATACAGTCCCTCTTTCAATGGAGTATTCAACTGCTACCTTTGCTCTCGTAATAGACGGAGGATTCTGTTCGAATACTGCAGGGAGCATGAAATGAGGATTGTGGCCATGGGACACCATCTTGATGATCTGGTTGAGACCACCCTGATCAATCTTTGTTTCCGTGGCCATTTTGAGACAATGAGTCCTGTCCAGGAGTTTTTTGATGGCAAGTTGAAGATTATCAGGCCAATGATAGAGGTGCACGAATCAGTCACCAGACGTTTGTCGGAACTTTACAACCTTCCCACGGTCAAGCCTGTATGTCCCTATGACCAGACCAATATCAGGGCTCAACTCAAACCGATTGTATCACAACTGGCCCATATGGATAAACTGACAAGAGAGCACATCTATCATGCTCATGGTTTTTTGAGTACAATAGAAAAGGATGATTAAGGAGTGACAATGATGAAGAAGACCCTATGCCTGATCTGCTTGCTCTTAGTACTTATTGCCTTCCCCTTGTTCGCTGATGGAAACTCAAGCAGCCTGGGCTCTTTGAGCGCAAGCACCTCGTTCGATGGAAGTTTTGGTTTTTCCCTTACCCCCTCGCTGGCTTTTGGCAAATTCTCGATGATGTTCAATCTGCTGGTAAAGGGCACCTATACTACAAATCCTTTCAATGTGGCTTTCGACTTCTCGAACTATATGCTTCCTGAACGGGAGGACACGGATACTGATATCTCCTATGGCCTTCGTATAGCAAAACAATACAGCAAATTCATCAAGTCCATGCATTATGGATTCCGTTATGACAAGTTTTATTTTCGGTATGGAAAACTTACAAACATCACTCTGGGCGATGGTGCCCTCCTGAACAACTTTTACGACAATTCCGTGGGATATCTGGAATCCAAGCCCGGCTTCAACTTGAAGGTCGGGCCTTTGGGGCATTATGGATTTGAATTTGTTGTAGACGATGTTTTTCTCCCCAGTTTGCTGGGTGGACGTTTGTATCTCCTTCCTTTTGCTACAGACAAGCCGGAGCAAAAACGCATTAACAGAATGGAATGGGCGGTATCTCTTCTCTATGATCCACAAAATGCCCAATTGGCAGGACAGGTATACAAGGAATACCTGGAGACCAGTTTTGAGATAGCCCAGCCGATGTTTTCAGGAGAGCAAGGACAGACAACGTTTTTCGTGGACTACCTGATGCAGGGACCGAAGAAGAACTTTACCCCTTCGGGAAATGCCATTCGAATTGGATTATGGGGACGTACAAAAACTCTTCTTTCTTTCAATCTTAATGTTACGGCGCCAATTTCAGGAACGTATTATTGTGACTATTTCACCACAGGGTACAATGACCCGAAAAGTAAAGAATACTCCACCACGGAATCTCCCGTTTCCTATCCCATGCATCTTGGCACGGTACGGCTTGACACGACAATGGGCTTGAATCTTGACACTGACCAGATTTATGCAGGAATCAGATTGAGAAGCGACTTGTCCGGGATAGGTTTTGCCAATCAGAGGATATTGGCGACCGTGCGGATAGATAAATTGTTCATGAAATTTATTTCTCTGGACTTGAACTACGAAAAGCTTTATCCTGCAAATAATCAAGGTGTTTCTGAAGGGTTTCTCGCCGGTATCGGGTCTTTACGAAATGTGTATATTTCTGCCAATAGCCAAATCCACATCAAGGGGGTCATGTTCAATGTAGAACTTACCGCGAATTATGATGATGAGGCGAAGGTTAATTTCTTAATGGATTATTCCGTGGAGATAGCTCTATTTTAGGAGGGTAAGCTTATGAAGCGTATTGTATCACTTGTAACCATCATTGTAGTGACTTCCTTGCTTTTTGCAGATGGTGTTTTTACCATATCAAACAGTGACTTGAAGTTATTCAACACCCAGGGCAAGCAAATGGAGCTTACTGAAGATGTTGCCAGCAATGTGTCAAAAGGTTGGATCATCCGCACAAGTGATAAGCCGGTCATTGTCACGACCCCGATCGGATCAGTAAAGCTTGAGGCAAATTCATTGCTTGTAACAGGTAATCTGGATATGGATTTGCCGTCCCTTTATCTGGTCGATGGAGAAGCCTCCTTCAGCACGGATAACGACTTCACCGGTTTGCTCACCGTCTCAACCCCTGTCTCGAGCTATATCCTGAGTGGTGACAGCCAGGTGTATCTTGCTACATCCTCTGATGAGGAATGTCTGGTGGTTTTCAAAGGAAATGCCAAGGCTACCAACATATTGTCCGGCCGACAATTCATTGTCCCTGCGCTCAATAAGCTTGATATGCAGGTATCCTCAATAGCAAAACTCTCCGATGACGATCTTCAAAAGTATGAAATTTACAGCCTTGATGGCATCCATCCACTTATATCCCTTGTCCCGGTTCAGGAAATAGAGCAACCCAAACAGCTTACAGTTGAGGTCAAACCTCTTGAGACAGAAGAAACCATTGTAAAGAAAGTTTCCATTCCCAACCAGATACAGAGCGTGACTGTTACGTCGGTCCCCGTGGTCCCCGAGGAACCAAACTCCGTGTTTGTCTCCGATATAAAAAAAGAAACAAACATCATGTTCGTCATCTCCGTCACTCCCATGAAGCCAATTGCTCCTGTCTACAAACCCACAAAGATTACTGTCCAGCCTCTTTTAAAACCTACCATGATGGAAACGCCGGCACAAGTAAAGGCTGTTGAGACAAGTGGGAGCGGTGTTGAGGCTAAGAAAAGCACCATGGTGACAACAAGTGTTACCAATGAGACCAAGAATGACATTGGTGTGTCGTTGGCATATGAATTTGGCTACGGTATCTCAGATAAAAAGATGGACCACAAAGTCACTCTGACTCCATTCTTCTCAAGCGAGTGGTTCTCACTCGCTCTCAAAGCGAATGCTGAGACATCCGACTTCTCGAGTTTTCAATCAAATGTGTATCCCTTTGATTCCACTGACATCTTCGCTACCATCGGTTCCGTATCCAAGCTCATTGATAAGGTTCAGATAGGAAGCATAAACAAATGGCTCTTCCTTGCCGTGGATGACAACTCGTACCCAACCGACGGTTCGGCCTTGAATGCCAAGCGTTTGGTAAGCTATGGTGGGCCAAATTTCTATTTCCATCTTAAAATCGGGTCTTTCACCATGAAAAGCAGTTTCCAGGATTTGTACCTTCTTGAGATGCTCAAAGGGAAGTATAATTATGGAAATTTCAGCTTAGC
>Ga0172377_10005947_pt1 | contig 12556 bp, 7 predicted proteins | sample Pumphouse3metaG_FD_119749 | JGI IMG/M metagenome (GOLD analysis project Ga0172377, IMG submission 119749) | Leachate microbial communities from a municipal landfill in Southern Ontario, Canada - Pumphouse #3 metaG | ecosystem: Engineered > Solid waste > Landfill > Unclassified | place: Canada... | reverse complement strand
TATGTCATTCCGGGGTGGGGGCCCCGGAATCCAGGCATTGCGGGAATAGCCCATCCCAGACACAGGCAAATGCGGGTTCGATCCAGACGCAGTCTGAATCGACACCCTCTGGGGGCATCACCCCGAAGGCCTGGATCCCGGGTCCCAGCGTGCTGGCGCACGCTTCCCGGGATGACATAGCGGCTGGGCCTTCGGGGAAAACAGCCCTAGACGCTGTTACACCCTTTCACCCTTTCACCCTTTCACCCTTTCACCCTTTCACCCTTTCACCCTTGCACCCTTTCACCCTTTCACCCTTGCACCCTTTCACCCTTTCCCTTTTTCCCCCTTTCCCTTACACCCTTTCACGCAAAGCAGCCTTTTCCCTTTTTCTCCTTTGCTCTTTTTCCCCTTTTCCCCTCTAATCAAACAGCCAGTCGCGGCGGGTGACGGGCAGCGCGTAGAGCTCTGTTTTCGCCAGGTCCAGCAGTTCCGCCAAAACGTCGTAGAGAGCCGGACTGGCGAGGCTTTTCCCGATCAGCAGTTGGTGTTCGCTCCAGTTCGTAGAGAGGATGATCTGCCTGAGGTCATAACTTTTGGAGCGTTTGGGAGTGCTTTTGGTGAAGACATGCTCAGCGGAAGCCCAAAAATCCGCGAGGCGTCTTTGCACCGGCGTTTGCATCTCTTCAGGTATATTTATGCCAACGATCTCGCCTGTGGGCGTCTTCCCCTTGCTGAAAAGAGCTTCGCTTCCCAGCAGGCGGAAATTCGGGATGGTTCTTGGGGAAAAAGCTGCGGCTATCTGGGAGTGTTCATAACGCTGGTTAAAAGACAGGTCGCAGTATTCGCAGATGCTGGCCACGCCAAGCGGCAGAGGCGGACAGAGGCTCACGCGGGGATGGGGCGAAAAGCCTTGCGTGAAAACGGTTTCGAGCGGCAACTGCCCGATCAGGCGAAAGAGCATGCGCATCCAATCCAGATGCGAGATAAAGCGCAGGATGCCCTCCTTGGCATACCAGAGGCGGTAGCGGAAGACGGCCTGGCCGGGTTTGAAAACCTTGCCGGCGCTTTTAGACGCCGATGGCAAGGGCTGATAAGAGGGAGCGTCAACGGTTCGCAGCGAAGGGCCGCAGATCCCGCATTGGGAGCAGGCCTCGCGGCAATCCGGAGTTGTTTCCCCGCGCCGCGCCAGATCCCATTCCCGTTGCAGAAAATCCTTGCTGAGCCCTGTATCGACGAAATCCCAGGGCAGGGGTTCCGCGGTGTCTTTTTCGGCCAAAAACTGCTGAACGGACAGCCCCTGTTCGGCAAAAGCCCGCTCCCACAGGGAATAGTCGAAACACTCGTTCCAGCCGTCAAACCGGGCGCCCAGCCGCCAGGCGGAATGAATGGCTCCGCCCACGCGCTCATCCCCGCGGGAAAAGACCGCTTCGAGCAGCGAGGCTTCGATGGTGTGGTATTTCACGCGGATGTTGCGCTGGCGGAAGAAGGCTTGCTTCACCTTCAGGCAGCGGCGCAGAAGCTCCTCGCGGGAGCACATCGGAGCCCACTGGAAAGGCGTGAAAGGCTTCGGCACGAAGGGCGAGAGGGTAAGGTTGATCTGCAGCCGCCTGCCCAGGGAGGCGATCTTTTGGGTGAGGGCGATGATGCCGTCGATATCCTCCTCCGTCTCCAGCGGCAGGCCCACCATGAAATAGAGCTTGATCTTCTGCCAGCCGAGGTCGAGGGCGGTTCGCACACCGCGGAGGATCTCCTCTTCGCTGAGGTTTTTGTTGATGCTGTCGCGCAGGCGCTGCGAACCCGCTTCGGGGGCGATGGTGAGGCCTTCGCGGCCCAGTTCGCGCATCAGCTGCACCGTTTCAGGATCGAGGGCGTCCACCCGCAGCGAGGGCAGGGAGATGTGCGTTTTATCGGTGTCCACGGCTCCGAGCAAGCCGGAAAGCAGTTCCTTCACGCGGCTGTAATCGCTGCTGGAAAGGGAGAGCAAGCCCGCTTCATTCCAACCCGTGAGCTCTATTTCCTCCAAAATCTCGTCTCTGACGGCAGCGGCGTCGCGTTCCCGCACGGGCCGGTAGAAAAAGCCCGCGTGGCAAAACCGGCAGCCGCGGGAACAGCCGCGCATGATCTCGGCCACGCAGCGGTTGTGGGTGGCAAGCTGCCAGGAAAGCAGCTGCGGGCTGTGCAGCAGGGCGCCGTCCGCAAAGGCGGCGAATTTGCGCAAGACGACCCTTTGACCCGCGTGCAGGGCCGGAACGTAGCAGCCGTCGAGCCTGGCCAGCGCGCTCAGGCGCCCTTCCCTATCCTTCTCGCGGGAAAAAACAGCGGCGATCTCGGAGATGGCCTCCTCCGCCTCACCGAGGAAAAAGACGTCGATGAAGCGTGCCAGGGGCAAAGGATTGGTGGCGCAGGGCCCGCCCACCATCACGATCGGAGCGCTGGCCGAGCGGTCAGCAGCCAGCACGGGGATGCCTGCCAGGGAAAGGCTTTCGGGGATGTTCGAATAGGTGAGTTCGCTTTGCAGGGTGATGCCGATAAGGTCAAAATCTGTTAGCGGCCGGCGGCTTTCGAGGCCAAAGAGGGGAAGCTGTTCGCGCCGCATGATCTCGATCATGTCCAGCCACGGCAGGTAGGCGCGGTCCGCCATCACGCCCTCGAGGCGGTTGACGATGGAATAGAGGATCTTCAGCCCCAGATGCGAGACGCCCACCTCGTAAACGTCGGGATAGACAAAGCAGAAATTCACGTCCTGCCAGGCTTTGCGGGCCGCGTTCAGCTCGTGGTCGATATAGCGCGAGGGCTTTTCCACCAGCGGCAGCCAGGGTTCGATGTAAACCTCTTGCATGGCTTAAAGTGAACGGATATGGATGTTTACGTGGTGTTTATCGCCCCAGCGGAGCAGGGATTTGCAGGCGGGGTTGTCCTGCAGGTGTTTGCGGACGTCGGTGGAGCCGCTGCCAAGGTCCTCGAGGGTGTCCTCATAGCGGCATTCCTGCAGGTAATAGCTGTCGCCGGGCTGCAGCAGTTCCTGGATGCGGGAGATGTCGCGCCAATCGAAGAGGCGTTCGAAAAAGGTGGTGCGAAACTCATATTCCCTGCCGCTGCCCCGCAGGATATCCATGCTGCGCCGGATGTCTTCCACCGGCACGTTCGAGCGCGACACCAGCCGGTAAAGGTCCGGCGGAGCCTTCACGTCCATCGCCCAATAGTCCACCAGTTCCTGCTCGGCAAGGTTTTGCAGCATATCGGGGCGCGAGCCGTTGGTATCGATCTTCACCAGAAAGCCCATGAATTTAAGCTGTTTCACGAAGCGCGGCAGATCCGGCTGGAGGGTGGGTTCGCCGCCGGTGATCACCACCGCGCCGAGTTTGCCCCGCCGCCGCTTGAGGAAATCCAGCACGCGTCCCGTAGCCAAGGGCTTGGCAAAGCGCGCGGGATCCACCAGTTCGGGATTGTGGCAATAGGGGCAGCGGAAGTTGCAGCCCTGCGTGAAAACGATGGCCGCCAGCTGCCCGGGGTAATCGAGCAGCGAGAATTTCTGGAATCCGCCGATCTTCATCCTGCCGCGTCAGAGGGCGTTGTGCCGCGCCGGATCGGGGTTTTTGGCCTGGCTGTTCTTGATGGTGTCGAAAGTGGTGCGCAGCTTGAATTCCGCCTGCTTGCCCTCGTTCCATTGCGAAACGGGGCGCAGGTAGCCAACGATGCGGGAAAAGACCTCGGTTTGCTTGTGGCAGGTGGGGCAAACAGCTTGTTCGCCAACCAGATAGCCGTGCACCGGGCAGATGCTGAAGGTGGGCGAAAAAGTGAAGTAGGGCAGGCGGTAGCTGGCGCAGATGGTGCGCACCAGCTTGCGGATGCTTTCGCCGTGTTCGACCCGCTCTCCGCCGAAGATGTGCAGCACCGTTCCGCCGGTGTATTTGGTCTGGAGCTCGTCCTGCAGGTCCAGCACCTCGAAGATGTCGTCCGAAAAGTTCACCGGCAGTTGCGAGCTGTTGGTATAGAAAGGCGTGTCGGAGCCGCAGTTGGCGCTCATGATATCGGGGAAGAATTTCTTGTCGAGGATGGCCAGGCGGTAGCTGGTGCCTTCCGCGGGCGTGGCCTCGAGGTTGTAGTTGCATTCCGTCTCTTCCTGGAAGGCCACCAGCCGCTCGCGCAGGTAGTCCATCACCTTCAGCGCGAAGGAGCGTCCCTCGGCGCTGCCCAGGTTTTTGCCCAAAAAGTTCAGGCTGGCTTCGTTCATGCCGATGATGCCGATGGTGGAAAAGTGGTTTTTCCAATACTGCAGGAAGCGTTCGTAGATGCTTTTCAGATAGAAGCGCGTATAGGGGTAAAGCCCGTTCAGGGTATAGCGTTCCAGGATCTTGCGCTTGATCTCGAGGCTGTTTTTGGCGATCTGCAGGTTCTCTTCCAGCAGCGCGAAAAACTCTTCCTCGCCCTTGGCGCGGTAGCCGAGGCGGGGCAGGTTCAGCGTAACCACCCCGATGGAGCCCGTGAGCGGATTGGCGCCGAAAAGCCCTCCGCCGCGCGCTTCCAGCTTGCGCGTGTCCAGGCGCAGGCGGCAGCACATCGAGCGGGCGTCGTTGGGATCGAGGTCCGAATTCACAAAGTTCGAAAAATAGGGGATGCCGTATTTGGCGGTCGCTTCCCAGAGGTAGCTCAGCTTGGGGTCGTCCCAGTTGAAATCCTTGGTGATGTTGTAGGTGGGAATGGGAAAGGTGAACACGCGCCCCTTGGCGTCGCCCTCGATCATCACCTCGAGGAAGGCTTTGTTGATCATGTCCATCTCGCGCTGGAACTCGCCGTAGGTCTGGCTTTGGCGTTCCCCGCCGATCACCGCGGGCATGTTTTTATAGATGTCCGGCGGGTTGAGGTCCAGGGTGATGTTCGTGAAGGGCGTCTGGAAACCCACCCGCGTGGGCACGTTGATGTTGAAGATGAATTCCTGCAGCGCCTGCTTCACCTCGTTGTAGTCCAGCTTGTCGTAGCGGATGAAGGGCGCCAGCAGGGTGTCGAAATTGGAGAAAGCCTGCGCTCCGGCGGCTTCGCCCTGCAGGGTGTAAAAGAAGTTCACGATCTGCCCCAGCGCGCTGCGGAAATGCTTCGCGGGGGCGCTCTCCACCTTGCCTTCGGCGCCGCAGAAGCCGGTCTCGAGGAGGTCCATGAGGTCCCAGCCCACGCAATAGACCGAAAGCTGCCCCAGGTCGTGGATGTGGATGTCTCCCTCGAGGTGGGCGCGGCGGATCTCCGGGGGATAGATCTTGTTCAGCCAGTAGGTTTTGCTGATCTCGCTGGCGATGTAGTTGTTCAGGCCCTGCAGCGAATAGGCCATGTTCGAATTCTCGTTCACCTTCCAATCCAGCCGGTCCAGATACTGGTCGATCAGCTGCACCCCGCCGGTGGAAAACATTTCCCGGATGCGAGCGTGCTGGTCGCGGTAGATGATGTAGGCTTTCGCCGATTTTTTATAGGGGGAGGCCAGAAGCACTTCCTCAACTATGTCCTGGATCCGCTCCACCTCTGGGATGGAGGCGTCTATGATCTGCGCCGCCAGGTTCACCACCCGCGCCGTCAAAACCTCGGCTGTGTCGCCCTCAAACTCCCCCGTGGCCTCGCCTGCCTTGCTGATGGCCCGCACGATCTTGCGCTTATCAAAACTGACAATGTTGCCGTTGCGTTTCCGAATCTTCGAAAACATCAAAACCTCCCTTGCGAAACATATCGGTAATCCGTTTCAGCGCAATTTATTAGAGCTTTGCGATCAACTTTAAGCTTCCCTGCGCCAATGCTGCGAACAACACTAAAACAAGAACTTATCATTTCTGTCAAGGGAAACTTGCCCCCTTTTTGAACTTTTTTTTGCCAAGCCCGTCTGATGGCGGCAGATAAAAGTTCCCGGGGCAGCGCCAAGGCTGCGGGCAGCCCCGCCCAACAATTTTCACCGGCTTTATCGCGCCTCAGCGGAGGGTGAAGGCGCGAACAGCCTTCAGAGAAAATTGTTGTGAGGTAAGATATGAAACCTGCCAGACCGGATATGGACCCCAATTCCGATCCAAGCAAGGATCCGCTGCCGGATCGCGCCAGCGCGTCCCTTCCAACGCCCTCCGCGACCACCCCAGGCGATGAACAGGCCTGGGATAGGCAACTCAGCGCTTTCCTGAACGAACAAGCGAACATGGGCGGAGCCAGGCTGATCGCCTTGCTGCGGAGCCATCCCGGCGAAGCCTTCCACTGCGCGAAACTTTCCCACCTCGCCTTCCCTCCGGAGGCGGAAGCTTTGAGCAACCTTGCCAGGCAAGCGGGCTTGGCCAGAAGAGGCATATCCGCTGCCGAAAGGAACCCCGGCGCCACCCTTTCCATCCGCAGCAACCCTGCCGGCCCCCAGCGCATCGCAAGCAAGCACACCGATGCCTGGGACCTCGCGGAAATGCTAACCGCGCGCCATTTCAACAATCCCCTCACCGACAGCAAGACCCGGTCCGACATCGCCAAAAGGAAAGCCGCGCTGGAGGCGGAACTCGCCAGGAATCCTGCCCAACCCGCCTTGCTGCATGAATTGCAAGCCCTGCGCGCTTATCTGCGCGAAACCACCTATGCCGGCGGCAAGCCGCGCTACCACCATCCCGAGCTGGCGAAGTGCTATCAGTCGCTTTTCCAGATGATCCGGCGCCTGCTGGGCAAGCTGAATGGTGAGCAAGCCCCCCTGCGAAACTACATCAGGAAACATTTGCGCACCGGCGAATATTTCCAATGGCACTAACCCCGCCCTTGCCCCCATCCGCCAAAGCCCCCGCGGGTTCGCCCAACACTGCCCTAGCAAAGCAAGGGAAGACTTCAGCGAAACCTCCAGGGGAACAAGCGGCTCAAGCGGGAGCCGCGCAGGCATTGGGGCACAATGGGAAAAGAAGCGGCGCCGGACGGGCAGCGCGGGCCTGTCCGAACGCCGCAGGCTTGTTCGCTAAAGGGAACCGGCAAGCGCTTGGTTAATCAGTTAATGCCGTCCCTATATATTTTTTATAAACAAGCTTGGTGATGATCGTATCCTGAAGATTAACTGCTTAACTGCTCAGATTTGTCTGGGCCGGGATGAAGCATCGCCTGCCTTCCCGTCGGCAAGCTTGATGCCGTAGACGGTCATCTTGTTTCCGGTGCCGTTTTTCAGCAGGTGATTTTTGGCCCGCAGCCGGGAAGAGAGCTTGGTGGAAGAAAGCTCTTCAGCGCCATTGAGGCGCGCCCAAGCGTTGTAGGCGGCGGTGAATTCCTTGAGCAGGACCTTCGCGTTGGGATCGGCTTCGCAAGCTTCTTCGAGGAAAGTTGCCAGAGTGTCGTTTTCGCGGACGTAAGCCTCCAGTTCAGAGACGCAGGCCGGAGGCAGCTTCAGGCCTTCGCTTAAATAGGCAAGCCAGCCTTGGATCAGCCAGTTCAGGATGCCGCTTTTTTCCTTGAGCAGGGTTTCTTCATAGCGTTCCTCCACGTCATCGGCGGGGATCACGTGGTTGAAGGGGATGAGCACGATGCGGCGGAGCAGGCCTTTGTCGTCGATGTTGAAGCGGGGCTTGTGGTTGCTGCGGATCCAGAGCTTGTGGCTCGGAGTGAATTCGAAGGGATTCTGATAGAGGGGGCGGGCAGGGATGTTGTCGCGGCTGGAAAGCTGCTTCACCTCGAGGTCGTTGAACGTGCTGCGCTCGGCGATCTCATTGGTGGTGGCAAAGCGCACGCCCCTGAGCTGGGCTTTGATATTGGCGTTGCGGTCGCTTCTGTCAAGCTTGGAGCAGGTCAGGACGGCGGGATCGACCATGAGGCTATAGGACCCGAAGATAGCCGCCAATACGTTGAAGAAGGTGGTTTTTCCGTTTCTGCCGGAGCCGTGGGCGAAAAATAGCAGCTCCTCCCGCACGGTTCCGCTCAGGGAGAGGGCGGCGGCCTTTTGCACATAGGCGATGAGCTTGTCGTCCCCGCAGAAAATGGTGTTCAGGAAAGCCTCCCATAGGGGGCAGGGTGCTTGTTCAGCATACCAAACGGGCATGCGCTTGGTTTGCAGAAGCCCGCGCAGCTGGTCCGGATCGCTGATGATCTGGCGTTTGGCAGTGTCCAAAGCGCAGTTCTCGAAGGCCACGATGTCGGGGTTGGCATCGAGCTGGCGCTGATAGGCCACCAGTTCCGACAGGTGTTCAAGAAAGCTGACAATGCCGTTTTTGGTGGAGTTGTTGGAAAGCCGGGTGATTATGGCGTCATTGACCTTGTCAATGACGGCGGTTCCGCTCAGCTTCTGCTGGGACAGCAGGCCACGGAGGGCATGGAGGTGTTTGTGCACCTCCTGGGCTTGGCTGTCAGGCGCCCAATGCTGCCCGGCCCAATGCAGCCAGTGGTTGCCATCCGAGACATAGCGGTGTTCTTTGCCATATTGGGACATGAAGAGTTCGGCCACGGAGGCGTCGCTCTCGTCCCGCACCGAAGGCAAAGCCGGCTGGCCATCTTCAGAGGCGGCGGCGTTATCGCGTTCGGCGGACATAATGATGGGGGATGATTGGGGCTGGACAGCATCGCCGTCCAGCATGAATTGCATTGCTTGTTTCAAATATTACTCCTTAAACAAGTATCATGCGTTGAAGGTTTAGTGGCGGCAGATCGTGCCGACGCTTGCTTTTGAAGGGTGGAAAGGGGATTCGCCGACCGAAGGAGGCAGTATGGACCGGCGGAGGGACCGGCGCACACGAGGCAAGCCGGGAAAAAGGGGGTGAGAAAAGGGGACGCGGCAGACCGCGGTGAACCCTACCAGGCACCGTTCGTAAGTTGGCCTTGGCCATGCTTGCAATCTCCATAGCTTTCATTTTCGCGGACATTATAATCCATGCAAAGGAAAAAGCAAATTATTTCTTGCGTCAATCAGCAAGGCAATCTGGGCCGGTGAGAGGGCGGGAGCGGCGAAAATAGCTTGACAGAAAAAGGGCTGAATCATATTTTTGCAAGCGAGTGGGCAGGAGTATCCACTCCGGGCCCCAGCAGTGATATGTGACGCGGAGAAGGCGGTTAGATGGCAGTTTCCGCAGGAATGAGCAGCCGGCAGAGGCCGGGAGGAGAGAAAATGAGCAAGCTTGTTCTGTTTGTCGCATTGGTGGCCGCGGCGTTCGCGCTCTGCGGCCAGGCCACATATTTCGCGGAGGATTTCGAACAGCCCTTTGTAAACAGCGGCCCCATGCAATTGCCCGCCCCGCCCGGCTGGACGCAAAGCAGCATGACCGACGCGGTGTGGCCGTCCGCCACTCCGAACGGCGGCTTGATCCTCTGGCAACGCAACATCTACAATCCCGCGGCATTGGCCTGGCAGTTTCCGCAGGGGACCACGCCCAACGGGGCTTTCAACGGCACGGGGGCGCTTTGGGTGAACGACATCTTTCCGCAGCTGAACGTGAACGGCTGGACCGTGATGATGTCGCCGCCGATCAACCTGAGCAGCGCCAATCCCGCCCAACTCAGCTTCCAATACTTCAACGCGGAAGCGCCGGGAGCAGGCATGGGCCTGGTGGTGGAAGTTTGCGGAGACGCCTTCCAGCAATGGCAGCTGCTGCCGCTGGTGATGAACGGCTTCACGGGGCAGGCGAATACCTGGAGCAAGATCAGCTTCGAGCTTCCCGCCCTTTGCTACACATCCCAGTTCCGCTTCCGCATCTCCTCCGCCACCATGCTGCGCCAGCCCGTTGCCACCAGCAACAATATCTTCATCGACGCGGTGCGGGTGGAGGATTGGGTGCCATCGCACATCTTTTCGGTGCAATCGGGCGATTGGAACAACCCCGCTACCTGGCTTGGGAACGTTGTTCCAGGCTGCGATGACGTGGTATTGGTCCAAAACGGGCACACGGTGACGGTCACCGACGCCGCGGCGAATCCCGGGATAGTGGCGCGCTGCCGGGAGCTGACGGTGGATGCCCTGGCGACGCTGGATTACGGCGCGGGCAGCGCCAACCTCCTGCAGGTCTTTGGCCAGGTAACCGCGGCGGGACCAATCAACGCCTTTAACGGCAACAACGGCAGGATGCTGCTCTGCGGAGGCTACACGCATCTGTTCGCGGGCGATTTCAGCAAAGGCCCGGCAATTCCGCCGGCTCCGCCCTGGCCGCAGCAGGGTCTGTTCAGCTTTGTCCCGAACACGGCCGGCATCTATATGCTGAACGCCTCCTACGCGGAGTTCCACAACGTAAATCACATCCCCATCAACAACTTCCTGCATCTGGGGGCAAGGCTGGTGAGCTATGGCAAACAGCCGGAGGTGAGCCTCAAATTCATGGACGAAACCACTGTGCGGCACACTTTCGCGCTGGGACAGGGCTTGATCGATCCCAACGGCTGCCTCAGCCTGGGCGCTCCAACGGCAGCCGCCCCGCAGCACATCATCGTGGCGCACGGCGAGCTGCTGAACCCGCCGGTCTGGAACAACACGAACGTGAGTTGCCGCGACTACAGCTACTGCGCCTTCCTAACGGAAAATCCCGACCACCGCTGGCGGGAAACGGGGCACGAGATCGAAGTGAATGCCGGGGGACAGCACCAGATCACAGGGGTTTTGACGATGTATTCGCTGGGCACACTGCGGCTGGCTTATCCGCTGAGGATAGGCACGGAAACCACGGGCGGGCTGCGCCTCATCCGGGGCGTGATCGAATGCGAAGAGCCGAACGTGCCCGTGCTCGCCTGCGGCAATCCGGGCGAAGTGGATGGCGTAGATCCCGGCCTCTACGCGGAGGAATGGTATCACGGCTCCTATATCTGCGGGCCGCTGCGGAGGGAATTTCCGCCCTTTGCCCCGGGACCTGCGGTTTTGGACTATCCCCTCGGCCTGGGCAGCGAACCCTGCGGAACGGAGATAACCAGCAACGTGTACAAGCCCTTCCGCCTCATCACAGAACCAGCGGGACAGACGGTGACGGTTAGCATCGCGGGCAGGCCAGGCGGCGACGCATATCCGCCCCTGACGACCGGCATGGGGGATTGGTCGTATCATGTGGTGATCAATTCCGGGCTTGACCTTTCGCCTGTGACGGTGGTGGGTTTGAACGGCTTCAACAACAGCACGGGCAACAGCGACAACCTGGCGGGAACGCAGGAGGAAACTCAGCTCGCGCAAGCGCCAACGCTGAACGGGACCTGGAGCGCGGTATCCAACCCCCTCGGCTTCGGCCCCATCCTGCCCGATACACGCTATCCCGTGCAGAGCAATGCGCCCGTGGCGCCCTTCGGCACTACAGAGGCCTGGTTCGCCTGGGCCAGCACCGCGTTTCTCGTGCACGACCTCGCCGCCCTCAATCTCACGGGCCCGGCCACAGCCTACGCGGGCATACCCTCGTTCTTCGACCTCAGCATCCAAAACCTGGGCCTCGTTACAGAAGATAGCTACTCGATCGGGATCTTCGATTGGACCAGCGGCACTGAGATCAGCTTCCTCATCAGCGACCAGCCCATCGCACCCGGGCAAGTCTTTGGCTTTCCCCTCGAATGGACCTTCCCCGCGCCTGGCACCTATTCCATAGAGGGCAGAGTGGAAGTGGACGGCGACATGGACCCCGCCAACAACACAACGCCGTGGCTCGAGATCCAGGTCTTCGAAGCGCCGTCTCCCCCTCCGCCGCCGGAAAACGTCCACATCGTTTACGATCCTGGCATTCCTACGCTTGTCATAACCTGGGACGCGAATCCCGACGTCAGCCTCTACAACGTGTATTACAGCTTCGATCCTGAAAACGGGCCCTGGGAATTGCTGCCGGGATCGCCGTTCGTTGATCCTTTCGCGGTGGATCCGGACCCGGGCTGGCCATACAAGTTTTACTATGTTACAGCCATAGCAGGATGGTGATATAGGAACACAAGCCTGAACCCAAGCAGCAGGCCTCCTCCCCTGGGAAGGCGCGGGCGGAGCGTCATCCATATATAATGAGGAGGCATTCATGAAAGCTACGTTCAAAAACCTGCTGCTGGCCTATTCGGGCAAATGCGACGGCCTGGTGTTCTATTACAATCCCAGGCTGGACCGCATGCTGGTACGCACGCTTCCGGATTGGAAACCAACGGAGAGCAACCGCCGCCTCGGCAGCGTGGCGTCCAACCTCAAAAGCTTGAATATCTCGCCGCAATACCGCCTCGATCTCATCTCCTACACCGAACTCTACCGGCGTGAACACCGCGACAACAACTGCTGCGGATGGTACAACCTCTTCAACAAACTGATGTGGGCGATGGGCAAACAGCAAAACATCGATCTGGAAACGCTATCGCGGGTGGAGATCGTTAATGATGACCTTCCCTGCCGCAGCGTGAAACGCGCGGTGGAAGCGGGCTTGCTCCCTCCCGTTACTGGTTGGCAACGCTTCGATTCCGAGATCTGAACCTTAGACAACGGGGCGAAAGCCCAAAAATAAAAGACATGGAGGACTTCTATGAAAGTCAAATTCAAGTACGCCATCCGCACCTACAGCGGGACCATCGACGAGATGGTCTATGGCAGCTACCGGGACGACAAGCTCTGCATCGGGCGCGAATACGTGTATCCGCGGCTGACCGAGTACAACGCCGCCATCGGCGGAGCGGG
>Ga0172377_10005933_pt1 | contig 12571 bp, 21 predicted proteins | sample Pumphouse3metaG_FD_119749 | JGI IMG/M metagenome (GOLD analysis project Ga0172377, IMG submission 119749) | Leachate microbial communities from a municipal landfill in Southern Ontario, Canada - Pumphouse #3 metaG | ecosystem: Engineered > Solid waste > Landfill > Unclassified | place: Canada... | reverse complement strand
CCTGAAAAGCAGGAACCTGGCTGTGAAGCCAAAGCCTATTCGAATGGTAATATCATCTCCGGATATGTAGTCAGGAGGAACAGGAACCTCGTATGTTCCATTAGACGAAAGCTGAAGGCCCTGATAGACCCTGGTCTCTGAGTCATAGGTTACAAAGGCAGTGGCCTTGGTATCGCCCGTAGCTCCAATTACTGGCAGAGCCGGGGTGATTGTCATCAGCTCGTTTCCGATGGCTACCTCGGGGCTTGAGCCTGTGAATTCCTTTGCAAAGTCAAGGATGCCAGAGCCTGTATTGACGTCATATACATCAGCCCAGTCTATCTTTAGGACGATATGGCCATACGTTGGGGATCCCATGAGCATATAGACCTTGCTTGTGCCATCGAGGCTTCTGTTAAGGAAGAAGCACTGAGCCTTGCGCTTGTAGGCGCTTCCCAGGCTTGGCATCTGCCACTCGGACCAGCTGTAGATATATCCGCTTGACGATGATGATGTCGGCTGGCAGAAGTATATCTTGCCATCCTCGGTAGCAGCATAGATTGATATTTCGGGGTAGTCGAAAGACCAGAAGCCCTGAATCCTCTTGTTGAAGGCATTGCGGACTGTGCTTGTCATATCAGTGATAATCAAGCCCTGCGAGTCATAGTCAAAGACTCCGGAATATAGCTTCTTGCGGTCGGTTGAGGAGTACACGATCATGTTTGCCACGATCTCCGGCTGAGTCGGGCTGGATCCATGATAGGATGTAAGCACCAGGTCGAAGGTCAGCGGGGATATTGCCTGCTCGGTTGACATGAAGATTGCGCTTTCAGTGGCAACGATCACACGTCCGATGTACGCTATCCACATGATTCTTGAACCGTACATATCATTCTCTCGGATCTCGATGCCGTGAGTTGCGTATATGACAGGCTCGCCATTGACAGTATCGAACAGCGTGAAGTTGATGGTCCATTTCGGGAAGCCTGTAGTGGCATCCTCCTCCAATGTTCCAGCCACCCTGCTCCTTGATATGAAAAGGGCGTTTCCTGCGCTGACAAGCAGATGGCCTTCAGCAAAGCAGATGGAGCTGAAGGAGCTGTTGGCATCCAGCCCGCCAGGAAGAACCCAATCAGCAGCCTGTATGGTATCAACTGATGGATCTGCATTGCCAAAAAGCAGCTGCGCCGTGACAGCTGTAAGGACACCAGCTGCAGAGTATGTGCCTGTGAACTTGATTATCTTGCAAAGCTTGATGTTCTTTCCTACCACGAACAAGAAGTTCTGATAGACTGCTGTCTGAAAAGGTCCAGCTGCGCCTACAAGAGAAGCAAGGTCTATCTTTGCATCATTGTAGAGCAGGAAGAAGTTCCTGGTCTGTCCGCAGTCTCCGAAATATATGTTGACATACTCGCCTCCGGAGCCTGCATCTGCGTATCCTCTTGCTGGAAGCTGGATAGTAGCCTTGCCATCATCAGGGCCGACAAGCCCGGCACCGCTTGCAATGATCGTAGTGCCTGGCCTCTTGGAAGCTGTGTGATTAACGTTATGGACTGTATTGAGCGATTGCTTGAGGCCGACCTGCTTGTATGCAAAGTTCAGATTTGCCTCTATCATCGGATCAAGCTGGCCTGCAGAGAAGTCAGTCTGTATGTATCTGTAAGAAGCTCCCATGCTAATAGCCCTTCTTCCAGTTGTTGGTTGTGTACATCTTGTCAGGTATTGCCTGGTTCTCTGAAAGCCTGGCCTGCGCTATGGCTGTCAAAGCCTCCTGGTAGAGCATGCTTGAGATGTTTGCATCTGATGTTAGAGAAATGGTGATCTTGTATGCAAGCATAAGCGCTATTGCTGAGACAAGCATCGGGTCAAGCGTTCCTGGAAGCTCTGGGAAGGCAACATACCTGATTAGCAGCGATCCGCCTACCTCTGACACTATCCTATGGCTCTCCCTGCTCCACAGCGAAGCATCCCGCTCTACATGCACAAGCCTTATGAAGTCGGCAGGAAGGTTATACGCTGTCTTGCCATCAACCGTAAGATCTGCAAGGGGTATCAGATACGCCCTGAGCGTAGCGGATCTCCAATCATTCATGTTAAGAACCTCGGAGCAGGCCTGTGAGATCATCTGCTTAGTCACCTGGGCAGATTGGGACCCATCTTCGAAGCTCGAAATAGGCTTCATGTTGTTTCTTAGGAGCGCTATGTTGGCTATATCCTCCCAAGTCATTTCAGACGGCTTCTTGATTGCCATAGTCTTGTATCCTCCTGATAGTAATAAGGGCCACAAGCTTTTGCTCATGGCCCCTAATGTTTGCTAGGCTATACGGCCTCCTGGCTGTCTAGCCTCTCTCAAGGTAGAACTCCCAAGTCACAGAGCTTGGAGTTGTGGTGTCGGTCGTGAAGCCGACCATCACTTTCACATAGCGCTCATGCTTGATTGGAAGCTTGCGCCTTACGTATGTGGTTGTTGACGCAACGCCGCTGATCTTGAAGTTATCAATCTCAACCCAGGTGGATCCATCAGAGGACTCCTTGATGGAAACCTCGAGGATATCGGCAGCGACCTGCGCTCCGGCTTTCACATGGGCCTTGATGAAGACATCAGGGAAGAAGCCAAGCTCTCCCTTGTCCCCAAAGTCAAAGTTCCCTGTACCGCCTCCAAGATCTGCAAGAGTGACAGCCTTGGCTACGTATGCCTTGTATCCCAGATAATTCTTATCGTCTATCATTTGTGATCTCCTTATGCTGTCAAGGCGGTTTCGTTCGCCGGCATGTACGGCTCTTTGAAGAGCGGTATGTCGAAGATGTGCATCGGACGTCCAAAGCCCTGGATCTCCTGGTAGGAGAATGTGGCGTTGTTTTTATCCAAGCAATACTTCTGGAACTGTGCAATGACTTCACGCGGTGCAATTGCGAAATAGCCCTGACCATTGTCCGGCAGAGCTGCAACAGCATCTATGATCTTGTTGATCTGTGTGCTTGCCATCGCTGCGTTGGTCGGGATGTTTGCAATTCTGACAACCGATGTCTCATCGAAGATGTCGAGCAGGTAGAACAGCTTCCACATGGTTTCATAGGCTGGATACAGCCCCAAGAACACGTTGCTCGAATCGAATGTCGGAATATTGACTATGCCCATATCAATCTGGCTGAAGTTCGGCTTGCCTGAATTGCCAGGATACCTGAAGCAGATGCCGTCTTCGCCTGGCCTGATTAGCAGCATAGAGCCGTTTGTGGCTCCTGTCCCGCCTGCACCATAGCAAAGGCCATTTGTCTCATCAAGCTTGGGGCGCCTTGGCAGAAGTCCCATCACTTCCTTGATGTCGGTTCCTGGGCAGGTAACGACCTTGTTCGCGAAGCTCTGCATGAAGCCTAGGCTGAACAGGCGGTCGCGGCCTGCACGAACCTTGGCAGCATCCTCAGTGGATAAGCTCTCAAGAATTCGCATGTCGACGTCGTTCTTGAGCTCAAACTCCTTGATGGTCTCTTCGTAGGCCTTTGTTGATGCGTTTCCGCCTACAACAGCCCTGTTGATAGCACCGAAATTGCCTTCCGGCAGCGATGCAGCCTTGACTCCCTTGTGCAGATCTCCATGACTGGTGGCAAACCAAGGTATCAGCTGAGTCAGTACGCTCTTTTTCTCGACTGTCCTTGTGAACTTGGCAGCTGAGTCATACTGGCGCAACTCAAGCGACTGCGAAAGGGTCATGTGGTCCGGGTTTATGAATGTTGGCATTAATGTCCTCCTATTCCCATTCGGCAGTCACAGCTCGCACTGCCTGCCTTTTCCCACATGGTATTTTTCACAGCCGCTATTGTCGCTTCAGGTGTGCGACACTGCGCGACACTCAGCCCTGCTTGAACATTGACGGATATGTCTTCTTCAGCTGTTCGATCTCGCTCTCGTGCTTGCCTCCAGGACCGCCAGTGCCAGGCTCAGAGCTTCCGATCTTCTCGTACATGGAGGCCACTGCATGAACAAAGGCTGGATTGATTGACAAGCCAGTCTGCTCAAAGTAAGCGCCCATGTTGTACTTGCCGTTGAACTCGGTGAAGAGGTTCTTGTCCTTTGTGATGCGCTCGGCTCTCTTTGTGGAATCGGGGATCTCATCCTTGAGCGATGCATCGAATCTCTGGTCGAAGTTGCCCTTGAGCTTCTCCGACTGGTCGCTGAGGCCCTTCTTGATGGCGCTATAGGTTGCAGCCTCGTGGGTCCACAGCTTCTTTGCCTGTGTCTTCGTGAGGCCGCTCTTGAAAGCCTCCTCAAGAAAGGTCTTCTTGATTGTCGGGGCAAGCTCATCATCCTTGAGGTCAAAGTCGCTGAGCTCATAGCCTTCTGCCTTGTCTGGCATTCCTATCTTGGCGAAAAATGCCTTCACCTGTTCAGATGTTGCATCAGCTCCTGGGATCTTGAGAGAATCCTTGAGCTGGGTTTCCAGATCAGTTACCTTTGCCTTGAGGGTCTTATGGCTGTCATACAGCTTCTTGACATCCTCGATGCCTGCGAAATCATCAGCCTTTGATGCATCATCAAGGTCCTTGAGATAAGAAGGCTCGACCTTGTTAAGCTTGTCAGCCAGGTCTGTCACTCCTCCACCGCTACCGCCTTCTCCGCTGCCTTCTGGTGCGAAGAAAATCCTTTTGATTCTGTAATTCATCGCTATTACTCCTTGAAAGAGCTGCCTTCGTAGCTCTCAATAATTGCTCTTGCAAACTTTCCCATGTTGCCAGTAATGGTCATATGGCCTGCCTGCATAAGCCGGTTGGCAAATGCAATCAGGTCAACGCTCACGGCAGATGGCTTTGTCACGAAATATCCGCATTGGTAAAGGATCCATGACAGAACGGTCTTGCCATCGGCTGTGTTGAATGTCTTATAGATGGCAGCAGCCAGCTCCTCTTCCTGCCTTTCATTGTCGTTTATGGTCATATTATTTCCCTCCCATGAGAGCTGAAGCCGCGCTTCCTTGCTCTGGTGCTTTGCCTAGCTGATCGTAAAGGCTTCCAAGATTCTTGGCTTCTTCCTGCTTCTGAGCCTGCTGCATGGCCTTGGCCTGCGCCTCTGCCCTTGCGCTTCTGATCTTGGCTGCATCATCTGTCTTGACAAGAAGCTCCTGCTTTGCGTGCAGGATCCTATGACTGATGTCGATGTACTTGTCGATGTCTATCTTGTCGATTGCATCCGGACGCACCTGCGCTATTGCAAACACGTTGTTCATCCACGTTGTAGAGGATGCCAAGTCAAAGGCCTTCTCCTGAGCACGGAAGGCAGGAGAGACGAAGGAAACCTTCAGGTCAATCTTGTCGAGCTGCAGGAGCTCTTCCTTTGTGAGATTCACCTGCTTATGCAGCAGAACCTGGGTGAACATCCACATTATCACAGGCTGCAGGAACTCCTGGGCAAGCCTTGTGTAGAATGAAGACATCCTTAGAGAAAGCTCATTCTGCAGGCCCTCGACCTCTGTGGCTGTCTTGGTGCGCTTGAGGTTCAGCTCGTTGGCCAGGAACATGTTGTTCTTGTAGTTGCTTTCGATTACCTCGCGGTAGTGGGTGACATGCTCCTGCAGCCATGATAGATCTCCGGATGCTCCGACATATGCGAAGTCCTGTCCGCTCTCAAGCTCTGTGACAGATCCTGCAGTGAAGTCTACAGACAGGCCCTTTGTTTTCTTCCAGTGGCCTTTTGCTATCAGCTCTGAAAGAGTGATAAGGTCCTCAAGCAGGAGGTTGAGGAAATGCATGGTAGGTAGCGATATCTGACCAGGAGAATCAACACCCCAGGAACCGCCATAGGTAGGAATGTTGACACGCCATACAGCAAAGTTCTTGCTTGAGATCCTGTCCTCGCGCAATGTCTTCTCGAGGTCCTTTTCAAACAGCCAGATTGAGATGTAGTCTCCTTCGCCTTTTATGTCAAAGTCAAAATCCGTGACAGGCCCTACCAAGTTGACGAACGCAAAGCGCTCCAAGGGCTTCTTGCAGTCCTTAAGAGCTTGCGGGAGCTTGTCCTCTCCGAAAAAATCAGCAGCCTCGCGCCTTGTGAGATAGACATACCTGATGATGCTGTCAATTTCTTTGTATCGGTTCTGTATAGGCAGAAGGTCCTTGAGATGCAGCGTCTGAAAGCGATAGCGGCTCTTTGCTGCATCGAAGCTGAAGACCATAGCGCCTGTGCCCATGTCCTCTCCTGATCTGACCAGGCAGCGCGATTCATCGTAGAAGTTGCTGTCTGCAAGCTGCCTGTAGATCGCTGACTGTATCTTCTGAAGCGCTGACTTGGCCAGTGATTCATCACCGCCCTCATCCATTGCCATAAGTTCCAGGCTGAAGAAGTCTGTTGTGCTGCCAAATGCATAGCCCTCAATCCCTTCTACGAGCAACAGGGATGCCACTGCAGCTGTCGTGTCGATGTTCTGATAGTCCTGCACCTCATGGCTGTTTGGATCATGGCTCCAATCGCCATATGCAAGACCCATGTACTGTGCAATCAGCTTCCAGTTCCTCAAGAAAGGCTGCTTCTCATTTTCAAGATCCTTGATCATCTGGTCGATTGTGCTAAGATCGTCTTTAGTCATGCCTCATCCTCCGGATACCAATATCAGCTATTTCGGTTGGTTTGTCGGCCCCAGTGGCTTTTGCAAAGGTCTCCTTGAAGTTCTGCCTGTACCAGCTCCTGAGCATCAAGCAGTTGACCCACTCATCGTGGATCTCATCAGAGCTGTTGTTATAGCTCGTGTAGCCATTCGGGCTCATCTTGCCAGTGAAGGAAATCATCTGGCGCTTGAAGTCGTCGGCATATGGCACGTTGGGAGCAATCCTGATCTGGCTCTGCTCTAGCGCTAGTCTGGTGCAGTCAACCATGTCCGCCTTGGGTACATGGATCTCATCAAGAGTCTTGAAGTCAAGAGCAGAGTAGCCGCTCCCTGTGTTGAACCTGCGGTCTGATGTGTCGCGGTAGACGTGATTCACGCGTCCTCCTGCCGTGTATACGATTGGGATCATGGACTTGATGCCCATATCCTGGAACTCCTCCTTGACAGCCCTGCCTATGCCAGTGGCGTCAAGCAGCAGCATATACTGGTCTCGCATATCCTCGCGTGACACCAGCTCAAGCACGAAATTGCAGACAACCTTGTACTTTGTGTCCATGATCTTATACTGCATTACAAGATCATCCTTGAGCTGAATCCTGTTCTCTGTGCCTAGCTGCAGGGCGCCAGGAAGAAGGACTGGATTAGCCCTCCAGATCTGGATTGCAAAGGGATCCCTTGTCTGCCCTGGATCAAGACTCAACAACCATTTGCGCATCCTTGCCTCCTAAGAAAATCATTGACGTCAGGGAATGAGACCGCTGGTGTCTCTCCCTGTGGTACCTTTGCAGCAAGATCCTTGCCGATAAGATCAAAGGGCTTTACGCTGACGTTTTCGGGATTGCTGAATAGGCTTGCTATCAGCTCATTGCTGAAGACCTGCGCCTCTGCTTCAACAAACTCACAGCAGTACTCCTGGCGGTACATCCTGCTTGACATGCCCTGTCCATCCTCCCCGTTGGTTATGACCTCGATCTGGTCCTTGATGCTGTAGTGCCTGGGCGAGAAGTACAGCTTCACGCCCTCTGTGCCTTCATATATCGTCTTGACAAGCGTCGGCATCGTTGCCGTTGTCACTATGTCCCAGGGCGTCCTGACCTCGTAGCGCGACCATAGATTGCTGTGGAAGTGGCTGTTGAAGAAGCCCTTGCGTCCGTTGGGTGTGCTTATCTCGACAATGACAGCACGGTCATTGTCTGTGATCATCGGGCGAACTGCATCAAAGACTATGTCAGGGATCCTGCTTGCCTCGTCGAAGATTATCAGGTCAGGGCTTGAGAATCCTCGAGCGGCCTCATCTGTAGCTGTGAGGACCAGGACTCTTGATCCATTGTCCAGGACCAATTCCATGTCGTTGGCCTTGACTCGCTTTGGGTATGTAGAATCAGGACCGTAGAAGGACCTGATCTTGAGCATGTCCTCCTGGGACTGCCTCTGTGTTGGTGCGAGTATGACAGTCAGGGATCCTGGGCGATACTTGGCCATGTGACAGGCCTTAGCGCTTATGATAGTGCTCTTGCCTGCCTGGCGTGCGCCGTTGATGCATATTCTCGTGCTGGAATCATGCAGCACATCGCGCTGCCAGTCAAAGGAGTCCCACTTGATGTGGCTGAGCCAGGCCACAGGATCAAGTCCATATGCAATCTCCATCAGTGCATCAGCAGTTGTCATAGACTTTGGCCTCCGCTTGCTGATACTGCATCAGTGATTCCCTGAACAATTTTCTGCTGCAGCTCTGGATTGTCCCTGATGCTGTCTGTTATCACGTTGATGATTGTAGGTATCAGCTGACCGCGAATGTCCACGTTGATCTGTATGTCCTTGATGTCACCTGACACCTTAGCCATAGTCTCGATGTTGCCTCTCATGACCTCGATAGCCTTGAGCAGGACTCTACGAGGATCCTCGCTTGCATAGAACCATCGCTGGCATGAATAGTCATTTGACGACTGGTCTATCAGGACCAGAAGATCATCAAGCGTTGTCTTGTGATGCCTGCCCTTGCTGTCAGCATAGATGATGCAGACCTCGCTGGCTCTTGCACTGAAGTCATAGCTGTCGGGATCATCAGGATCCTGCAGCACACGCTTGCATGCATCAATCATCTTCTTCGTCTCTATCTGGAGATACTCAAGCTGCTCCTTTATGGGATACTGAACGAAACTGTCTTGCTTGATCTGCTTAAGGTATGCATCTCTCGCCCACTCTGACAAGCAGGTCCTCGGTATGTCGTATTTCTTGGATATCTGAATGAATGGCACGCCCTTTCTTATCTCGTCTATGATCTGCTTCCTGTTGGGATGGAGATCAATCTTGCGCAGCGGAGATCTTTTTGCGCAGGTCCTGGTCTGACGTTTCTGATCAATTTGCTCGCTCACTTTCTTAGCATCTCCTTATATATCGAACATCCTAAACACTTGCTAGACAAGGAATAAGTGCTTACTATCTCTGACTGGTCATCAATGCATACAATCGGCACAGTGTTAGCAACGCTGCCTGTAGGGCTCTTCAAAGCCCTGCAAAGACGGTCCTTTGAAATCCTTGTTGCTCTTGATGCAGCCCTTATTGAGCTGTACTGTGTCGCTCCTGACTCCGTTATGATTACTATCGCTGCCTTCTTCATGCTGTTTATCATGCGACACTTTGAGACATTTGTCGGCCTCAGTCCTAAAACAAAAGAAAGGACGCCTGGAAATGAATCCAAGCGTCCAGTGGGGAGATTCGATGCCTTAGAAGGTTCTGCGGGTTAAAGGAGGCCAGTGCATCTCAATACGTTAATCATGATATACGTATACACAATTGTCGACACCTGCAATCTATATACCAGTACTCAATCCATATACAGACCTCCTTGTCCAAGCCTTGGCTGCATCCTCGTAATGCTCTGTCCTTCCATTTGCACTGGCTCCACAGTCGTGACAAAGCACGTATTTCTGCTGGCCGCCTCTGACCTCAAGATTATGGCTGCCACAGAAAGGGCATTTAGGAAGGCTCTTCTCAAGCTCCCTCAGTTGCTTTGGTGTCATATGCATGCTCATGCATTCCTCCTGTTCCAGGCTTCTCTCAGCTCGTTCTCGTCATCAAAGCACACATCCTCGACCATCCCGCAACGAGGACAGCTGACAGAGCAGAAGTTTGTTATTGCAGGATTGTGGCTTGGTTCTTGTGGCGTGAAGTCGGCCTTGGCTTCGCAGAATGGGCAAGGCAGGAGACCATTCTCATCCAGCTCGCCCAGGTCAATTGTCGTGCAAGGCATATCGTTGCTGTCGCAGTTATCATTGCCCGCCCAGACACAGCCATCGCAATTCGCGCTATCTGGCCCTTCTCCAAAGGCCACCCTCTTCAACATGTGATTCTTGCCATCTGCAAGAACCGCAACCCACTGATCGCCTAAGTTGTGCTTTCCCATTTCTCATCTCCTTCCAGAAGCTTTGGATTGTAGTGCCATCAGTCTTCCATCTCCTCAGGCCTGAACCTTTTCTCTGCCTCAAGGTCCTCATGCTCCAGGTCCGTCTTATACAGCGGCTTCTGCATATATTCCCTTGTGATATTCCACCCCATGTCCGTCATGTGCTCGACAGCCATGTCCAGCTCGTCGGCATCCCTGCTTGATATTGTTATCATCCTCTCTCCTTCATCCCTTCATATTGCCTGCAAGCCGCATCAGAGAGCCTTACGTACTCCCCTGACAGCTTGCATATCCAATCGTTATTGCCGTCATACACTCCATAGCTGTCTCTCCTGCACTGGGAGCAGCTCTTGCAGCAGCGCCGCCTAGTTGTCCTGGCTTTGCTCACTGCTGCAGGCTTCCTTGCTACTGCAGGCTTTGTCGCTGGCTTGGATGGGTTGACAAGCTCATAGGCCTCAGCAAACGTCATCAGCCCTTGCCTCCCTTGCCTGCAAGATTCTCCATGAGCAGATTGTCTGGATCGCCCTTGATCTGCAGAAGTGCCGTAAGCACCCTGTAGGCCATCAGCTCGAAGCTTCCCTGGCACTGGACCTTGCAGTAGTCCGCTATCAGGTCCTTTAGCCTGATGTAGTCCTGGAACGGCTCTGGCATCGGGATGCGCTCCTGGAACCTCTTGACCAACTGCCTATAGAAGGCATATGCCTTAAGCGTCTGCTCAAAGGCCAGATCGCTCATGGCATTGAAGGCATCGCCCTTGTCTCCGCCCAGCTCCTTGGCCTTGTCGGCCATGCCTGTCTTTCCAAGCCTATTTGCAACTTCCGCTATTGCTGCCAATAAATCCTTGGCTTCCTGGCTTCCCACTGTCTTTTTCATTTCTTGCTTCCCTCCTCGAGATCCTTTGAGTTTTTCATCGCCTTCTTGATCTCTTCCTTCGACTTGCCATCCATTGGCAACGAAACGAACACCTTCATCATTTGTCTATCTCCTTTTTCAGCCATGCCTTTATCCCGGCATCGCAGTCCTTTTCCTCAAGGCCCTTGCACTCACCGCCATGAATGCAGCAGCCACATATGCCAAAGTCATCTATGAGCTTCATCAGCTTGACAAGATCGCTTGCTGACATCTCCTGGATCTTATCCAGGTTCGTCTTGATGCTCATCTTGAGCAAAACCAAGACAATGACCATCACAAGCACTATTGCCAAGCCTATGATCATCAACAAAAAACTAGTCATCCTTTTTCCCTCCAATACATCCAAGTAGGGTTATCTTGACTTCGATGAAAACCACATGCTTCCCGTCATCCCTCTTATGAGGCAGGCAGTGGCCAAGCTTTACCCTGGCAAACTGGCACTTGTCACTTGTGAGTGAGCACTTCGCACATGTCATTGTGTCATCGCTCGCGCACAAGTAATGATTGCCATCCCATTCCCGGATCTCTCCAACTTTCATGTTTTCCATAGGTGGCCTCTACTGTTGAGCCCTGCAGATAGCATGCTTGCTTCTGTAGGTTGAGCATCCTTCGCAGTCCGGATACCTGAAGGTCGAATAGTCGGGGCAGGTTCCTATGGCTGGGTCATAGAAAACGCAATCCGACTTGAGGCCAGCCACTTCCGCAATGACTTCCATCCTTGCCACTGCCTCGACTCTCTTTGTCTCGCTGCATTCAACGCATCTCATTCGTTCCCTTCCTTCTTCGCCACAAAGATCACATCCTTGCCGTCTTTCCTCTGCACAGCCGAGCACCTGAAGCGCCTCGGCAGGAGCTCGCATTCCACCAGGCCCACAAAATAGCACCCTGTGCATGTTAGCTTGTCCACTGCAACGCAGGTGAGAGTCACCGACTCCCCGACTGCCATTGCATCCATCACTGTATTGTCCCTTTCGCTCATTTCCTCCCCCTGCCCTTGCTCGATCTCCTCAAGCATCTTGTCCACCTCCCTCTCCAGCCTCTTGGACTTCTCGAGATCCGATCCCTTGCGATCCCTGAAGTACTCCTTCTGGGCTTCCCGCATCCTCTTCACAAGGTCCTTCAAGGCCCTTAATGTCTTTTCCTCTCCCATGCCTCAAGCTCCTGTCTTTTTCCGATCATGCATTGTCATGTCAGCATCTTTGTAGTACCTTGGCCACCCCGTGCCGGTATCCTTGTCAAGCTTAACCTCCGACAGGATTCCGTTAGGATTCTGATACACGATCTTGCCGACACGTCCTGTCCTCTTGATCATCACCACATCTCCAACCTTGAACTTGCTCATATCGCATCTCCTTGCTGCTGGGCCATGCCAGCCACTTGCACCTGCTCCCTGGCATAGGCCAGGGTCCTTTCCTTATCGCGCTTGTCACAGTAGCAGTAGACAACCTGCGTCCCCATGACAACATCCTCCGCCAGCAGGTAGTTAGGGTTCATCTTGCGGATGACCGCCCTGACCGAGCCAGCCTTCATTCCAAGGGCCTGGGCGATTTCAGAAGGGCTCATCTGGCTGGGATAAACCTTGAGGATCTCGCAGATCCTCAGTCTTCTGACACAGCTCTCAAGTCTTGTCATCTTCACTTTCCTCAGCCCGCTAGAATGGAATCTCATCCTGGTCAAAGCT
>Ga0172377_10005930_pt1 | contig 12573 bp, 12 predicted proteins | sample Pumphouse3metaG_FD_119749 | JGI IMG/M metagenome (GOLD analysis project Ga0172377, IMG submission 119749) | Leachate microbial communities from a municipal landfill in Southern Ontario, Canada - Pumphouse #3 metaG | ecosystem: Engineered > Solid waste > Landfill > Unclassified | place: Canada... | reverse complement strand
TATGAAATTAAAAGACTTTAAAGGTGTTTTTAAAAAGACACAACTGACGTTTATAAAGGCAGAAAAGGTTGGCAAAGATTACTACATTATTAGGTTTGAAAAACCGAAGAAAATGGTTTGGCGCGCAGGGGAACATGGAATATTTTCTCTTAAACATGCTCGCTACCAAGGAAGAAAATGGCATGTGTTTTCAGTGGCGTCTAGTTTTAAGGAAGATGAGATATTACTCGGAACCAGAACGGGAGAACATATTAGCAATTATAAAAAAGCTTTGGTCTCTTTAAAAAAGGGAGATGTAGTTAAATTACGCGGTCCATTTGGATGGTTTACGGAACAAGATGCAGTTTCTCCGATGGTGTTAATCGGATTAGGCGTAGGAATAACTCCAATTAGAGCTCTATTAAAAGATAATGAGATATCAGATAAAACAATTAATGTTATCTATAGTTCAAAGGAAACATATCTATTTAAGGCAGAACTAGACTTATTAAAAGAAAACAAAAACTTAACAATTAAATACACAAAAAATACAGTCGATACAAATCAAGAAATAATAAAAGCAGTAAACTTATATAAGAACAATGCCTATTACTACATTGGTGGAAGTCCTAAGGCAGTAAAATCAGTTAAAAAATTATTAAAATCAAAAGGTATTAAAGGAAAGCAAATAATCAACGACCCTTTCTATGGATATTAAAAAAACTCCCTGTATAAAATATAGGGAGTTTACTAATTTTTGAGAAAGAATAAGAGTTGAGAATTAATTAAAATTCTCAACAAAGTCGTTTCTTATCTGTATTTCATCGTATTTTGTATTTAAATATTTTTGAATAAAACTTTCGTAATCCAATTTAGTCAAAGCATCGGAATAGATTTCTAATTTTTCGATTAAATCTTCATTTGTAGAAATTAATAAGGAGAAATTGCCTAATTCTGTCTTGATGTCTAACCTTAATACTGAGTCGGGATTTTCTGCCTCTAGCAATTTTAAATCGTCATATTTTTCAGATAATTCACACGTGTAATCGCTATCGTAAGTTTCCTCGACTATATCTGGGAAAAACTCTTTAGTTTCTCTTCGAATTTGATCGATCATCGAATCAATATTAACATAGGAGAATTCGGAAAGATTAGCGACTCTCTTGCGCACAGAATCAATACCTTTATTTTGCAATTTGGTTATTGATGGTGTCAAATACTTATCTAATCGTTTCAAGTCGGAATTGATCAGCAGTGTCCCGTGAAAGAGAAATCGATCGTCTTCGCGGTAGTATGCGTGACCGGAAAATTTCTTTCCGTCGATCACTAAGTCATTTCGTACAGATTCTATATTGGATATTCCTAATTCGTTTAAAGATTTAATAATAATATTTAAGAACTCTTCAATTTTGTGCTGAGACGTGTTAAAGATAAAAGTAAAATTAAGATTACCTAAATCATGAAAAACCGCTCCGCCTCCAGTCAATCGACGAACGATTTTCACGTGGTCATTCTTGCAAGCTACTAAATTGCATTCTAAAAATGAACATTGGTTGTTTCCGATGACAACGGTATCTTTGTTTTGCCATAAGAAAACAACAACATCTGCCGAATTATCTTTGAAGAATGTTTCTTCAAGAGCTAAATTTATTGACGGATTATTTGTGGAAGTAGTGACAAATTTATTCATGAACTTCGTGAATTGAGCCATATAAATAGCCACATTCAGTGTCGTTTAATACTTCAGCTAAAGTCGGATGTGCAAAGACAGTTTGCGCTACTTGCTTAGCGGTTAATCCAGTGTTAATTTGAATCGTAATTGTCGCGATTAAATTTCCAGCATCAGGACCGATAACAGCACCACCAACAATCTTATTCGTTTCGTCATCCTCAATGAGTTTAACAAATCCAATAATTTCTCCCATAGAAAGAGCTTTTCCATTGGAAGAGAAGGGAACTTTTTTCACATTGTATTTTTTACCAGCTTTTTGAAGCATTTTTTCCGACATACCAACTGTCGCAATTTCAGGATGAGTGAAGATGACAGAGGGAACATTGATGTAATCCATTTCGCGTGTATTGCCTACGATGTTGTCGACTGCGACAAAGCCTTGGTTGGAAGCAACGTGAGCTAATTGTAACTTTCCGGTGACATCGCCTATGGCGTAAATATTTTTAACGTTAGTCTCTAATAAATCATTGACTTGTATTGCACGGCCTCTTTCATCGAGTTTAACGCCTGATTTTTCTAAGTCAAAGCCTTTGATATTGGCACTTCTACCGACAGCCACTAATACTTTATCGGAAGTCAAAGTACCTAATTTTCCTTCGTGATCGTATGTGACGACAGCTTTTCCATTTTTTTCTTCTATCTTTTTAACACCGCTGCTTAAAAAGTAATTAGCTTTAATCTCTTTTTTAACAACAGCAATCATATCATCATCAACAACCGCTAATATTTCAGGCAAGAATTCGACAATATTGACAACTTTTCCTAAAGTGGCAAATATTGAGGCGAATTCCATGCCGATAACTCCGCCACCGACAATGGTGATTGAGTCAAAGTCTTCGGTATTGGATAAAACTTTATCTGAATCCATAACGATTGGCAAATCTATTCCTTCAATCGGTAATTTTGCAATTGAAGATCCAGTGGCGATGATGCACTTATCAAATTTGATGACAGCATTTTCTTCGCCGGTCACCTTGATGGTATTGGCATCTACAAATGAGCCTTTACCTTTGACCAAATTTACCTTGTTATTTTCAAATAGCGATCCCACACCATTTCTCAAAGCGAGAACGACGCGATCTTTATGAGCGACCATTCCTTTTAAGGAATAAGATGTCGATTTATTAGTGATTCCGAAATCTTCACTCGTAGTGCTTTCTCTATAGACATCAGCGCAGTGAATTAAAGATTTGGTAGGAATGCAACCGACATTTAAACAGGTTCCACCAAGCCATTCTTTTTCAATGCAAACAACATTCAAACCTTGTTTAGCAGCATATATTGCAGCCTGATATCCTCCAGGGCCTGAGCCGAGAATAGCGAGGTCACATTTAATTGTTCCTCTTTCGATAGGTTCTTTAGGCTTTTTTACTACTGCTTTAGCAGGAGCAACTTCAGCGACAACTTGATCTTTACTAATCACGTCGCCTTCTTTGACTAATAATTCTACAATTATAAAATCACTTGAAGCGGTAATCTTTTGATTTAATTTACCAGCTTCTACCTTTAAAATAATGTCATCTTTGGCAACTGAATCACCATTTTTCACAGAAATTTTGATTACTTTACCTGAAAATTCAGACTTGATTTGAAGTTCTGAAGCCCCATCTGTTTCCAATTCGAGAATTTCAGTGTCTTTGGTGATATTCTGACCTTCTTCGACGAGAATACTTGTAATCTTTCCGGCTACTGATGATTTAAGGGAATTTGTTAATTTTCCATTTTCTACGATGCAAATAACATCATCCATAGAAACAACATCTCCTACCTTTACTTTAATCTTGCCAACCTTGCCTTCTACTGTAGATTTGATTTTCATATCTTACTCCTTTTTGCCAAAATAAGGGTCACATGTATCAGTGACCGCATCTAAATAAATATTCATATATGTTAAAAAAACAGCACAATATTTATTTGGGGAAAATTTTATCTTACACATAGTATAACTTTGTGAATTTTACCTAATGTTATTATATAAACTTTGACTTATTTTGTAAATTAAATATCAAGACTATTTTTCCTAAAGAATTTTTTTAATAAGGCAAGAAACACGATTATTAATTATATTCAATTAGGCAATGTAGCAACAGTTAAATATTTCTTTCTTGTAATTAATAAAATATGCCTAAAACACTAACAATAACAGATGAAGGTAGTAAAAAATCAAGGATAAAATACACATGTTTTTTAATTTCAAATTTAACTATAAAAATATATGAAATTTTAAGAATAAATAGTTTGAACATATTTTATTCAACATTAATTATCTTAAAGAGAAGACAAAAGAACACGATTGCTTTCATCAGCGTAAATACTGTGACCAAATGTTTACAATTAAAAAGCTTACATGGTTATTAATTTTTGGTTTTTACCTTTTTCTCTAGCCCTTAAACTTTTAGTTTCTAATCATATTTATACAATGAAAAAAGGATCAGAACAAACTGACCCTTTATTATTAATTCTACGTTTAAAGTCGACGACATTTATCTTCATAAAGGCAAATCCTTCTTATTGAAAATAATGATTCCTGCCGCGTATCCCGCAACGGCAACAACACCTAAGACTAAGTACTGCCACACGAAGGTTAAGGTTAAGATATCAGTAGCATTATACAAAGTCATCAATGTGAAGTACTTGAAGAAATCAAGGCTTGTATCAATGCTCGAAAGAATACTGATGACGTAGAAGATGATAGGAATTCCTGCTCCAAGAGCCAGAGATCTACCAGAAGTATTAAAGGTACAAGAAGCGAAGTAACTGATGCCACTCAAGGCTAACTGCAACATTAGCATACCAACTAACAATTCAAAATAATCTAAGACAACCAAGGCTCCAGGTGCCATTATGGCACTGGTAATAATGCCTCCTACAAATACGAAAGCAAACATTCCAACTAACGAAAGAATAATTCCTAAAGCGTTGGTAAAGGTAACTTGATTTCTAGTTGTCTTGGTTGAAAGAACAATTCCTAATGAACCTTTGTCAATCTTGCTAGCAATCGCTTTATTGCTGACAACAATGGTGAAAACCATCGGTAACAGCAAACACATTCCGCCTAAATATGCGGCGGATAAGAATGAAGTTAAATCCAATGTACTCGCAACTCCTGATTCAGCCGCTCTATCCAACATTTGCTCATAAGCAAATATCATCATAATCAAGAAAAGAACTAAAACGCCAGTTATTATTGCGAATAACTTCCAATTGGATTTCCAATATTGTTTAAACAATGTCTTATTTATCATTTTGTTTGTCCTCCCCATAGAAACTCATAAAGTAATCTTCCAAACTATTCTTAATTTCCGAGAAATATTTAATCTCATATTTGTTGAGCACGTGGAAGAACTCGTTTACATCTTCATCTTTAACATTTACAACGACGTGTTTTTTATCAGCTTCTTTCCAGCTTATGTTGAGATCTTCGAGAATGAACTTATCATAGTCCGTGGATTTGATAAACTCAATTTTGTATCTCTTATTTTCGTTGTGTTTGATATCGTTAATATTCAGTTCACTTACAATTATGCCATTGCGGATAATAGCAACTCGGTCACAGGTGCGCTCAACCTCTTGAAACATATGTGAACTAAGAAGGATTGTCGCCCCTCTTTTTTTCTCTTGTTTGACCAATTCGATAAATTGTTTTTGCATCAAAGGGTCAAGGCCCGATGTAGGCTCATCCAAGATCAATATAGGAGGTTGATTCATAAAGGCGGTAACAATACCGACCTTCTGTTTCATTCCTTTGCTCATCTTCTTGATTTTACCTGATGTATCTATACCAAACATCTTAATCAATTCGTCAGCTCTATCATAGTTAGTCAAGCCTTGTAGATCACCTATAAACTTGATGTACTCTGTTCCTGTCATATTGTCAGGGAAAGCAATCTCGCCCGGTAAAAAGCCAATTTTACCATCCATATTAGCCGGATGTTCCCAGGTATTAATACCATCGATAATCGCTTCGCCACTATCGGTCTTTGAAAAGCCCAATATATGCCTGATTGTCGTTGTCTTTCCAGCTCCATTCGGTCCTAAAAATCCGAATATTTCGCCTTTTTTAATCTCGAAGGATACGTTAAATATCCCTTTGTGATTACCGTAATCTTTTGTAATGTCTTTAACATTAATACATATAGATTCCATATTATTTTCCTTCCTCATTTGTTTCGAGTTTGTTTAAAACACATTCCATTAAGCCTATAGAGGTTTTAAATTTTTCTAAATCGTCTTCGTCTAATCTATCCAATACTTTTGAAACGTGTTTTAAATATTCGATGTGAATTTTTTCAGAAAATTCTTTGCCGGCGTCGGTGAGTTTTAACACATTCACCCGCTTATCACTTTCTAAAGAAGCTCGTATAATTAAACCTTTTTCTTCAAGTCGATCTACGAGATACGTAAATGACCCGAATTTCATCTCAATCTTCTTCGCGTAGTATTTCATCTGTTGATCGGGCTTCATATTAATAACAAAAATAGCCTTTAATTCGTTCTTTTTCAAACCTGTATCAAAACCTGGTTTAAATGAACCCATGAAGTATTTTAATAATCTTGGTAGAACATATATGTGCTCAACTATATATTCTGAATCTTTTATCATACGTTGCTCCTTTCACTTCAAATGCAATATACTTTGAATTCTAAGCTTTTTAAGTATACAAGACGGGGTGTGCCATAGTCAACATATATGATTAGAATTCTAAGCACCTAGAATATACAGCCTGTACTTAATATTGACTTAATATTTTAAAATTTATAAAAATAATCCGTTATATTTTAAATATAATCATCGTTTCGTCACGTTAGTAATTACTTTTAATTGGTAATTAGTTTTCAATTTGATTTAAGTGAAAAAATTAATAAAGACAATTAAATATTTGCTAGTTATAAATTTTCAGTTATCCTTTAATTAGATGAAAACTTTAAAGGAGGAAAGTTTATGGATATTAAATTGAAAAGTGAAGTCACGCTCAAAGAAGGTGTTCTGTGTGAAGCCGTTTCAAGAAATCACGTAATTACCTTTGATGAGTCTGTTGAAGATGGGGGTAAGGATTCTGCTTTAAACCCCATGGAAGGATTGTTGGCATGCTTGGGTGGATGCCAAGCTATTACCGCAAGGTACCTCGCTAAGCGTCAGGGAATCAAATTAAATGGTTTCCGAATCGAAGTTGAAGGCGATTTCAATATGGTTGGTTTTAATAATGATCCGACAAATATCGGATTTCATTTTATTCAACTAACCATGCATATCGATGCTGATAACACGAAGGAAGAAATTGAAAAATTTGCTGAACTTGTCGAATCCAAGTGCCCAGTAAGCGAAACGATTAAACACAAGGAGACAGTTCTTCCGACCAAAGTTATCTGCGGTAAATAATATTTATATTAGATCGATATATTCAAACGATACAACTGCCCTTAAACAAAAATTTTAAGGGCTTTTTGTTAGGAAAAAACAAAAGAAATAATAAAAAATCAAAATATTTAGCACTCAACACTTGAAAGTGCTAAATTTATGAGTACAATATGTAGTAGTGAACGCAAGGAGGTAGTTACATGAAAGAAGAAAAAGAGTTCCAAACTGAGTCGAAGCAATTGCTAAATTTGATGGTTAATTCCATTTATACTGATAAAGAAATATTTTTAAGAGAAATCTTATCTAATGCATCTGATGCCATTGATAAATATAAATATTTATCTCTCACATCGGAGGGGAAATATCCTCAAAAGGATTATCAAATAAACATCATTGTTAACAAAGGCGAACGCAGCATTGAAATTGTCGATGATGGAATCGGTATGACAAAAGACGACATTGTCAATAATCTTGGCATCATTGCAAAATCTGGTTCGAAAGAATTTTTAGAAAAAGCTATGGAAGCCAAAGAAAAAGATAAGAAGCAAGATGTTAATATCATCGGTCAATTCGGAGTGGGCTTTTACTCAGCTTTTATGGTTGCAAAAAAAGTGGAAGTTAGAACTAAAAATATCGACGATAAAGGATATTTATTTGAATCTGACGGCATATCTAAATACTCGATTTCAGATATTGAAAAAGACGACATAGGTTCAGCGGTTAAGATATATCTCAAGGATGATACTAAAGATGAAAAGTTTGATGAATTTCTAGAAGATTCTAAGATTGAAGATCTAGTAAAGAAATATTCAGATTACATCAGATATCCAATTAAGATGGACATCACAACTTCCAAGCCTAAATTAGATGATGAGGGTAAAGAAGTTGAAGGTGAATATCAGGATGTAATTGAGAATAAAACATTGAATTCCATGGTCCCTCTATGGAAAAAAACAAAGTCTAAAGTTACGGAAGAGGAAATGGAAAAATTCTATTCCTCTCGTTTCAGCGATTATGAAAAACCTTTGATTTCAATCTTTGTAAAGGCTGAAGGTCTGTTGAGTTACAACGCCTTGCTCTTTGTTCCGGGCCACGCACCTTATAACTTATATTCGGAAAATTATGAAAAGGGTATTGCTTTGTACTCCAAAGGAATATTCATCAAAGAGAAATGTCCCGAATTGGTTCCTGACTTTTTAAAATTTGTTAAAGGATTAGTTGACTCGGATGATTTCTCACTAAATATCTCAAGAGAGATGCTTCAAAATTCTCCCGTGATGCAAAAGATTGCAAAGAATATCGAAAGTAAACTCGTCTCGGAATTATTAAAACTTAAAAAGGATGATTACGATAAGTACTTGAAGTTCTTTAAGATTTATGGCAATCACTTAAAATTCGGAGTTTATTCTTCCTACGGTTCAAAAAACGAAGAACTTAAAGATCTCTTGATCTATAAATCATTGAACGAGGAGAAGCCCATTGATTTAAAGTCATATTTAGATGCGATGAAAGAAGATCAGAAATTCATATATTTCGCTTCAGGTAAAAACATTGAATCAATTAAGCTTTTACCTCAGTTAGAAAAATTTAAGAAATCCGGTCAGAACGTTCTCTTGATGGATGAGAGTATCGATGAATTTACAATCATGATGCTCAGAGAATACAACAAGAAGGAATTTAAAAATATTTCTGATGAATCTAGCGAAGAATTATCTAAGGAAGAAAAAGACACAATCGATTCGCTCACCGCAGCAAATAAGAAAATCCTCGACAGTATCAAGGATGCCTTAAAAGATAAGGTTGACGATGTTGGTTTTTCTTCCAATCTAGTCGATTCACCAGTTTGCATCATTACTAAAGATGGCCTTTCTATGAATATGGAACAAGTCATCAATGAAGAGCAACCTGGAAATAGTGAAGAAGCGGATAAAGTTAAATCTAAAAAGATTTTACAAATTAATCCGAATCACGATCTATTTAAAGCAATATCCAGTTTGGATGATGAAGCATCGATCAAACAGTACGGAGCTTTGCTCTATGACGAAGCGATGATGCTCGAAGGCTTTGAAGTAAAAGATAAGAAAGCATTCGTGGAAAATTTAAATTCACTCATGTTGAAATCCGTCGAAAAAAAGTCAAACTAAAGATTTAAAAAAGTCCTGCCATCAAAGGTAGGACTTTTCTTATGTGTCTCTCTTGAATCGGTAGTATAGATAGGTTCTTCCTAATTCAAACAAAGCGGAATACGCTTCTTTTTTATCTTCTTTTTTTAATTTTTTCTGCTTAGCCATAGCCTTTTTAAAAAGCGGAATAATATCTCCGGAAAGTTGACTTAGATCTTTGATTCCACATTTATGTAAAAAATCAAATATGGCCTTTGTGTAATATTGCTTTGTTTTATCATCGCGCTTAGCTAACCAATCATTAAAAGCCAAGTCAAAAGCGCGAGATGTTTTTGAAATTTTCGGCAAATAGACAAAGTCATTTATATCATCTAATTCCCAGCGAAAGGGAGAGTGTTGACTGATGCCGTTTGCACCAGTAGCACTGACGACTTTATATTTAGAATAATCAATCATTAAGGTACCTACGATCGAATCGTATGGAACTAGTTTATTATATTTGTTTTCAATGTTGAGGAATTGTTTGCACTTAAAGATATTAGACTTGTAACCAGGTCCATCAAAATCGAAAATTTTAGTAATTCTTTCTTGGTAATTAGAAGCAATAAAAGTGGCTGCGAAAGTAGCAAAATTTCCGCCCTTGGAATGTCCGGTGAGATAAATATTTGCGCCTTGTGGCAACTGATCCATTACGTCTTTGAGAAATTTGACACACATATCGTGAGAAGGAAGTTTATCTAAAAAAGCGAGATTCATGTCTTCTTCCCAGCCCAGCAGAGACATATCCGTCCCACGAAAGGCAATTATATAGCTGTTACCAAGTTGAAAAACCATAGACGCGTATTGAACGATATCTTTGTGGGATTTTTTATCTGTGTAAAATGCTGCTTTTAAATCTATAAAACGATTTGATTTAAATATTTCATTTAATAAAATGGTGTTGTAGTCTTTATCTATTGTATGACTTGTAATCTTTTTTATTATTTGTTCATCATCGAGTAAATTATATTTTTCAAACAAGCGAGATTCATAAATTTTGCCAAATTTTTTTAATTCAAAATACGAGAGCTCTGCTAAAATCAATATATCAATCGGATTTACAGGATAATTGATAAAATCATCGTGATTATATTCGCTTACGTATTCAATTATATTTTTCATGTTTCTATTGTCATATATAATCACTTGAGTTGTCTACTATTATTTATAAATGTGTACACAATATTTAGTTGGTCCGTTATAATTGTTACATGCAAAGATTTTATCACGAATTTCCACCGATCTATTCCTCCCATTCAAAAGTTCTTATTTTAGGTTCATTTCCTTCTGTAAAATCTCGAGAAATATCGTTTTATTACGGTCACAAAATGAATAGATTTTGGAAGGTTTTATCAAATATATACCAGGAAGAGGAGCCGCTCACCAACCAGGAAAGAACGCAATTTATCCTTGAGCACAATCTGGCTTTGTGGGACGTTATTGAATCTTGTGAAATCCAAGGTTCTTCAGATAGTTCAATTAAAAATGTCAAAGTTAACGATATTCCAAATCTAATTAAAAATTCAAATATTAAATTAATAATTTGCAACGGAACAAAATCGTATAATCTATTTTTAAAATATATTGAGGGAATAGATATTAAAGTGATTAAATTTCCATCAACATCTCCTGCAAACGCCGCCTGTGGTTTAGATCGATTGATTGAAGAGTATAAAGTTATACTTAATTATGCAATTTAAATTAAATTAATTATATTTTCTAAAATCATGTATTTTCTATATGTTATACTGAATTAGTAGAATAAATAAGGGAAAAGCGATAGGTTTAATAAATATTTTTTTATGAATGATACAAACATTAATGATGAAGTAAGCGATCAAGTAACCGATTTAGAAATAGAGAAAAAGAATTTTTCTCACGCTAGGTTTAGAAATCATTTTGACATTCCAAAAAAACTATATCACCTTATCATTCGAGAACAATTTAGCAAAATTAAAATTGCAGGTTTATTTTTTTCACTACTAGCCATTGTTGGATTAATTTGGCTCGCAATCACCGATTCGGAATACACCTTATATCTCATTTTCCTTACGTTGATACCTCTGGGTCTTATGACTTATATCATCCTTACTATCTATCTTTTCATTAGAAAGATAGATCCACGCATAAAAGACGACAAAAACAAGATAAATTACGACATCTACTTTTTCAAAAGTACAATGGTTGTTAGAACATATATATGTGAAGATAAATTTAAAGTTAAAATGAGGCCATTTGTCAAAGGTTCCTTGCTGGAGGAAGAAGAAGTACCAGAGGAGAGCAATCCTATGTGCCAATTGGTTCAGGAGACCATAAATTACAAAGAAGTAATCAGAATTATTGAGGCGAAGAGATTTATATACATCATCACCAAGAATAGAATCTATTTCTTCAACAAAGCCGAGAAGTTTAAGAAGCGCAGAGATGACACCATTGATACTTTCCGCAAATATTTGCAAGAAAAAGCTAATTTATATATCTATATAACTACCTATAGCCCAGGTCGATTGTACGAATCATATTACCAGATCGACTATCAGCTAACCCTGCAAGAGAACACTTCATATCTGCTGATTTGTCTCAGTATATTCGCCGCTTTAAGTCCGATTTGCTTAAATTTAATTCCGGAAATGAAATATCAATACGTCTGGCTATTCTGGCTTGGTGGTGCGCTCTGTTTAATCGATTTATTAGCCATCTTATTTATGCATTACAAAAAATCGAGCACGACTTGGCGATTCTATACGATTATTTCAATTTCAATCGTTGGAATTATCGCCACTTTTGTATTCGGAATCAGCGGTTCGATAATCAATTCGAATATTGCAGCTACGGAAGACCTAAATAACGTGATTGAACAAATGGATATTGAAATACCAGACCAATCCAGTTTAAATAGCAATATTCAACTCTCAAAAGATATCGACGACCAAACATTTTATCGAAATGAATTGATTCAAACATTTACTAACGATGAGGAAATATCCTCATTTGAAGCGACGATTGCAAACTCAGAAACTATCTGGGAAACTCAATATAGCGATGATAATCTCGATTTAATTCCAGATGATTTGGATTCCACTGTGGGAGACTACCATCTGTTTTATGACGAAATTCGCGAAACAATAAATCCCACTTATGCACAGGCTGAAAACAACTCGATTATTTGGTACCTAATATATAATTCTAATAAAGACATGATGTATTCGTACAACTACAATATTATCGATGGAGTTATGTACTAAAAAAGGTTCTTAGCGTTAGATATTTAATCTAAAACTAAGAACTTTTTTAATTAGCATTTTTTAAGATTTGAATTTTTCGAATTCACTTTCATCGAG
>Ga0172377_10005929_pt1 | contig 12573 bp, 10 predicted proteins | sample Pumphouse3metaG_FD_119749 | JGI IMG/M metagenome (GOLD analysis project Ga0172377, IMG submission 119749) | Leachate microbial communities from a municipal landfill in Southern Ontario, Canada - Pumphouse #3 metaG | ecosystem: Engineered > Solid waste > Landfill > Unclassified | place: Canada... | reverse complement strand
TGATCGACACGGATGGCGACGGCATGCCGGACTCCTGGGAGAACGCACACGGCTTCGACCCCGGCGGGACCAACAGCGGCACAGATCCGGATTACGGCGCGTATAGCCTGACCGCCGAGGCTTTCTTCATGGACACCAACGAAGTCACCATGGCGAAATGGGATGCGGTCTACGCCTGGGCTCTCACCCATGACTACGGCTTCGACAACGCCGGCTCGGCCCGGGCCGTGGCGGATGGGGCGTACCATCCGGTCAACACGGTGAACTGGTTCGACTGCGTGAAGTGGTGTAACGCGCGGTCTGAGATGGAGGGGCGAGAGCCCGCCTACTACACCGATTCCGCCTTCACGCAGGTCTACCGCGCCGGGCAGACCCTCTCGCCCTTCGTCAAGGCCAACACGATCGGTTACCGCCTGCCGACCGCTACGGAATGGCAGTACGCCGCGCGCGGCGGGGAGTCGAGTCTGAGATTCCCGTGGGGGGACACCATCGACCACACTAAGGCGAACTACCGGGGCGAGCCATCGAGTTCCAGCTACGACCTCGGTTACGCCGGATACGACACCCGGTACTCCTACTACGGTTATCAGCCCTATGGAACGTATCCTTTCACTGCGCCCGTGAATTCCTTCCCGGAGGGCGTGAACGGCTATGGATTGATGGACATGGGCGGCAATGTGCAGGAATGGGTCTTTGCATGGCTCTCTGGCTATGAAGGGGTCTACCGCCTCTATCAGGGAGGCGGTTGGGGGAGCGTCGCCTATTCATGCCGCATCGCACACGCCTCCTCAAGTACTCCGGACTCCACAAACTACTATTATGGATTTCGGACGGTCGTGACCGCCATCCCACAGTAAAATTGGACTTCATTTGGAAAGGGGGGCAGGCGAGCCGGGAACGTGGACTCATTTTGGAGCAACTTTGATTCGCATCAAACACGCTCTCGCCCCGCGTACCCCTGTCGCTAACCGATTACATTGCCATTGAATTTTGGCAATTGCCATGATATATTGCCAATATTGTTTGAATTGAAGAAGGAGGTTTTTATGCTCTTGACCATTGACCGGTTTGGCAGAATGGTGCTTCCTAAGTCCATGCGCGACGACTTCGGCCTTCGCGCAGGCGATACGCTGGAAGTGGAAGCGTCGGCGGACGCGATTCTGCTGCGTCCCTCGTCGGGTGCGGATTGCACGGTGCACGAAGGGCGCGTTCTGGTCTTCAATGGAGGGGCCGACGGCGATGTCGTGGGCGCCCTTGCCCGCGTGCGGGAAGCGAGACTGAATCGGGCGGGCGGAGGCGCAGAGCGCACATGAAGCGGCTGCTCGACACTTCTGTGCTGGTGGCGGCGATGGTCGCCGCCCATCCGGCCCATGCTCGGTCGGTGCGGTTCCTTGAACGGGCCCTTGCAGGACGCTGCGAATCATGTGTGAGCACGCATTCGCTGGCCGAGATCTACGCAGTGCTCACGCGGATGCCGACCTCCCCGCGCATCAGCCCCGATGTGGCGCGTCGCCTCGTCCACGACAATCTGGAGACGGGGGCGGCGCGCCTGGTCGCATTGGACGCGACCGATTATTTGGCGGTGCTGGACCGGATGGCACAGTCCGGCTTCGCAGGCGGCGTGATTTATGATGCCTTGATCGTTCAGGCCGCCTGCAAGGCGAAGGCAGACGAAATCATCACCCTCAACGAGGCTGATTTCGCACGGCTGTGTTCAGGGCTCCCGATACGAATTTCAACGCCGTGATCTTTCAGAAGGCGGACGGCCCGAAGAGGGCGACAGTGCCGGGGATCGCAACCAGTGAATTACGGCCCGTCAGGATCGTCCGGGTCTCACTTCTGAAACAAGTTTTGTCAGCCGTGTTGTGCTCCAGACTATCATGCGGTGGGGAAAAAACGGGGCACGTGCTGCCACGCGCCCCGCCCACAGCCTATTGCCAATTGCGTATTGCCTATTGCTTCAGAGCCGCCTGCGCCGCTGCCAACCGCGCGATCGGCACGCGGTAGGGCGAGCAGCTCACGTAGTTGAAGCCGAGCTTGTAACAGAAGGCCACGGTCTTCGGGTCGCCTCCATGCTCGCCGCACACGCCGACCTTCAGGTTGGGCTTCACGCTGCGGCCGTACGTCATGGCGATCTCGACCATGCGGCCCACGCCCTCCTGGTCCAGCACCTGGAAGGGGTCGTAATCGTAGAAGCCGCGCGACACATACTCGCCCAGGAATTTGCCGGCGTCGTCGCGCGAGAAGGCGCAGGTCATCTGCGTCAGGTCGTTCGTGCCGAACGAGAAAAAATCGGCCTCGGCCGCGATCTGGTCGGCCGTGACCGCCGCGCGCGGCACCTCGATCATCGTGCCGATCTTGATCTGCAGCTTGACCTTTTTGGCCTTTTCGACCTCCGCCATCGTCTTGAGGATCAGCGTCTTCTGGGCGGCCAGTTCCTTGACGTTGCCCACCAGCGGCACCATGATCTCTGGCTGCGCCCCCTTGACCGCGGCGGCGGCCTCGCAGATCGCGCGCACCTGCATTTCGGTCACCTCGGGATAGCTGATGCCCAAACGGCAGCCGCGGTGGCCCAGCATCGGGTTGGCTTCGTGCAGCGACTCCACAACATCACGGATGTGCGCCACGTCGACCTCCATGACCCTCGCCATCTCAGCCTGTCCGGCGGCGTCCTGCGGCAGGAACTCATGCAGCGGCGGATCCAGCAGACGCACCGTGCAGGGCCGCCCCTTGAGCGCCTTGAACATGCCGATGAAATCCTTGCGCTGCAACGGCAGCAGCTCTTTCAGCGCCTGATTGTACTGCTTGAGCGGCGCGGCCAGTTCGCTCTCGAGGCTGGCGCGCTCCTCCGCGTCCGTGCAGGCGGCGAGCGACAGGCGCAGGCACTTGACCGTCTCGGCCACGAGAATCATGCGGCGGAAACTGGTGACGCGTTCGCCCTCGAAGAACATGTGCTCGGTGCGGCAGAGGCCGATGCCTTCCGCGCCGAACTCGACCGCCTTGGCGGTGTCGCGCGGGGTATCCGCATTGGTACGCACGCCCATCTTGCGGTATTTGTCAGCCAGCGCCATGATCATGGCGAACGGCCCGGTCAGCTTCGGATCCTGCGTGTCGACCTGGCCTTCGTACACCGCGCCGGTCGAGCCGTTGAGCGAGATCCAATCTCCCTCCGCCAGCACCAGCTTATTGCAGGAGATCGTCTTCTTGTCGTAGCTGATGTGCAGCTCGCCGCACCCCGAGACGCAGCATTTGCCCATGCCGCGAGCGACCACCGCCGCGTGCGAGGTCATGCCGCCGCGCGCCGTCAGGATGCCGGCCGCCACGTTCATGCCGCCGATATCCTCGGGGCTGGTTTCGACGCGGCAGAGCACGACCTTCTTGCCCGCCTTGGCCCACAGCTCGGCCGTGGCCGCGTTGAAAACGATCTGGCCGGTGGCCGCGCCCGGCGAGGCCGGCAGCCCGACCGTGATTTTCTTAGCCTTGGCCTCGGAGGCTTTGGCGAAAACCGGATGCAGCAACTGGTCGAGCTGCGAAGGCTCGACGCGCATCACCGCCGTCTTCTCGTCGATGATCTTCTCCTTGACGAGATCCGTCGCGATCTTGACCGCCGCCGCCGCCGTCCGCTTGCCGTTGCGGGTCTGCAGCATGTAGAGCGTGCCGTCTTCGATCGTGAACTCGAGGTCCTGCATGTCGCGGTAATGGCGCTCGAGCTTGACGCGGATCGCGTCGAGCTGCTTGAAGACCTTGGGCATGGCCTCCTCCAGCGACGGATACTGAGCCTTGCGCACCGCCTCGGTGACCGAACGCGCCTTGGCCCATTCGCGCGAGCCTTTGACCGTGATCTGCTGCGGCGTGCGGATGCCCGCCACCACGTCTTCGCCCTGCGCGTTGATCAGGTATTCACCGTAGAAATACTTGTGTTCGCCGGTTGACGGGTCGCGGGTGAAGGCCACGCCGGTCGCCGAGTTGCCGCCGGAGTTGCCGAACACCATCGCCTGGACATTCACCGCCGTGCCCAGCAGGCCGCGAATGTCGTTCAGCTCGCGGTACTTGATGGCGCGCGGGTTGTTCCACGAGCCGAAGACCGCGCTCACGCCGAGCGTGAGCTGCTCCATCGCGTCGGTCGGGAAGTCGCAGCCTTTGACCGCCTTGACCATCTTGCGGTAGCGCGCCACCACCTCCTGAAGGTCTTCGGCCATCAGCTCCGTGTCCAGCGTGTACCCTTTGGCATGCTTCACCGCATCCAGCTCATGCTCGAACTGGTGGTGTTCGACCCCCAGCACCACGTTGCCGAACATCTGGATGAAACGGCGATAGGAATCCCACACGAAACGGGGGTTGCCGGTGCGGGTGATCATCGCCTCGACCGTGTCGGGATTCAGCCCGAGGTTCAAAACGGTGTCCATCATGCCGGGCATGGAGGCCGCGGCCCCGGAGCGCACCGACACCAGCAGCGGATTCGGGCCTTTGCCGAACGTCTTGCCCGTCGCCTTTTCCAGGCGTTTGAGCGCGTCCAGCACCTCGGCGCGAATCAGCGCGTGCAGCGCCTTCTCGCCGATTTCATAATATTTGGCGCACGCTTCCGTCGTGATGGTGAACCCCGGAGGCACCGGCAGGCCGAGTCCGGCCATATCCGCAAGATTCGCTCCTTTGCCGCCGAGCAGCGCCTTCATCGAGACGTCGCCCTCGGACTGCTTCGCACCAAAGAAGTACACGTACTTCGCCTGCTTCGCTTTCGCGGCCGCTTTGGCGGGAGCGGCCTTTTTCACTGATTTTGCTCGCATGGTTATTTTTTTCCCTTTTTTGACAAACCCGGCAAGTATACCACAGACCGAATGCGAGTCAAACCTCGCGACGGCTCACGAGCCGGGATGCACGCAGGGCTCGTTGCGCGCGCACATGGGACACGCTGCCGGCTCCCACACCTCCGGGGCCATCTGCAGCAGCGAAAAGGTCGGGTAATCGAAGTGTGCCTGTCCGGCGCTGCGGTCGACCAGCACCAGCACGGCGACCACTTCCGCGCCCGCAGCCTTGACGATATCGATGGTCTCCTGCACGCGCCCGCCGCGCGTGATCACATCCTCCGCCACCACATACCGCTGTCCCGGCCGCAGCGTAAATCGCCGCATCACTAGCCGTCCCTCCTGCTTCTCCGCGAACACGCAGGGAGTATCCAGCGTGCGCGCGACCTCATGCCCCACCAGGATGCCGCCCAGCGCCGGCGAGATGACGCCGTCGAGCGCGCCCAGGTCCAGCTTTCCCGGGAGCCGCGCCACCAGTTCCTCGCACAGCCGCCCCGCGACGCGCGGATAACGCAGCACATTCGCGCACTGGAAAAAGCGGTTGCTGTGCAATCCGGAACGCAGTTCAAAATGTCCGTTGAGCAAAGCCCCGGTCTCTTCCAGGACCTTCAACACCTCAGCATCGTTCATCGTCTTGTCCTTTCTCGTTTCCATCCATGACACGGCCGTCGCGGATCGCCACGCGCCGACCCAGGCGCTGCGCGCACGCTTCATCATGCGTCACAACGACCAGTGTCGCGTGCTCCTCGCGATTCAACTCCAGCAAAAGATCCATCAGCTCCCCGGCATTGCGCCGGTCCAGCGCACCGGTCGGCTCGTCCGCCAGAACCAGGCAAGGCCCCATCACCAGCGCACGCGCCACCGCCACGCGCTGGCGCTCGCCGCCCGAAAGCTGGCCCGGAAAATGCCCGCACCGGTCGGCCAGGTCCACGCGCTCCAGCAGCGCGCGGGCCCGGTCGGCCCGCTCCTCCGCCGCATCCGCGCCCCACGCCGGCACCAGCACGTTTTCCAGCGCCGTCAACTGCGGCAGCAGGTGGTGCGACTGAAACACAAAGCCCACCTCGCGGTTGCGGAAGACGCAGCGGGCGCGCTCATCCAAGTTCGCCAAGTCACGTCCGTTGACGCGGATCTCGCCGCTGTCGGGCCGGTCGAGCGCGCCGATCAGTTGCAGCAGCGTGGTTTTGCCCGATCCGGACGGGCCGGTCACGGCGACGCTCTCTCCCGCCGCCACATGCAGCGTGAGACCCCGCAACACTTCCACCGGCACGCCGCCGGGCATCGCAAACGTCCGCACCGCCTCGGACACCCGCACATCCGCGCCACCGCTCATTGACCGCCTCCTTCCACGTACACGACCGCCTGGTCCGCCACGCATACGATCCCGCCGCTCGGGCCGACAGACAGCCCGTACACGTCATCGCCGACGGCCACGCGTGTCACTGCGCCCTGCGGCGACGCCAACACGCACAGATCGCCGCCGCACAGCGCGAAGAGACGTCCGCGCGCAAACGCCAGCTCACCCACCTCGGATGTGCCGAGCGCCACGCGCCCCGTGACCCGCAACGCGTCAGCCTCCAGCCGACAGAAAACGATCTCGCCGTCCGGCGTGCCGGTGGCGATCTCTCCGCCGAACGCCATCACCGGCGTGGCAAACGTCTCGCTCTGCGCGACAGCCGTCCGCGCCACCACCTTCAGCGCATCCGGATCGACCGCCACCAGATGCCCCTGACGCGTGCCGCCGACCCAGTGTCCGTCCGGCAAGACCAGCAGGCCGCCGGCCATCTGGTCATCCGTCCCGACCTCGATCTTACCGCGCGCCGTCCCCGTGGCCGCATCGAACAGATACACCGCGCCGTCGCAATTGCCGTACGCGATCCGTCCCTGCCACACCACCGGTTCGCCGTCACACCGGTTGGTCGGTTCGCCGCGCCAGATCACCGCGCCGTCGCGTGTCCGCAGGCAGAAGAGCTGTCCGTCCGCCTGCGACACCAGCCATACGGCCGGCTCGCCATCGACAGCGCCGGTGCGCGGCGCGCGCAGAAACAGTCCGTCGGTCGCGCGCGACCAGACCACACTTCCGTCCACCACCCGCAGCGCCGTCACCTCACCTTTGCGCGACGCCACGACGGCCGCCCCGTCCGACACGGCGGCCGCGGCCTCAAACACCTGATTCGAGAGGGCCGCGCGCCACCGCACCGAGCCGTCGGCCGCCAGCGCCGTCACGCCGCCCGCCTCATCCGCCACGATCCAACCATCCTCCGCCGCGCAGGGCGGCGTCGGCCGGGCCGCGAACGGCACGCGCCAGCGAGCGACCGGCGATGCGCGTGGGTCGCGTGTCTGGCGGGGAGCTTGGCCGGGCGCGCGGGTGTCCTCGCCCGCATGGTCTGACCCGCCGCAACAGCAGCCGCCTTGCGAAGTCGGCAGCGTAGTGCGCGGTGCCGTCCGGAACGTGGCCCACAGCGCACACGCGCAAGCGGCGGCAAAGGCGGCCGGCAAGAGCCGGCGAATCAGCAGCGGCCGCTTCATGGGGCAAACCTCCATGTGAGGGTGACATGTCCGCGTGCCGCACCGCGCGCTGTGCCGCGCTGCACGGCCCGCTCCAGCACCGCCGTTGATTCACCGGCGGGCGTCAGCAGCAGCAGGTGCGACACCGCGCCCGCGGCATCGGTTTCCACAAAAAACCGGCACTCGCCGCTGCGTGCGGGCAACGGACCGGAGGGTGGAACGAATGAAAAGCCCGCATCCCGCAAGGCCCCGCTCACGACCGCCACCACGCCTGTCCGCACCGCCGGCAAGGGTCGCTCGAACGGGTCTCCCGCAAAAGCCGCCACGTCGATTTCCGGCAGCGCCAGAGCCAGCGGCTCGACTGCGGCAGGCTGCCAGACTCCGGGGAAGCGCGCCCCCTGCTCAAGAAAGACCGGCGGCTTCAGCGCGTCGACCACGTCAAACACCCCCAACTCCATGTCGGTGGCTGCGCCGGGTGCGGCCCAGGAGGCGCGCATATTGGCGAGCGCCTGCGCGGCCTGCTCCGGTGCCAGCACAACATACGCGGCACGCGGCTCCGGAAACGGCGCGAGAACACGCGGCTCAAACAACACAGCATTCACCGGCAGATTCGACCACAACAGCGCCGTCAATCCGAGCAGCGCGAACGCCTGCCACCAAAAACGGAGCGGCCGCCGCGCCGCACGCGCCCTGAACCGCCCCCCCTCCCGGTTGTTCCGAGGCTTGCTCATTCCGGTTTTTCCGCCACATTGACCTGCCGCATGCCGGCCTCGCGGGCCACGTTCACGAAACGCATCACATCGCCGTGCGGCACACGTTTATCCGCCAGCAGCAGCAGTTCGCGGCTGCGTCCCAGCGCCATGCGGTTTTTGAGCCGTTCGGACAGCATCGCCATCTGCTCCTCATCCTGCGACGCATAGCGGTCGTCATCGAAAAAGATGAGCGACTCCTCGCCGCCCGGCGTGTCGCGCGCCACCACAATCATGAGCGCGGTCAGCGAGCGCCGCGCCCCCTCGCGCAGCGGTGCGCGCGGCAGGTCGAACGCCACGCCCGGCGTGACGGCCAACTGTCCATGCACCGCCAGCAGCATCACCGTCAGAACGAGCGCATTGATCCACGGCACGGCGGCCAGCAACGTCTGCGCCCACACGCCGCCAAAGCGGTAGATGTTGCGGTGCTTACGGATCTGCCGGCTCCAGCTCTCTCTGCGTTCAGATATCATCATGGCGCAATCCTCACAGCATCGACCGGTCCTGTTTGGTGAAATATGCCACGATTTCGGAGGCGCAGGCCTCCATGTCCAGCACGATGCGCTCGATGCGCACCATCAACATCATGTACATCACATGGCAGGGCACGGCCACCAGCAGGCCGGCCACCGTGGCCACCAACGCCTGCATCAGGCCGGCCGTCAGATCGGTGCTTTGCACGACCGGCGCCTGCTCGTTCAAGGTCTGCACGATGCGGATCACCCCCAGCAGCGTGCCCAGCAGGCCCAGCAGCGGAGCGATCTGACAGGTGATGGCGAGCGACGCCAGACGCCGTTCCAGGCGTGAGATTTCAGCGCGTCCGGTGTTATCCACCGCTTCGCGCAGCGCCTCATGAGATCCTTGCCGGTGACGGATCGCGGTCAGCGTCACAGCCGCCACCGGACCGGGCGTCTCTTCGCAAATCATCATCGCCTCGTCGATATGGCCGTTCTCCAGCACGTTGCACACGCCCTTGAGAAAGTCACTGTAATCGATCTGCGCCCGCCGCAAATGCAGAAGCCGCTCGAAAAACACGGCGACCGCAGCGCCCCCGAGACCGACGATCACCCAGAAGACTAGCCCACCCTGTACCATCATGTTCATAGGTTTCCAGCCCTTTTCCCGCGCAGCCGCTCGATACGCTGACGCGCTTCATCCGCACCCGGCACGCCCGACTGCACCACCCGCTGCAAGACGCGGAGCGCCTGCTCGGGGCGCCCCTTCTGTTCATAAAGTTCCGCGACCGTAAAACCGGCACGTACAAAGAGGCCGGTGCTATGCTCGTCAAACCAGGTCCCGCGCGCGAGCTCGTTCAAGAAACGGATGATCACCTCGGCGTAATACTGGTCGATCGCGTCATCGATCTGCTTCAACTTTTCTAAGCAGCGGCCGACTTTGAAGTGGAGTTGAAGCGTCACTGAAGGCGTTTGGCTGTTCTGGGCGAGCATCTGCCGGTAGGCCGCGAGCGCCTCGCGGTAACGCGCGCTGTTCCCGGCGCCCATGGCAAACAGGCCGTCCCCTTTGCGCAGCAGGGCCAGGCGCGCCCACTCGCTTGCCGAAGCCTGGCTGATGACCTGGTCGAGCAGCAGAACCGCCTCGTCATAGCGCGCCAGTTCCATCAAGGCATCCGCCTGCACCAGCAGCGCTTCCGGCAGGCGCGCGCTCTGAGGATGGGCGCGCACCATGCGTGTGACCAACTCGATGGTGCCGGTGAAATCGTTTGCCGCGAAAGCCGCGCGCGCGGCCCACACCAAGGCGGCATCGGCCCAGCGGCTGGCCGGCCAGCGGGCCGCATAATCCAGGAAAAAACGGCGCGCCTCTGCATATCGCCCACGGTTGAAATCAAACTTGCCCAGCCACAACATCATGTCCGAGAGCCGCGGCGATTCGGGAAAATCGAGAAGGAACGAGGCGGCGGCAGCCCGCGCCTCCTGATCGCGCCCAAGCCCGTACAGGCAAAGCGTCATCATGAAACGCGCCTCGTCGCTCCGCTCCGGCGCGTTCTCGGTCACCGAGGCAAAATCCTGCATCGCCGCCTCAAACCGGTAGGCGCGATAGTGCGCCTTGCCGCGCCCCATCCAGGCATCCGCGCGCACCGGCATCTGCGCATACACGTCCAGCACCGATGTGTAGGTCCGCACCGCGCCGTCGGTGTCACCCGACTCCGTCTGCATCGCGGCCAGACTGAGCAGGGCCTTGGGCGCGACCGCCCGGTCGGGATACGTGTCCGCCACCAGTCGGTAGCGCGCGCGGGCCTCGTCGCCCAGTCCGGCCCGATGCAGACAGTCGGCACTCTGGTACAACGCTTGGTCGGCCAGCGCGGCCTGCGGATAATCGCGCGCCAGCGCCGCATAAACACGCGCGGCCTCCTCGCAGCGCCCGTCGGCCAGCAACGCATCGCCCTGCTTGAAGAGGCACTCGGCCTTTACGGCCGGATCGCTGACCTGTTGCGCCGCACGCTGAAATGCCCCGCCGGCCTCAGTATAGCGGCCAAGCTGCATCAGCGCCCAGCCGCGTCCTTGCAACACATCGGCATCCAGCGAGGACGAGGGATACGTCTCTAAAAAAATGCGGTATTCGGCGGCAGCCCGCTCCGCGCGCTGGGCCTGCAAGAGCGCGTCAGCCAGCTTGAGATGCGCTCGCATCGAGGCCGGATGATCGGGGAACTCGCGTACCAGCGTTTTCACCAGCGTTTCGCCCTCGAAGATCGTCACGGCATCCCCGCACAAGAGGTCACCCAGGCGAAAACCGGCCAAACGCCGCGTCTCCGGTGCCTTGGCCCGCTCATAGGCGGAACGGGCATACGCCACCGCCTCGTTGGTCTTGCCGCCGGCCAGCGTGAACACGCTCATTTCGACCAGCGCCTGCACACGCGCCGCTTCAGTCGCCCGCTCATTCATGGCAAGCTGATTCAAAAGCATGGTCGCTTCGGCACTGCGTCCCTGCCGCATCAGGATCCGGCCGCGCAGCAAAGCGCCGTCATGAACGGCGCTGCCGGACGCGCCCAGATCCGCCTGCATCTTGATCACCTCGACGGCCGCATCCGCACGTCCGGCCTGATCCAGGGCGGACGCCCACTCCAGCGCATTTTCCGCGCGCGTCTGCACATTGGTCGAGCCGCGGTCGGCCTCGGCAAAAAGCTCGAGCGCGCCGGTCAGGTCGCCCGCCTCACGTCGCGCTCGCGCCGCCAGCCGCCGCAACGCATCGGCGTACGCCGCCCCCGTGCCGGCCGCCGCCCCGGCGACGCTCGAGGCATCGAGTGGCCGCCCGGTCTTCAACATGGCCAGCGCCTGCCAATAGGCCAACGCTCCGGGAGGCAACGCCTGCCGCGCCGCCGCATCCACGCGCTCCAGGCGCGTCAGAATGTCATCGTAACGACCTTGTCCCTGCAACGCCTCCAGCAACGTCAACAAGGCTTGAGCAGGGGCCTCGCCGACGTCCAGCGCCTTTTCGGCGTGCGCCTGCGCGATCGGGTAGAGCTGATCGTGCAACGCCGCGCGCGCCGTTTCCAACTCGCCTGCCACCGCTGTGCAGCACCAGCCCGTAAGCGCCGCCGCCGCCATCTGTCTGATTATGCATGGCACGTCTGTACGTTCCCCTTCACGGCTGCACCGGGACCAATGCGAACAGGTGCGGCACCGGCTTACGCGCCGCCCACGCCTGACGCTCCAGATCGGCCACCTTTTCAATCACCTCGCCGCGCTGCCCCCACGCCTTGAGGTACTCCGGCACCTTGCCCTCGTAGTAGCCGGTCTTGGCCATCTTCGTTTCCGCATACACGCGGACCGCCTCCAGATCATCGGGATCCACCTTGCGGTGGCGCAGGAACCAGCGCACCGCCGCATGGTTGCGCAGCACGGTTTCTGTCGAGCGGCGCGCCTCGTTGAGCCGCGCCACGGCCTGCGCCTGGCGGACCTGCGGCACTGCCTCGTTGAAGGCCAGATTCACGCCCTTCGCGAAGGCCTCGGCGCTGAAACGGCCGACCGCAGCACCGTCGATCCGCAGCTCATACTGGCCGGGCGCCAATCCCCGCACCGTCACGATCTCCTGATTCAGCTCGCGCTCGACCGGCACCCATTCCAGCAGCGGGCGCGCCGCCGCATCGACCGGAAACGGCAACGCCTGTTCGAGCACGGTAAAGGACCAGCCGCCGTCACGCTTTTCCAGCCCTGTGACGGCCGCGTTTTCACTCGCCACGACCCGGCCCGCCGCGGCATCGATCGTGACACTGGAAACCAACGCCGGCGCGCCCTGCGCCTTGAGAAACAGCCAGGCCATCATCAGATGACCCGGCGCACCGGGATGCACGCGATCCGGCCCGATGATCGTAAAGGCCGGATCCTGTCGCTGCCGCTCAAGGTTGAAGGCGGTCATCGGCGCATGGAAGTCGACCACCGCGCCGTTGTTCCGCGCCGCCAGTTCATGGACGATCGCCGCGCAGCGCGCCAGCCCGTCGTTACAGCCGGGCTGGTTGTTGTTGCGGTCGTTGACACCGGTCTGATCGAACGGCGACGGCG
>Ga0172377_10005923_pt1 | contig 12578 bp, 8 predicted proteins | sample Pumphouse3metaG_FD_119749 | JGI IMG/M metagenome (GOLD analysis project Ga0172377, IMG submission 119749) | Leachate microbial communities from a municipal landfill in Southern Ontario, Canada - Pumphouse #3 metaG | ecosystem: Engineered > Solid waste > Landfill > Unclassified | place: Canada... | reverse complement strand
TCGCGGCTGTGTTCGGTTTGATGACGTGCGTGTAACGTGAGTTGGTTGGCTTGAGCGACAAAATCGCTGATATGCTGTACGCCTTGTGCCAGCTGCATCATGGTTTGGTGTGTTTGTTGCATTCCACTAGCTTCGTGTTGGGCGCATTGCGCTAGCTCGGTATTCCCTTGTAGTAGGGTTTGGGCGTTGTGTTCTATTTGCTGGGCATGGCGTTTTACACTATTAATAGTGTGGTTGAGCTGGGCGAGCGCGCTGTTCATATGTTGGTTGAGTTGTTGTAAGTCGCCACTGAAATCGCCTTGAATTTGCTGGTTTAATTCGCCACGCGATAGCCGGTCTATCGCTTGAAAAATCCCCGATAGGCCGGTTTGAAGAGCGTCTATTGTTTGGTTGGTGTGCTTAGCGAGCTGGGCAAGTTGGCCTTCGCTTTGTAGATGTAAGCGTTGTTCAAAATGACAGTTGGCTAAGTCGGATAAGACGTTATTAATCTGTTGAAACATGGTATCGAGTGTGTGCATGGCGTGGTTGACATCTAGGCGTAATTGACCTTCGATGTGATCACTCATGCGTTGCTTAAAGTCGCCTTGCGCTAGGCTGTGTGCGATGGTTTGAAGCGATTGCATGGTGTGTTGCAGGCTATCAATCGCTTGGTTCACTTGACGGGTAAATATCGCCAAATCGCCGCCGAGTTCGAGCGTGACACGTTGGTGATAATCGCCCTGAACAATTTTGGCTAGGCAGGCATTGGTTTGTTTAAATGTCGCATCAAGGTTGTTGAGCAGATGGTTAAACGCATTGGCTACCGCGCCCACTTCATCCTGATAATCGCTGTGCAGGCGTTGTGAAAAGTCATTTGATCGCGTAATGGCTTCTATTTGCCGTTGCATCTTTAATAGCGGGCGCGAAATCTTGCCGACCAAGGTCATAAACATTAAGGCTAAAAACAGCGACATGGTGAAGAGCACGGCGATGATAAAAATATCAAGTAGCTCGCTTAGTTGTTGGATGTGAGCTAAGGGGTGTGCGAGGGTTTGGTTAAGTTGGTTGAGTTGGCTTTTTAGGTAAATAAACACTCCGGTAAAAAACACACCGGCTATGACCATCAATACCAGCAGCAGGCGTATGAGCGATGCAATTTGTGTTTTGCTCCAAAAAGAGGGGGCGCGTGTGGACATAAGGTTTTCTCGGTATGGGTGGAAAATTAACAGTGCCAGTTAGTTGGCCGATTCTTTTTATCAGATTGGCTGAATTGGCGTTGCCGTAAATAATACGCTTGTTTTTTGTGGCTTGTAAAGCGGGGTGAGCGGTCATAATAGCGAATTAGCAGGCCTGCTAAAGCTATGGCGTCAGTCCGTTTGAGCCATGGGGTTGACGCGGCTATCCGAGTATTAGGTTTTGGCTTTGGTGAAATCGGCATGAGTAGCACAAGGATTTTTATACATTGGGTACCTAGGATTTGTTGACATTTCGATGTGACTGATTGATAAGTCTGGTTTTAGTGAATCCTTGAATAGGGTTATTGTTCAGTCTAAAGGGTTGATTCAAGCAAATATCTGCAACAATCAATAACGGGCACCTCGATTAACCCACGCCCAAAGGGGCTTAGCCAAGTTCGCCAGTCTGCAGCGTGAGCGTTTGCAAGGTCAAGACGTTCCTTCACCTTCTTGCTTTGACCTGACAAACTTGGGGTTGCCAATCGAAGACAGCGCGTAGCCTGAAAATTTATTGGGGAGGGTAATCGAGGTGCTCAACTTAATACTTAAAAAACGTCGTGCCTTTGTATCTCTGTGGTTCAAATAACGAATTGCCCCCTCTCTAGCCCGATTCGATGTCACTCGTTAATAGTTGTTTTCAAGCAGGCGAATTAGTTTTTAACGTCTTGGTGATTTTATTGTCGCGCTTTAGAGAGGCTTGATGTCCTCATTTGGCGGCAGTTGCCAGTCGATTGGCGCTAGGCCGTGTTGGTGTAGATAGGCGTTGGTTTGTGAAAATGGACGACTGCCAAAAAAACCACGGTGCGCGGAAAGCGGTGATGGGTGGGCGCTTTTTATTATTTGGTGACGGTGGCTGTCGATAAAGGCGCCTTTTTTTTGTGCATAGGCCCCCCATAAAATAAAGACCAGCCGTGATTTATGGGTGTTGAGTGCGTGGATAATGGCATCGGTAAAGGTTTCCCAGCCCCGATTTTGGTGGCTGTTGGCGTGTCCGGCTTCAACGGTTAGAACCGCATTAAGCAGTAGAACACCTTGTTGCGCCCAGGGCATGAGGTAGCCACTGTGGCGATTGTCTACGTTGAGGTCGCTAAGTAGTTCTTTATTGATGTTTTGTAGGGATTTTGGTAAGGGGGATACATTTGGCAGCACGGAGAAGCATAAGCCGTGTGCATGGCCGGGCGTGGGGTAGGGATCTTGGCCGATAATCACGACTTTAACCTGTTCAAATTCGGTGCTGTTAAGTGCATTAAACCATTGCGATGACGGGGGCAAAATAGGCTTGCCTTGTTCGCGCTCGGCGAGCAAAAACGCTTTGAGCTGTTGCATATAGGGCTGGTCGAATTCATTTTGAAGGTAGGCTAACCAGCTAGGATGAAGTTTTATATCGGCCATAATCATTAAGGCGAGAGTCTCGCAGAGGACCAAGCCTGAGGATCAGTGGGGTGGGTGGTGAATTGAATGCGGTCGTGTAGGCGATTGGGGCGGCCTTGCCAAAATTCGAAACGCTTGGGGATAAAACGGTAACCGCCCCAGTTGTCTGGGCGGGGAATCGGTCGGTCGGCAAAACGTTGCTGGGCTTCTTGCATGCGTTGTTCAAGTTGGGCGCGCGTGTCTACCGGTTGGCTTTGTTTGGAGATGTAGGCGCTGATTTGGCTGTCGCGTGGGCGGCTTTGGAAATAGCGATCAGATTCATCGCTGTTAAGTTTGTCCACGATGCCTTCTAGGCGAATTTGGCGCTCTAAAGCAGGCCAAAAGAAGGTTAGGGCGGCGCGTTTGGAGGTAATCAGTTCGCGCCCCTTGGCACTTTCGTAGTGGGTATAAAATAACAAGCCTTCTGTACTAAAAGCTTTGAGCAGGACGATGCGCGCGTGAGGTTGTTGGGCGGCATCGACTGTCGATAGGGTCATTGCCGTCGGTTCGAGGACGCCGTGTTCGAAGGCTTCATCCATCCATTGTTGAAAAAGGGTGAAAGGATTGGCATCGAGGTAGTCGTCGTTAAGTTCACCGAGTTGGTAGTTTTTGCGGTGGTCGTGGTAGTCGCGATTTGGCATAGTGAACGTATCTCTTTATTTGATTTTTTCAAATAATAAACATCTGCGCGTAAAAATTCCATGATTTCGCGCAATTCATACCGAAATAAGTCGTTTAGGGGGGGGTATTAAAAGCGCACAACGGATTAAAGGCCAAGTGTTTTTACCTTGTGAAGGTTTACTTTGTGACGTAGCTCACCAATAATATGGGATTGTTTAAGGTGTTGTAGCGTTAATCAAACCGTATTTGCTATTTGCAGGCCTGCTGTTTTAATCACTTGGGGAGTTGTTGTGAGTCAAACCTATAATGCTGCTGAAATAGAAGTTTTAACCGGGTTGGATCCGGTGCGTAAGCGTCCCGGCATGTACACCGATACGACGCGCCCTAATCATTTAGCGCAAGAGGTGGTGGATAATAGTGTCGATGAAGCTTTAGCGGGCTATGCCAGTGAAATCGAAGTTGTGCATTATGCCGATGGTTCGATTAGCGTAGAAGACAATGGGCGCGGTATGCCGGTGGATGTGCACCCTGAGGAAGGTGTTTCAGGGGTTGAAGTTATCTTGACGCGTTTGCATGCGGGCGGAAAATTTTCTAATAAAGCCTATGCCTTTTCCGGCGGTTTGCATGGTGTGGGTGTGTCTGTTGTCAATGCGTTGTCTAAGCGTGTTGAGGTCAAAATTAAACGAGATAGTCAACTTTACGCCATTGCCTTTGAAAATGGACAGTTGGTTGAGCCGTTAAGCGTTATCGGGAAGGTTGGTAAGAAAAACACCGGTACTTGGTTACGTTTTTGGCCGGATGCGCATTTTTTTGATTCACCTAAATATGCCTTGTCGCGCTTAAAACATCTGTTGCGCGCTAAAGCGGTACTTTGTCCCGGTTTAACGGTGACATTTGTTGATGAAACCACGGCGGAAAAAACCGTTTGGTTTTATGAGGATGGCTTACGTGACTACTTAAATCAAGCATTGGATGGGCGTGAGTGTTTGCCGGTTGACGGTTTTGTCGGTAATCAGGTGTCGTCGAATGAAGCGGTGTCTTGGGCTTTAGCTTGGCTGGGTGATGAGGGGGAAGCGATTAACGAAAGTTACGTTAATCTTATTCCGACACCGCAAGGTGGAACGCACGTGAACGGTTTGCGCCAAGGCGCAACTGATGCCGTACGCGAATTTTGTGAGTTTAGAAACTTGATTCCGCGTGGTGTAAAGTTATCTCCCGATGATGTGTGGCAGAATGTGGCGTTTGTGCTGTCGGCTAAGCTGCGCGACCCACAGTTTGCCGGTCAAACGAAAGAACGTTTGTCTTCCCGCGAGTGTGTGCCGTTTATTTCCGGTGTGGTAAAAGATGCGTTGAGTTTGTGGCTTAATCAGCATACAGAAGTGGCTGAAAAAATTGCCGAGTTGGCAATTAACAATGCGCAAACACGCAATAAAAAAGCCCGGCAAGTGGCGCGCAAAAAAGTGACCAGCGGCCCGGCTTTGCCGGGTAAGTTAGCGGATTGTACTGAAACGGATTTGAGTTTAACCGAGTTGTTTTTGGTTGAGGGTGATTCGGCTGGTGGGTCGGCGAAACAGGCGCGAGATAAGCGTTATCAGGCCATCATGCCGTTGCGTGGAAAAATTCTTAACACTTGGGAAGTGGACTCGGGACAAATTTTAGCCTCACAAGAAGTACATGATATTAGTGTGGCGATTGGCGTTGATCCGGCGTCTGAGGATTTAAGCGGCTTGCGTTATGGAAAAATTTGTATTTTGGCGGATGCGGATTCTGATGGTGCGCATATTGCAACATTGATTTGTGCGTTATTCGTGCGTCATTTTCCATTGTTGGTCGAGAAGGGGCATGTGTATGTTGCTATGCCGCCGCTTTATCGCATTGATGTTGGTAAGCAGGTGTTTTATGCACTCGATGAGGCGGAACGTCAAGGCGTGTTGGATCGTATTGAGGCAGAACGCTTGCCGGGCAAGGTGCAGGTGACGCGTTTTAAAGGGTTGGGAGAAATGAATCCGATTCAGTTGCGTGATACGACGATGTCGCCTCAAACGCGCCGTTTGGTGCAGTTGAGCCTGGAGACTGAGCCGGCGTTTGCAATGATGGATATGATGCTGGCAAAAAAACGAGCCGCCGACCGCAAGGTTTGGCTTGAACAAAAGGGCGATTTAGCTGAGGTGGTTTAGTGAAAAAACACGCACTTGTTTTAATCGGTCTGGGGTTGGGTGGTTGCGCGCAATTAACGCCGCCGCCTCAACCCCAGTCTGTTGATCCGGTTGAGGCTCATGTACAGCATGATAATACGGCGCTACATCTAAGTGCGCCGGTTATGTTTGAGATTATGTTGGCCGAAATGCTGGTTCAGCGCGGTGAGGTGACGCAAGCACACGCGCTTTTATTTGAGCTGGCGCAAAAAAAACGTGAAGTGGCGTTGATGGAACGTGTATTTGAGTTGGCCATGGCAAGCTATTCGGTGGAACGTATTAAGCAAACTGTTACGCTATGGGGTGAGTTGGAGCCAACTGCGCCAACACCTTGGCGCGTAGGGTATTTGATGGCTTTACGTGAAGGCGCGCTGGATGAGGCATTAGCGCTTTGGATGCGTTATCGTGAGTATTCGCCGTTAAGCTTGGAAGATGATTTGAAAAATGCGGCATCGCAAGCTTTGCAGGGAACGGCGGCAGAAACCGGTTTGGCGTTTTTTGAGCAACTTAGCCAACGTTATCCCCAAACGTGGGCTGCGGGTTATGCCTATGGGTATGCGGCGGATCAGTATGGGCAGCCTGAGTTGGCCGTTTCGGTTTTAGAGACGGTTGTTGCGCGTAATGATGCGCCAGCGGAGGCGTATTTTGCCTTGGCCAATTTGTATGTCGAGCATAATTTGTATGCGCGTGGTTTGGTGCAGTTGAATGCTTATGTGCGCGAACATCCAGAGGCTTGGTCGATTCAGGAGCGTTATGCGCGCATGGAGGTGAAAGGTGGTTATTACACTGAGGCGATGGCGCGTTATCAGCGTATCGTTGAGGCGAATTCCCAAGCTTACACTTCAAAATTGTCGCTAGCCTTGTTGCAACTTGAAACGGGACAGGAAGCGCAAGCCAAGCTATTGCTGAGCGAGTTGGTGGCAATAAAAGGCTATGAGGATGTCAGTCATTATTATTTGGGCTTGATTGAGCAGGGACAGGGTGCAACGGACAAAGCGATGGCACACCTGCTTGAGGTGCGCCACATGAGCTATTTTGTCGATGCACGTTTGCTAATTGCGCAAATTATTTATGATCGACATGGCTTAGATGCGGCTTTGGCGTCATTGGATGAGTTGGAGCTTGCGCTCGATGAGCAAAGGGTGAAGGTGTTGCGGGCGAAGGCGCTGTTAAGTGTTCAGGCTGCGCAGTCGGAGCAGGCTATCTCGTTTTATCGACAGGCTTTGGCTATCGATGCGCAACCGCAAATTAGTTACGCGTTGGCCATGTTGTTGTATGAACAGGGCGATATGCTCGGGTTTGAGCAAGTGTTGTCTGCAGCACTGGTTGAGCATCCAGATGAGCCTGATCTGCTCAATGCTTTGGGTTATTTGTATGTTGAACAAAATCGACAGCTTGATCAAGCGGCGGCGTATTTAGATCGCGCCTTAGCGTTGGCACCGGATAGCTATTATATTTTAGACAGCCGTGCTTGGCTGGCGTATCGACAAGGTGATTTAGCTTTGGCGGAGTCGTTAATCAAACGTGCGTGGTCGATGTATCAGGATGAAACGGTGTTGGTGCATATGATTCAAATTAAGTGGGCGCTTGGCAAGCGCGCGCGCGCTGAAGCTTTATGGCAAACATATCACGCGCAGTTTAAATCGAGCGCAGAATTGCAAAACCTACTTGAACGGTTGCGTCAAAACCCGTAGGTAGGTGCGCTTTGGGCGTTAAAAGCAGATGTGTGGTAAATTTTTATAATTTTTTTTAAAAATTGCTTGAAGTTTTTTTGTATCAATGGATAATACGCACCTGTCTTACGACACAGAGAAATTGGGCCGTAGCCAAGCGGTAAGGCAGCGGGTTTTGATCCCGTCATGCGAAGGTTCGAATCCTTCCGGCCCAGCCATCTCTTTCATTATTCCCCAAATTCAGTTTATCCTCGACAGGAGCCGCCTTAATGGCTAACGAAAATGTCATGATATTTGCGGGAAATGCAAATGTCACTCTTGCAGAGAAAATCTCCCTTTATCTTCAGCAGCCCCTCGGAAAAGCCAATGTAGGTCGTTTTAGCGACGGTGAAATTATGGTTGAAATAACCGAGTCCGTTCGTGGTAAAGATGTCTATGTGCTTCAGCCAACCTGTACGCCTGAGCCAGCTGTGAATTTAATGGAGATGTTGGTCATGATTGATGCGCTTAAACGTGCATCGGCCAAGCGTATCACTGCGGTGGTGCCTTATTATGGGTTTGCGCGCCAAGATCGACGTCCGCATTCTGCTCGCGTGCCGATTACGGCGCGTTTAGCGGCTGATATGATTACCGTCGCTGGGGCGGATCGTATGATAACCGTAGATTTGCATTCCGATCAGATTCAAGGCTTTTTTGATATTCCTGTCGATAATATTTATGCTTCACCTGTTTTGGTTGAAGATATGCTCAAAACTCTCGATTTACACAATGTGACGGTGGTTTCTCCCGATGTGGGGGGGGTGGTGCGTGCCCGCGCCGTCGCGAAAGCACTTAATGCCGATTTGGCGATTATTGATAAGCGCCGTCCTAAGGCGAATGTGTCACAGGTGATGAACGTGATCGGTGATATCAAAGGGCGTGATTGTATTATCGTTGACGATATGGTTGATACCGCTGGAACCTTGTGTAAAGCAGCAGCGGCATTGATGGAAAATGGCGCTAAGTCAGTGACGGCTTATGCCACGCATGCCGTATTGTCTGGACCTGCGGTGGAGAATATTCGTAAGTCGGTGCTCAAAGAGTTGGTGGTAACGGATACAATTCCGCAATCAGTTGAGGCGATGGCCTCGCCAAAAATTCGCCAAGTCAGTATTGCCGCTATTTTGGGTGAAACTATTCGTCGCGTCAACAATGAAGAGTCGGTCACCGCGTTAATGCCGGCGATTTAACACAGCGTGTGTTTAGCTTAATGAAAAGCCTGTACTATTTGGTTACAGGCTTTTTTGCTTTTTGAGTAACGCTTTTGTTTGAAAAATAGGGCGAAATCAGTATAATACGCGCTTTCCTTTGTCTGGTCGCGGACAAGGGCTTACTAAATGAGGGCGACCTCAATCATGGAGAGATGTAATGAGTCAAGTATGGACAGCACAAGCACGTTCGACTGAGGGGAAAGGTGCGAGCCGCCGCCTTCGTCAAATGGGCAAGGTACCTGGTATTATCTACGGCGCTGATAAAGAGGCCGTATCCGTTACATTCGAGGCGAACTTTGTTAAAAAAATGTTGGAAAACAACGAAGTGTATAACAAAGTGTTCACCGTTGATGTTGTTGGTGGTGCACAAGAGCGCGTTATTATTAAAGATATGCAAAGACATCCGGCGCGTTCCGATGTCATGCACATCGATTTGCAACGCGTGTTGGACGATTCTCGTGTCACCAAGCGTATCCCGTTAAACTTTATTGGTACCAGCGTTGCGCCGGGTGTCAAGTTAGGTGGTTTGATGACTTTCTTCCAAAAAACGGTCGAAGTACGTTGTCATGCAAAAAACTTGCCGACGGTTATCGATATCGATGTTTCCAAAATGGAATCTGGTCAAAGCTTGCGTTTGTCTGACCTTGTGATGCCGGAAGGGGTAGAAGTGGTTGCCTTGTTGCACGGCAGCTCAGACTACGACCAAGCGGTTGTCGGCATTGGTAAAGTAAGACGTTAATTTACTATTTTGAGTAAATAACCTTTAGGAACCAGCGTGTATGTCCACTGTTGAATTGATTGTTGGCTTGGGTAATCCTGGAGCACAATATGAACAGACAAGACATAACGCTGGTTTTTGGTTTGTGGAGGAAATTGCACGTCAGCAGGGCGCGGTGTTTCGTCCAGAGCCCAAATTCTTTGGTGATGTGACCAAAATTAATTGGCAAGGTCAGCAGGCCTGGTTATTAAAACCGACCACGTTTATGAATCGAAGTGGTCAATCCATTCAAGCTTTAGCTAAGTTCTATCGCCTCACGCCCGATCAAATCTTGGTGGCTCATGATGAGTTAGACTTGCCCGTGGGAGCGGCGCGCTTAAAAACAGGCGGCGGCCACGGCGGTCATAACGGTCTGCGTGATACCATCGCGGCACTCTCTACTCCCCAATTTCATCGCTTGCGCTTAGGTATTGATCATCCTGGTGATCGACACCAGGTCGTTAATTATGTTTTACATTCGCCTGCAAAAGCAGAGCGAGAAGCGCTGGATGCGGCGATCGATCAAGCTGCGCACGTCTTAATCGACATTCTGCGTGGCGACTTCGCTAAAGCGATGAATCAACTCAACCGCCGTGCGGCGAACTAATTTTACTCGAGGAGCACCCTATGGGATTTAAATGTGGCATCGTTGGCCTGCCTAACGTCGGCAAATCTACTTTATTTAATGCGTTAACGAACGCGGGTATTGATGCGGCAAACTATCCTTTTTGCACTATCGAACCTAACGTAGGTATCGTGCCTGTTCCCGATCCACGCCAAGATAAACTTGCCGAAATTGTTAAGCCGGAGCGTATTCTGTCCGCAACAATGGAGTTTGTTGATATTGCAGGCCTGGTAGAGGGTGCGTCTAAGGGTGAGGGTTTGGGGAATAAGTTTTTGGCTAATATTCGCGAAACCGATGCTATTACTCAAGTTGTACGCTGTTTTGAGAACGATGACATTGTGCATGTCGCCGGTAAAGTAGATCCCTTGTCGGATATCGAAGTCATTAACACCGAGTTGGTTTTGGCTGATATGGAGTCGATTGATAAAGGTATTCAAAAAGTGCAACGCGTGGCTAAAAGCGGCAATAAAGAAGCGGCGGCGCGTTTAGCCGTGCTCGAAAAAGTCGCTGCGGCCATTGCAGATGGCGCACTTGTTCGCAATATTGGGTTAACGAAAGAAGAGCAGGCTGAACTCTACGATTTGCACCTGCTTACCATCAAACCCATGATGTACATTGCCAACGTAAACGAAGACGGCTTTGAAAATAATCCTTATCTTGATGCCGTGCGTGCGCTGGCTGAAGTGCAAGGTGCGGTTGTTGTGCCAGTGTGTGCGGCAATCGAGTCGGAAATTGCGGAATTGGATGATGAAGATAAGCTCGATTTCTTGCAGGGCATGGGCCTAGATGAGCCAGGATTAAATCGCGTCATTCGCGCCGGTTACGGCTTGCTTGGTCTGCAAACTTATTTCACTGCCGGGGTAAAGGAAGTGCGAGCGTGGACGGTTAAAAAAGGTGCTACCGCGCCACAGGCGGCAGGGGTTATTCATACAGATTTTGAAAAAGGCTTTATCCGCGCGGAAGTGATCGCTTATGACGATTATATTCAATACAAAGGTGAGCAGGGTGCGAAAGAAGCTGGAAAATTACGCTTGGAAGGTAAGGAATATATCGTTCAAGATGGTGATGTCATGCACTTCCGTTTTAATGTGTAATGGTATTATCTTAAAATCCTACGGTTTCAAGTCATAGGATTCGTTAGCAGGCCTGCTAACGAATCCAACGTTAAAAAGCGTAAAGATTTAGTGTTTGTAAAGCAGTGAGTTTTAGCGCGTTTTGATGTCGAGTGCTGCCACAATATGGGTGAAACATTGATGGTATCGTGAATTATATGCATCAATGATGCTTAATAACAAAGGTTAAATTAAATTGGTAATAAAAGTTTTGACAAGCGTTAAAATTTCCTTATAATACGCCCATCTTTTGGCTACATAGCTCAGTTGGTTAGAGCACATCACTCATAATGATGGGGTCCCAGGTTCGAATCCCGGTGTAGCCACCATTTTCAAGAAAAGCCCGTCTCATACGGGCTTTTTTTATGTCTTGAGTAACGTAAAATCAACAACTTAGCGTTTTTCACTGTCCTATGGTGTCTTTTGTGAACTGTGAAATCTTGTGCTAAAGTGTGACTAAAACTGTGACTAAGCTCAATAGTCACAGTTTGCTTAAAATTTTAGTCACACTTTGGGGGATTTAGATCATGCTCAAACCCTTTACCGACAAGCGTTTGCAGACATACAAGCCAATAGAAAAAAAGCAAAGAATTAGTGATCCTGCGACCAAGGGACTATATTTCATTATTGAAGCTCTTCCCAGTGGAACAAAGTCGTTTGCCTATCGCTACACACTTGATGGGCAAAGCAAGCAAATAACTCTTGGGAAATATCCCGTGCTCAGTTTGGCCGATGCCAGAATGAAAGTTTTTGAGCTGCAAAAACTGATTGCTGACGGTGTTGATCCAAAGCAAGAGCGTGACCACGCCAAAATGTTGAAGCGTCAAAAGCTTGAAGAGCAAAAATTTATTGAACAAGCCGTTACATTTAAACAGGCTTATGAAATGTATTGCCAGTTTAAAACAAAATCGATTAAAGGCTCAGTGCCGGACTGGAGTTATGACACCTTGCGTAAACACAATAACAGGGTCTATAACTTTGTCATGCCAAAGCTGGGTGACAGGATAGTCCATGAGCTTACTGAGCGCGATCTAGAGTTGGTTCTGCTTGATATCCAATCGCATGGGACACTTGCCAACAGAAATAAAGTTCGCAGCTTGTTCAAGGGTCTGTTTGACTGGGTGATGTATAACATCCGAGACAAAGATGACCACCCCCTCATGAGTAGAAATATTGCGCTCTATATTTCAGACACGCCATTTATTGCGCACAAATCAAAAGAATTTAAGCACGTCACCAGTCTCAAAGAGTTTCGTGAAATAGTTAAGCAGGTTGAGGCGATGAATAGCTCTTATGAGGTCAAGCAAGCTTTGAAATTGGCGATGTTGATATTCACTCGCCCGCAGAACATTGCCAACATGAAGTGGAGCCAAGTAAACTTTGATAGTGCCACTGTAACCTACAGTGCCGAAATGATGAAGATGCGCAACGCATTTACCAGCCCATTGCCAACCCAAGCAATCGAACTGCTTCAAGATATGCATGCATTAACAGGTCATAGCCCCTATGTGTTTCTAACGCATTATGGATCTTCAGGCAAGCCGATTACTCGAGATAGCCTAACCAACGCACTTAGACGAAATAAAATTGAACTCACCGCGCATGGCTTGCGTCATTCAGCAAGCACATTATTAAACGAAATGGGCTACAAGCCAGATGTTATCGAGGCGCAACTAGCGCATCAAATAGCAGGGGTACGTGGCGTTTATAATAAAGCCGTG
>Ga0172377_10005922_pt1 | contig 12579 bp, 3 predicted proteins | sample Pumphouse3metaG_FD_119749 | JGI IMG/M metagenome (GOLD analysis project Ga0172377, IMG submission 119749) | Leachate microbial communities from a municipal landfill in Southern Ontario, Canada - Pumphouse #3 metaG | ecosystem: Engineered > Solid waste > Landfill > Unclassified | place: Canada... | reverse complement strand
CCGTTACACGGTGCTTGTCCGTGACGGGGTTTCTGGTGCCGCCCTTTCTGGCGCGGATGTCGAACTTACCGGTGAAGACACGGTCGCACGCACGCTGCGGACGAACGATAACGGCAAGGTAGTCTTCCCATCCATTGAAAGTTATGTGAATCAGATCATCGTCTCGAAGGACGGCTATGTTCCGGCAGACACGGTTGACGTCGTGACCGTGGTGGATTCCACCGCGTCGGTGATTCTGCGTACAATGAACCTGTCGCTGCTGCCGCAGGGCTATGACGATTCGGACACTGACCGCGTTTACACTTATACTGTTACCGTGCTCAATGCGAGCACCAAGGCCGCCGTTTCCGGGGCATCCGTTTCCGTCACCTCTGGCGGTTCCGGCTTTGGCCCCGTGAAGACGGATTCCAATGGACGCGTTTCATTGGACAGCCTGCCTTCGAGACAGAACCTGTTCAGCATAGACGCTTCGGGCTACATTTCGCTGGATACGCTTGTCGTCGCCGATACGACGAAGAGTTCCGGCCTTGTGCTCCAGACATTGCGCGTCCTGCTTTCTCCGTCGGCTTCCGAATGATGTCGCTTTCCGAGCGGCCGTCGCCAGCCGCGTTGCGGCTCCTCACCCGTGAGGCGATGCGCCGGTTTTCCGTGATTCCGCTTTCGTTAGATCCGTCGACGGGCGCGCTTTCCCTCGCCATGTCTGATCCGGATGACTTTGAACTGGTCTCGGACATCCAGACCGCCGTAGGCGTTCCGGTGGTTCCCGTGCGTGCGGAGCCTGCGAGGATCGATGAATGGATAGATGCCTTTGTCAACGGGGATTCCGCGAAGGCCGCGCCCGCGAGGGCGGATCAACGCCTGCAGACTCCGGCGATGCGTCTTGTGGATGAAATCATTTCGGAGGCGATGCACGGCGGGGTTTCCGACATCCATTTCGAGCCGGGCGAGCGCGAGTTCATCGTGCGCTTCCGGAAGGACGGCGTCTTGCACGTGGCGCGCCGGCTCCCAGTGCGGTCCGTTCCGGAAACGATATCGCGCGTCAAGATTCTCGCCGCGATGGACATCGCGGAGCGCCGCCGCCCGCAGGATGGGCGCATTCATTTCAATGACGGCTCGGGCGAGGTGGATATCCGCGTTTCCGCCCTGCCAACGGATTACGGGCAGAAGATAGTCCTCCGTCTTCTGGACAAGGGTGCGATCATCCATGAACTGGGCTCGCTCGGCATGCTTCCGCGGCACAGGGAACTCGCTGAGAAGGAAATACGCAAGCCCTACGGAATGTTCCTCATCACCGGCCCCACCGGATCCGGTAAGACGACGACCCTGTACACGCTGCTTCAGATGATACGCAGCCCGGAGCTGAACGTTTCCACCGTCGAAGAACCGATTGAATACAAATTATCAGGAATAACCCAGACTGCGGTGAACGCGAAGATCGGCCTCACTTTCGCGAGCGCGCTGCGGACGCTCCTGCGCCAGGATCCGGATGTGATCATGGTGGGCGAGATCCGCGACGGAGAAACGGCGGAACTCGCTATCCGCGCTGCGCTCACCGGGCACCTCGTGTTTTCGACGCTCCACACGAACGACGCCCCTTCCGCAATAGTGCGGCTTATCGATATGGGGATAGAGCCGTTCCTCGTCGCTTCGGCGGTGAACATGGTGATGGCGCAGCGGCTTGTCCGCCGCGTCTGTCCTAAGTGCGGCGGGCATTCCGCGGACTGCGTCCATTGCGGCGGGAGCGGGTTCCGCGGCCGTCTTGGCATTTATGAGATGATGCCGGTTTCCGAGAACATCAGGGAACTCATCCATTCACGGGCTCCGCTCTCCGAAATCCGCGGGCTTGCGCGCAGGGAAGGTATGGTGACGCTCGCCGAGGACGGACTTGAAAAAGTCCGGCTCGGATGGACGACGAATGACGAGGTGGCCTCTGAGGCCTTGCTGTAAGGGGAGATTTTTCTTTATGAAACGACTTTCGATGATAGTGCTTCTGTTTGCCGCGTGCGTTTATTCGCAGACGCTCCCGATAGCTGATTCCGTACGGGTGCGGAACCTGAATGTGAAGAACACGGAGATCCGCGACCTGCTTCAGGGAATGGCCGTGCAGTATGGGCTGAATCTTTTCCTCGCTCCCGACGTGAAGGGGCCGGTGACCGTCAACTTCAGCGACCGCCCGCTCAAGGACGTGCTGCGCATCCTGCTTTCGGAGAACGGATATGAGTTTTCCGTGGATAGCGGCGTCATCAAGGTGAAGAAGGTCGCGCCTCCCGCGCCGCCGGCTCCGCCGAAGGCCCCGGAAAAGCGCTTCTCCGTCGACTGGACCCGTGACGCCCTTTCCCTGGACATCGAGGACGCGCCGCTCGAAAGCGTTGTGCGGGAAATCGTCGTGAAGACGGGGCGGAACCTGGTGTGCGATCCGGGCCAGAATATGAACGTGACTATTTTCGTGAAGTCGCTCCCGTTCGACAAGGCCGTTTCGCTGCTTGCGGAAAACGCGGGGCTGGAGATCGATGACGCCGACGGTGTCATAAAGATACAGAAGCCGTCGTGGAACCCCCGCGGCGGAGCTCAGGACGGCGGCAAGTTCCGCGTGCATGTCACGGGGGATTCCCTGGTGAGCGTGGACGCCGTGGACGCCCCGCTCGCGTCGCTCGTGGGGGAGATCCTTTCGCAGGCGAAGCTCAACGCGATGGTCTACGGAAAACTCGACGGGCAGCTTACCGCGCACATAACATCTATACCTGTCCGCGAAACCCTGAAGTACCTGTTCCGCGGCACACCGTACACGTTCTGGGAACGGGACGGTGTCTACTTCCTCGGGCCGCATGAGATGCAGACCTCCGACAATTCGCTGCTGATAAGGCTGAAGCATCTCCGCGCCGAGGACGTGATAAAGCTGCTCCCGACGACGCTCACGAAATCCACGCAGATACAGGTCGTCAAGTCGCAGAACGCGTTGATGGCCGTTGGCTCCTACGACATCCTCGACGCGATTTCTCAGTACATCGAAAAGATGGACCTGCCCGTCGCGCAGATCCTCATCGAGGTCCTCGTCGTTGACATGGACATCGAAAAGGGGCACAGCCACGGAGTCAACCTCCTTTTCGGGGACGCCGCGGCATCCCAGGGCTCGGAAACGCTGTTCCCCTCAATAGACCAGACGTTCAACCGCAAGCAGACGCAGAGCATAATCAACGGGATCGGACTCGGCGAAATCATCAAGGTCCCGAAAGATCTCGTGATGAAGATAAACGCGCTCGAACAGGAGAAGATGCTGGATGTGAAGGCTCGCTCCCAGATAGCGACGCTGAACGGAGAGACGGCTGTGCTGACGATCGGCCAGACGCAGTACTTTATGCTTAATTCGGAGGTTGACTACAACCAGGGCGAGGCCGTCACTGCGAAGACGACGCAGCGCTTCGAACAGATCGAGGCGAACTCCACTATCACGGTGACTCCGTATGTCACGGGCGAGGGGGAGATCACGTGCGAAATCGTGCCGGACTTTTCGGAACCGGAGGGGACGTTCAGTTCCACGACAATGCCCACGCTCAACAAGCGCTACGTCAAGTCGTCCGTACGGCTCCGCAACGGGGAGACGATCGTCCTCGGCGGCATGGTCAAGGAAAGCGAGAACGACGTGCACAAACAGCTCCCGTTCTTCGGCTCCATCCCGATCATCGGCTGGCTCTTCAAGAACGTGGAGCACGTCCATAGCAAAAGCCAGCTGCTCATATTCGTGACGCCGCACATTTATTACGGCGCGGACGCGAGCGTGAACGTCGACGACGAGATTCTAAAGGATCAGGATCCGGAAGCGTTCAAGGAACTGCAGAAAGAACGGGCAAAGAAGGCGCAGGCAGGGCAGGGCAAGTGATATGAATTCTCTGGCATTTCTTTATTTTTACACAGAACGTGAAATTTGGCTACTTAATTAAAAAATATTAACGCTATTTGCGCCTATTTGCCAAAATGGAAGTTCTATATTTGAAAACTCACTAACCGTGTTTCCAGTGGAGAGCGATGTGTTATTGAATAGATTCTTTAGATTAACGGTCGGATTATCCCTCTGCGTCTTTTCCTTTGCCCATTCGCAGTCCGCGGAAACGGGAAGCGCCTTCAATAAATACATGTCCCCGGAAGGGGGAATCAATCCGATGTCCGGAACGGTGGCTTTTAATAAGCCGCTTGTCTCTATTACATCTGGTGCTATTTCGGCTTCTTTCAATTTAAGCTATTCTGGCAATGTTTTCAAAACAGTCCAGAATAGAAATGACTTGGCTTCTTCAGGCTGGGTCGGTTTGGGATGGGCTCTAGGACGAGCAAAGATTATTTGCGATCACAATGGCTCCATGAATTTGGCGGATGATTCCTATTCTTTGCTTTCAGCGGAAGGCACACGCTATAAAATTATTAACGATGGCTCCCGCTGGTGGATCGAAAACTTGCCATATTGGAAGGTGCAACGAATTACAAAGAAAGCGACATGGAATAATAAAGAATACGAGATAGTAGTGGGTTGGCTTATTATCGATGATTCCGGGTTAAAATATTGGTATGGCGATTATGAAGATGATCCTAAAAATCCAAAACGCAATGCAACTCAACATGTTCTGGCGTGGCCGGAAACATATGGCTTAGTGGGCAAAGCGTGGGGTGGAAATCCTGCCCTTTATCCAACCGCTTGGAATTTGGCAAAACAAGAAGACTTGGATGGAAACTGGTTAAAATATGAATATAAGCAAGAATATGAAGGACTGAAAATTAAAAGTTGGACTAGTGCATACCAGTATACAAAGGAGTGTTATTTACAGTTTGTCAAATCTTCAATGGGGTCCTCCATTGAATTTGTTCTTGCTGATAAGGGCACTGACGATTTTGATGGTGAATATTGGGATGCTACAGGGAATGTGGAAACCATAGATGAGACGGTTCCGGATGCATTCATTGATCCGATGGAGCGGATGTATCTTTCTGCAATAAAAATAAAGGGAATTGATGGAACCAATAATGGACAAATTGATTTCTGTTATAAGCCTTTAGCAGTTAAGCCTAGTGGAAAGGTTTTGGATGGCTACGTTAAGCGTCTTTTGGTATCTGTTATCCATTCCAATAAATTGGGCATAGAAACAGACCGTGAAGATTACAGTTATTACACGGATGTAAATAAAGCTGCGTTCGATAAAAAATATCCTTTAGGCGCATTATATGAAATTCAGGGGCCGAATTGCGGCCGAGTTGAGTATACATACGATTATCGTTCTGTTGTTAGTACGAGAAATTCCTTACATTCTCAGACAATCGATTTAACTAAGGTCGCTTTGGGCTATCTGGATAATGGAACGCCCTACTTAGTAGGCCTCAATAATACTAAAAAAGGAATTCTTGTTTATGCTTGGCAGAATGGCGGGTGGACACTTATAAACCAAGTGGCTAATGTGCCCTATAATAGTGATGGATCCTTTTTAATCGGGGACAACGGTTGGTTTGCATATAACAATGGCGATACTATGTATCCTATCGTTTGGAATGGGAAAAATTGGGTGGTTCAAGATTCGATCAACGATTCAGGCTCTAGAACTGTTGTCGCTGTGGGACCTGATTATATTGCGAAAGCAAGGCTTTCTGGAGACAACATTTTATTGACTATTCCTTGGTCTCGTTGGGGAAAGAAATACGAAGTAGATGCTTTCGAAGGTGAGAATGGTTATTTAGATTGTCAATATTTACGTTTAAGCGTTACTCAGAATCATTTGGCGCTTTTCTATTTAGGGCCGAATTATGGAAACAATGGTCGACTAACGATCTTTACGTTTGATCATTCTGCCGATACCTTAGCGAACACTTATTATTCTAGCCATTTAGATGATGATAATACTTATTTTTGGGGTGATGGTTATCTCTTTGGTGCTACGGAAAGCGCTGGTCTCTATGGCAGTATTGTTCGGGCATGGCATTGGAATGGTAAAAGTTGGGACAGGAAACTAGAAAAAGATTTGCATGGTGTCCAAGGAGTGCCGACTGTTCAAGCCTATGGCGATAACTACTTTGCGGTACGCCATAATGATAAAGATGATCTGTCATTATTCGATTGGAATGGAGAAGATTGGAAAACACCCTATAAAAACAAAAATTTAGTTAGTCATGATGATCTTGATTTTTGGTTTGAGGCCGAATGGACAGGTGAGACTGGACGTGATTTTTTTATTGCTAGAGAACCCAAGGTAGATAGAACTCAGGTAACTGTCTGTTACCCTGTATTCAGGCGTTGGAAAGTCCGCAAACGTTGTAAAGATATTACTGTTTGGAGTTCTACCTATCATGGCGCTTTAGTGGAGCGATTTGAGCGAAGGGATGGGGAATGGAGTCGGAGTGGAGCCAAGAATTTAGACGGAACTAACGAAAAAACGAGTGTAATGACTGGTGAAAACTGGTATGCAGAAAAGAAATCCAATAAAGCTTTTGTTTGGAATGGATTGGAATGGAAAGAAGAAAATTTGGGAGATCCTTTTGTTTGGAATAGTGATTCAAAATCTTTAGGCGGTGACTTTTTTGCTGTTGAGAGCAATGGGGAAACTGCAATTTACTACAAAAAAGAGGACTCTTTTACTGGCGATATGGGCGTTCATTTAGTTACGGGGAAGAAAATCTACGATCCCGTTGCTGATAAAATTATCGAATATGGCTATGATTATAACTTTGCGGATACTCAGGAAAAAGTTCAGATAGATTTAGACTATATAAATAATACTCCGCTAATTCAACAGTATTCTATCACATTGCCTGAAAGTGGGGGGCGTTTGAAGAAAACGCTTTGTCCCGCAAATAATGCCGATTTTGGATTAGGCATGGGGCAGGTTTGTAAAGAAGAAATGTTAAATGCCGATGGCGTGGTCGAAAAAAGTAATACAATCACATTTGAGAGATATCGCAATCCCTCCTGGCCTTTGTTCATTTATCAAGATCGAGTAGCCAAAACAGAAAGCGTGATTAAAGGTGTTATATCGACCACTGAAACGCAATATCAGGACGATTTAAATGGCATGCCCTCGAGTATAAAGTATAAAGTTGGGAAAAATATTCTTAAAGGGAATGAAAAACGGATCGTCTATGCTGCTGGTGTATATGATTTTATGCATTCTGCCAATCGTTTAAAGGAAGAAGCGGCTTATTACACATGCATCCCTCAATGCCAGGGAGGCACTTTAGTAGATGCCGAGGCGTCTCGCTTTGGTTATACTTCGGTCGCATCGAAGGCTAATATTTTAGATGTTTGGAGTTTTCAGCCTCAAAATATGCCTACTTTAGGATCTTTATTCTCCTTTGACTGGAGTTCCGGTTCTCAAGCATCAACGTGGAAGAGAAATACATCTTATACAAAATATGCATGGGGTAGAGCTGTTGAATCTATTGATCGATTGGGAAGAAAGTCCTCTCTGATTTACGAAAATAAAGCAGACGGCTTTTTACTGGGCAGTGTTATTAATGCGGGCATTGGAGAATCCCTTTTGTTATCTGGAGAAACTTGCAATGTAAGCAATTGGAACTCAGATGCTTGTGAAACAGTGAATTTAAGTGGAAACGCTACAAAAGGGATCGGAATTGACTATGGTCGTTTTTCAAAAACAGCCATTCGTATTTCGCCTTCCAAAACCTTAACCGGGACATTAACCTCTAGCAAGGGGGGCTCTTACCGTTTTTCTGCCTGGGTTCAAATTGTGGATGCTGTAGATAGAAATATTTTATTTGCACTCAATGGTACACAGATAAATTCTTGGACCATACCTGGTGCCGATGCCGGAAAATGGAAATATGTGGAATGGGAAGGCGTTGTCAGTGAAGGATCTCTTGTATTGACTCTTGCTATGCCGATAGGTACTGAAGCGCGTTTACAAGATATTCGCTTCTTGCCTTCGGATGCTTCTTCAACAGTGTCGTTTTGGGACCGTCAATGGGGAGTGCCTGTTGTTCAGGTAGATGATCGCGGTGTGGGAAAATATACGACTCTTGATGAAATAGGAAGACCGTTGGAAAGCTATGTAGAAGATGAATCGGGGAATGTCTTCTTGGCTTCTCGGAAGACCTACTTTAAAAGCGATTGCCGCGAAAATTCTTCTGGAAAAGGAACCCTTGGAGCTCTTTCTATTAATGGAAAAACGGTTCCTATCCCTTCTGCGGGAGGAACGCAGTATTATACATTGTCCGGAACTGAAAGTGAACTTTTGATTAATTGGAAACCAACGCAGCAAGGGGACCAAATCCGTTATCAATTATATCCGGCGGGATCTGTCGACACTTCCTGGTATACATCTTGTTGTACCGAGCTAGAAGGCGTGTCGAAATCCACTGAGAATGTATCATCATGGGTTTTGAATATTGATGTAGCGCCATTCCAGTCATCTGTATATACGTTCTATATTCAAAAATCAAATACGGGCTGGGTCGATTATGGGGCTCCCCTTAACAAAGGGGTTATGCCTCGTTATATAGGGGATAATGATTCGACTCAAATTATTTATATGGGAAACGATTCTTTACAAACGGCCGCATTTAATGGAAATGGTTGGACCGAGTCCAATATTGCCCTCGGTGATTTTGAATTTTTGGCTACAGCGGCTTCTGGCAGTTCCCGATACATCTTGAGTGTTCCTGATTTTCCAATTGTAGAGGAGAATACAAATGAAAATGCACTTGTTTATTCCGGTTTTTCTTCTACCTGGTCTTCTCTGGGGCCTGTAGCAGATTCCGGTTGGGGACGCTTTTATCGTTTGGCATTAGATTCCAAGGGCGTTCCCTATGTTTTGTATGAACGAATGGATACTTCATTTGGAACGGATACAACAAGTCATTCTGTGTCTTCTCTTGTGGCTGTTCGTTATAATTCGACACAAGCAAAATGGGAACTTGCGGGTAGTTTGCCTGTCTTTGAAAATGATTCCACGCCGCCATTATTGAAAGATGGAGGCGTTAGTGATTCAAGCGTTACCGATGCCGATATAGTCCTAGGTCCGGATAATCATCTTTATGTGGCTTATATCGGTTCTTTGCTGAGTATGCGAAATTTTATAGATGATTCGAGTGTTGCGATGCCGAAATTCGTTATCGTTAAACGTCTGTTTGAGTCTGATGAATCTAAAGTCGGAAGGGAGATATGGGCGGGTCCTACGCTCATTCAGGATTCAGGGAGTACTGAAATGCTTCCCAATTATTTGGGTGATATTCTTGCTTTAGATTCCGTTCCTATAATGAGAGCGCGCCGGGTTAAACTTGCAAGTGACGGAGTGAATTTGTATTTGGCAATTGTACAGAATCTAGACAATGACAGTCTCATGGATAGGACGGCTTTAAGCGTATTTAAAGGTGTTTATACAAATTCCATGGAAGACGGTTTGAATCAAAAGATTTTAAAATTTGAACCGTTGCTCGACACTTCCGTGAAACAATCGGTATTCTCCACTTCATTAGCCGAGGAACAAAGAATCGTTGCCTATCTGGATGATTCCGATCCTTTTGATTTTGTAGTTAAAAATGGTATCCCTTATATATCCTTTGCCAATTCAAATAATAATGATCGTTTATCAGTTGTCCGTTATTCAGGAAATCGCTGGTTATCTGTCGGGAATCCGGCTTTTGCGAGTGCCGCTCAGGGTTTGGCCGAATCGGATCTCGCCATAGGGAAAAACGGAACTCCTGCGGTTGTTTTCAGAGAATCTAAAAATTCAAAGAATACCAAGCGTCGCAATCATATTGTGCCGATGAAGTATGTGAGTGCTAATGATTATGATTTGACTTTGTCGTCTATCGGACTTTCTGGAGGAAATACAACTTTAGTATCTGAATTCCGTCAATACATACTGAATTATTCCGCTAAAGTGCTCGCTACTGAAAATGCTTTGCTTTTTTCACCTGTTCCAAAGACACTCAATGATGTCATTGCACTTCAGATAGAGAATAATGATTCTTTGATTTCGAGTTGGATTATATCGCCATCGTCTTCGGAAGCTACCAGATATCTTTCGGGTGTAAACGCGAATTTCACAGGAACTTCAGTTCCTTCCATGGCGGTACCTCTTTCTGAAGGTTTGAATGATATCAAGGTAAAGATTACTGGAAAAAATGGATCTGTGCTTTATTACACATTTATTCTGAACCGTGCTTATTTACCGGATGCAGAAGAGGATGTGTATAGCGATAGTTACCTAACGGTTGTAAATGAAAAATCGGATTCAACGATAACGTATGATTCAACAATGACGTCAGATTCGACGATAACCTATGATACAACGGTGGTGAGAAGGGATACGGCTGTCTATGTGAGTTATGGAAGTGACTCCATTCGCGTTATCTGTATCCAATTCACGACAGGTTGGCATCTCATTGTTGGAGATAGTATTTATTATCAAAGTAAATGTCTGGAGTTGAATCCATCGGATTCCTGCCGTGTTACTTTGTCTGATAGCCTTGGCAATACGAAAGTAATTATTATTGAAGACGGTGATGATCCTTCTCGGGGTGGAGCCGATACTTTGACCGGAGGAGGAAACGCTCCTGGAGAAGGCGATGACGGAGCCATTCCATCTGGATTTAAGAACTTATCTGCTTATAGATTGTTCTCGGCAGGTGATTTGATTCTTGCCGATAGAGCCCGTATATCGGGAGGTTCTTATGGAGGATCTTTTGTTGAAGCGGGTGCTAATTCGTCCGTTTCCGGTGACATTGTTTCTTCCGGGAATGTGAATCTTCGGAGCTATGCGAGCGTTGGAAAAATTACGTTGGCGGGTTCACTCGAAACGCAAGCGGGAGCTTCGTATGGAACTGTTACTCAAACCTCTGTGTCTTTGCCTGCGATTCCCACCGTAAATATTACGTATGGTGATTCCGATGAGATTGTAAACAATAATCAGACAGTCAGCATGACGGCTGGTTATTACAAGGATTTCCATGCTTACTCAGGATCTACGGTTACATTTGGACCCGGGGATTATTATTTTAATTCGTTTGTTGTTGAACCGGATGTCTCGATTCATTTTAATAATGCTTCCGAACCAGTGCGCTTGTGGGTTCAAGGATCTGTCAGTTTTGCCGATCGGGTGAACTTGTATAATGCTGGTGTTCCTGAGATGTTATTTATCTATACAAATAGTCCGAATATTCTTTATCTCGGTGTCGGTTCTATTTTCTCCGCCACTTATGTGGCACCCAATGGTGGGGTAAGCTTAGCGACCCGCGCCCAATGGACGGGCTCTATATGGGCAAATACATTAACTATTCAGGCTGATGCTGTTGTCGAGTAAGGAGGAGAAAATGAAAAGGATTTCTTATTTAGTTTTGTTGTTCGCGTTGTCGCTTTTTGCAGCAACGGAAGGCACCATTGCTTCGCCTCGCTATGCTGATGGACAAGTCCACCTAGGGCTTCCCGGTTGGGTGGACATGAGTGATGCTGAGTCCTCTGTTTTGTCAGGGAGTGTTCCTGGCACTACTGACAATACTACTTTAATAGCTTTGGATAATGATCATGTGATCACCTATGAGGGTAAAACCTATTCGGCCCTTTCCGTTTATCCTGATGGAAGAATCGCTTTAGGAAATGTGAACGTTAATTTAGATGATGGTCTGGTGCCTTATGTAAGGCCAGTAAAGTCCATGGTCAATTTAACTAGCTCGTTTAAGTGGAAATTATTTTCGGAAGATTTGGGAAATCATATAGATCATTATACGGCAATTCAATTGGGACCGTTTTCTTTTCAAGACGATATTTATACTCAATATTTGTGTCAAATATTGTTTTATTCAGATGGAGAAATTCAGGTGCAGTTGTGGTCTATGGGTAGTCTTTCATGGATAGCGGCAGAACCAACGACCAATCGACGGACTCTTCCTGAGTGGTCAGAGAAGATGGCCCCCTCGTTTTATGATGGACATCGGATCCGCGTTATTCCAGATGAGCGAGTCGCTAAAGATTGGACCCAGGTGTTATATGGTGCAGAGGGACTTCGCCCCGGTTGGATTGGAAAATCATTTAAAACCGATGCGGTTTCGATTCATGAAGACACAGAACCTTATCGAAATCTCGTTGTGGATTTTGGCACAATAAAGGATGCCGGGGGGCTTTTAGCTTATGACAATTCCAGAGAACATCCTGTGGTTGGGAGCTTTTATGGATTGGATATCATAACCAAGACGGTGACAAAACTTGGAACCCCTGTTTATTTCTGGTACTTTAATGAAATAGACGGTACGTATTATAATAAATATCCAAGTATAAAGGATGGTGTCAGTGCGCGTTCTTGGGTATCTGAGTTGAAAGAGTATTTAGATCAGATAAATCTTTTTAGTAGCCCAGCTCAAAGTTCTTTGTCTTATTCCGTTTATCCTTCTGATTATGCTTATTCTTGGGATAAATTAGGTCCATGGAATTTTTCTGGTAATGATGATTTGATTGAGTTCCGACCGGCTCCGGCTGTAAAATTTCAAGTAGTGGGAACTCCTCCGGTAGACACAAAATTTTCGATTATTTCAATAAGGTATTACCTTAAACAGCAGCAGTCGGTTCAATTTTTACCTCCGAAACCTCCTTAT
>Ga0172377_10005920_pt1 | contig 12580 bp, 19 predicted proteins | sample Pumphouse3metaG_FD_119749 | JGI IMG/M metagenome (GOLD analysis project Ga0172377, IMG submission 119749) | Leachate microbial communities from a municipal landfill in Southern Ontario, Canada - Pumphouse #3 metaG | ecosystem: Engineered > Solid waste > Landfill > Unclassified | place: Canada... | reverse complement strand
CTTGTTTATATCCTTATCGGAATTTCCTCCGCTGTTTACAACGAAAAATATTCCGTACTTATTCATGTTATGCTTTTTTAAAACCTCCGTCACTGATCCAAACTCATTTAACTTTACGGAGAAAGTCATTCCCGGTCTTCCTTTTTCAGGATCATAGAATACTCTTAGGTTTACTGTCTCTTCTTCTGAAAAGAACGCGGATAAAAACTGTTGCGGAATTATTCCCTGATCCCTCGGTAATAAATTTTGTTCTGACAAAAGTATCCCTCCTTTCTTTTATAGTTCTATTTCTTCTAATTTTCCGAAAGAAAAACCATACGACCCCTCTGTTTTGATTGGTATATCAAAACCCTTTCCCGGAGAGACCTCCATTATCTCTTTTATAATCTGGTACGCCTCTGATAACTTGTCTATGGGACACTCAAATAAAAGCTCGTCATGTACCTGCAACACAGGTAACAGCCACGGTTTTTCTATGAGAGTATATAACAGCCTCGTAAATACTTTTTTTAAGATAGCCGCTGCTGTTCCCTGTATAGGAGTATTTAATGCAGCACGCTCCCAGAAGGACTTAACACCCCAATCGTTTGAGAGGATGCCTTTTAATATCCTGTGAAAACCAAAAAGAGTTTTGGTATATGTCTTCTCAGCAGCTTCTTTTTTTACTTCATTCTGCCACTTTACTATTCCAGGATACCCTGCTTTTAGATTATTGATTATCTCTTCGCACTCATCCATAGAAGTATCAAGTCCTGCTTCGAATTTTAAGTTCCTTTGCAGCCCCGAAGGAAACAAACCAAAGAATACGCCAAAATTACAGTTCTTTGCGATAGTCCTCCTCTCCTTATAATGTTCGCTTGCTTTACTTTGTGCCTGCTCCAAAGGAATGTGGTATATTACAGCTGTGGTCTGCGCATGTATGTCTCCTCCGTTTATATATGTGTCTACCATTTTTTTATCTTTACAGTAAAATGCTCCGACTCTTAATTCTATCTGCGAAAAATCAAAATCTATAAAAACATGACCTTCCCTTGCGATAAAGAAATTTCGAACTCCGATAGGATCATTATCCTTACGAGGCAAGTTCTGCATATTGGGATTTCTTGATGCGAACCTTGAAGTATCCGTCACAGTCGGCATCAAATCAGTATGCACCTGTCCTGTAGCAGCATTTACTTGTTTTTTTATCCCCTCTATATATGTTGAGTTTAGTTTCCCCCACTTCCTGTATTCCTGCAAGTCCCGGAAAAACTGCTCTGCTTCTTCATCTTTTTTGTTTCGGAAGTATTCTTCTAAAGACTGAAACGCAGCATCATCTGTAGATGCCTGTCCTGTTTCTGTTTTTGTCATTACAGGGCACTTCATAATATCAAATAAAAAGCTTTTAAATATCTTAGTCGATGCGTTCTTGCCTATATCTATCTGTTTGTCTTCTCCTAGTGTTTTTCCTATATAAGAATCTATACGTGCTCTTATCTCTTCTATTTTGTTTACTGCTAATGTTTCTTGTTCTTGCATAAGCTCCGAATTTACCGTTAATCCATTGTATTTCATTATACCGGCACATACACATGCCGGAGAATCTATCGTCAAACAATACTCTGCGTGCTCCGGAATATTTAATGAGAACCACTCCTCGAAATAATAGTATAGTCTTAAAGCAAAATCAGAATCTTCACAAGCATATCGCACTACATCTGAATTAAAAGGATCCAGCTCATCGAAATGTTTTCCCTGCGTGCCCTCTTCAAAAGTCTGCTGTTTAACTTTTAAAATATCATTGGATAAAGTTTTTAACCCTGAGTTCTTCCAGTCCCTGAAAGCATAGGGAGAAGACAAGGTAAGTTGCGCAGCAGCCCATGTATCATAAACAGGAGGTAACAACACAATACCGTGTTTATAAAAAAACATAGACTCAAAAGATATATTCTGAGCAATCTTCACAAAAGAGCCTTTAAAGAAATTTGTATCCAAGAACTCTAAAAACACGTCTTTGTCTATTGTTAAATATGCCACTGGTATATAGATGGCGTCACCTGGGGTGTGACAGAAAGAAATACCACAGATGTCGGATTTATGAGGATCCAATGCTGCTTTTTCTTCTTGTCTGTATTCTTTTGTCGGTGATGTTTCAATATCAAAAGCGCAAACTGTCCTTTCTCCGGAAAAAAGAGGAAGGAAAAACTCTATTATTGTATCCATATCAGTGACGGTCCTATAATTTATCTTTTCAATTACCTGTACTTTCGGTAAAATATTTGTTAAGCCTCTGTTTCTTATTGCCTTTGCTCTTTGCTTATATTCTTTTCTTATATTCTCAGTTGCTAACACTGTATTCCTTAAGTAATCGTCCTTGTTCCCAAAAAACATAATAGTGCCTCCTTTAAAATAAAGTATCAGAGGAGTAAAAACCCCTCTGATAACTCAAACAAGTGTCTTATTTAGCGACGCGGAACAAGACCGCATTATATTTCTGGGATTTTTCTTTTCCGGTTTTCTCTTCTGTATATACGTTAGTTATAACTTCCTTTAGTCCTTTTTTATACTTCTTAGATAACAGTTTAACATAATCAGCAAAAGCATATGCTCCTGTAGGAGCTACATTCAAGTTGTAAACTTCGCTCTCGTCTTCTCCGTCTTCTAACAGCGTCATTGCCATAGCAAAACGCAGTTTGCATTTCATATAGTCATAAGGGCACTCGGAGCACAAGGTACCGTCAACAGAGGTCTTCTTGCTATCCTTACTATAACATACCAGGGTTCCTTCCTCCTGGGTTCCTTCTTCTCCCCAGAACTGGTACATATAGTCTCCAGCTAAGAGTCTTGCTTTTATGCTGTCACTTAATACAAAATCTTCTCCTGATAAGGTATACTGAAACTGTCCTTTGCTGTTTAGTTTTAATCTTGTAAACACGTTCATAAAGTCTAGTCTGAAATCAGGATTTAATCTTCTTATGTCTTCCATTTTCTTATCCGCAAGAACCTCTAAGGGAGATTTCTGCTGCAATGAATTATGCTGTGCGACTACTACATCATACTGTTTTTCTCCGGGAGACTCTTCCTCAGTGTAGTTTCCTTCTTCCTCGGTATCCCCTACTATAACGACTTCTTCTTTCTGTTCGTACTCCGCCTCTATTACATCAGGAGCGCTTTCTGTTTTGTCTGCTGTTGTGGCAAATTTCTTTTTCAATTCTTCCATCTGTCTTTTAAGTTCTGCCTGCTGTTCTTCCTTACTTCTTCCTTTGTTTGTTGTAGCCATGTTTTTAACTCTCCTTTATATTTAAAATTTTAGGTACTGCTCAACGCTTTTGTTTTGCCTTACTTTAGGTCCGCCTATGATCTCACATCCCTGCTGCATATACACTGTACGAACCCTGTTTCGTGCCTGTTTATTGCATATATCCATGTTTAAATCCCAAAAATCATACACTATCGCATCTGTCTTATCTTTATAAGGACGAGACACCCTTCCGATAGCTTGTTCCACAACAGTCTTGTCCTTTTTCGGAGATACCAGGAAGAGCCTCTCCAAACATGGTATATCCAGCCCCTCTTTAGCAAGTGCATATGTCGCAAACAAGTAATCCGATTTCCTTAATGTCATGTCTTCTAAAATCCGCTTTCTTTCTGCCGTAGGAGTTCCTCCATGAATATATTCCACCTTTGCAGAAGGATCCATTATTTTCAGAAACTCAATCAGTGCTTCTAAGTGTATCAGAGAATCCCCTAATATGAGACTGCTTCTCCCCCTTTCTTTCAGGATTGTTGATACAATCTTTTCGTTTCTTATAAAATTTAATGCCATATCGGATAACATTGATGTAAAAGGCATATATTTATATGTGTCCGGATCATAACTGTATTTGTATACCGTAGGAACAAAAACTATTTTCGGAGTTATCAAGTGCTCTTGTATCTCTTCTCTTTTTATCTCAGCTATAACACCGCCTAGTATAAGATGCACAGAAGCCATAAGTCCATCTGCTCTGTGGTCTGATGCAGTAAGGCCGTATCTGTACTTTGCAGGACAGAATGTAAGCACTCTTTCAAACATACTCATTGTCTTTATTCCCGCTGCTGCCCTGTGTGCTTCATCTACAATAATACATCCGAAGTTTAAGCAGAAATTCATCAAGTCTGTATTAGAATACCTTGCAAGTGTCTGTACAGTAGCAAAAGTAACATGCGAACCCAAAGAATATTCTCCTATACCAACGGTACCCCACTCTCCTTCTTTTAGATTCAACTTGTTTATTGCCCTTCTTCTTGACTGTTCCAGAAGATCCTTGGTATGTGTCAGCCACAAAGTGGGTTGTCCTAATCTTGCAATAAGCTCATGTCCTATCTCTGTTTTACCGGAGCCCGCAGGAGAAATTATCAATCCTTGCTCTTTCTCAATCGCAATCCGCGGTATATCCTCCTGATAGTCTCTTAATTTTATATCCGAATTAAAAGTTATCGTCGGATGCACCACTCTCCGGTCGATTATTTCTATCTTTAATTTGCTGGTTTCTAATGCCTCTATTTCTCGGGTTATCTCTTCCAGTACGCCTCTTGATAGGCATAGTTCGTCCGATTGCATTTTTGTTTCCCACAAAAAGATTTTTGGAGGAGTCCCCCATGTCGGAAGATTTAATCTCTTTTTCTGGATGTACGCGGGATTTGGCAATGTTAATTTGTTCTTCCAGTATTGCACGCTCTTCCTTGGTAAGTCCGTAACCCCCTCTACGGATATCAACGAGTCTATCTTTAGCTTTATCGTACGCATCTTTATAAGCCTCCTTAACGTCTCCTGCAAACATAGATATGTCCCATATATCCAGGTCCCTCTTTAATCCTGTTTCCTCTTTTTTTAAGAACAGAGGATCGAGTTTCGGGAACTCCTCTAGCCTTATTGAACCTGCCCTTCCGGATAACACTCCCTCCCTGATCTTGCTCCAGGGGACCACATGCACCGTTTCGATAACCGGTGTCATGTGGCATATAATAACATAAGAAGTACCAAAACCCTCTGTTTCTTCCTCAAATGCTTCGAGTCCCACTTTCTCGTTGTCGGTAAAGGAGGAATATCCCAATCTGTCCGTTATCGTGACCTTTAACTCCATGGCATATGCTCCTTTTTTGCTTACGAACCAATAATCAAAAGGTGTGCCGTCATATCCTGTGATATTCTTTGTTCCGAAACATTTATAAACCTGCATCGAAACTCTCCATGTGTTCTCAAAAGCAAGTCCTCTTGCCGCTTTCTCTTTCTGTGATATTTTCTCTGCGTGCTCATTCATAACCGGATGCTCCAACATCTTTCCGGGAAACATCCCTGCTGCTGAATACCTGCCTCTTTTTGCATCTGCCCCGACGATCATGTTATCGATTACATAGTCTGTCTGTTCTTTCTGCTTTTTTCTTGCCTCCTGGTACTCTTTGTTTGTTTTAGGAGTAAACGTTCCCGGTTTCTCCACAAGCTCAGCTACCTTTTTTTCAAGCTCTTTTTCTTTTAACTGAGCTATTCTTTTTTCTTCTGTCTCCAGGATCTTTTCCCTTTGCTTTAAATACTCGGCATCAGACTTTGCGTCTTCTTCCCTGTGGTGCGTATCGTTTACAAGATCCTCGTTCAAGTTTCCTGTTTTTCTTTTCAATAAGCCCTGTTCATGTTTTCTTATATACCAGGGTTTTTGATCCATTGTTAAGCCTCCTGTGCGTAGTATTTTGCAAGAGCACTATACAATTCTGCTTTCTTATATACCGTAGCAACCTTTGTGTTGGCGAAATTAAGCATTTCCTGTGCTTTCTGTACCTGTAGCTCAATGTTCCATACATCTGCTTCTTTTTCGCTGTATACGTTGCTCTGTGCTGCTGTCTGTGACGTTACATATGCTTTCCTTTGTGCCTCATTCTTAAAATGTGGTGGCATATCAAGAAGTATCATCGACTCTGCAAGTTCCAGTTCTTTTTTTGCTTCTTCTCTCTTTCTTATAGCTTCTGTCCTCTCTTCTTTCATTGCGGATATTACGGCAACCATATCGAGGACCTCGTCTGTTTGTGTATCCAGTTCTGTAAACAATGCTGCTGCGCTTTTAACTCCTGTTACTGATTCTAAAAAAGCTTTCTTATCCATGTACATTCTCCTTTATAATTTATTTTCTGCTCTGCCTTGCTTCGTGCAGTTTATGAAGTGCAAGCCCGAGCAATTTGTTAGCTTCTTCCTGTTGCATTTTTTCTTCTTTGATTACATGCTCTAGTATGCTTTGAATGTCTAAATACCTGCTTTCGCTTGTTATATCAAGACTTTGCATAAACTTCTCCATGTTCTTGATACGTGTATTGTCCTCGATTAACTGTTCTCTGTCTAAAACCGCCTCCCCGGGAGATGCACATGCTATGGGAATAACAGTGGTACTTTTTGTTACAGTGTCTAAAAGCACAACATGCGGCATCCTTGTCAATTCCTCCTCTGCTGCCGAGATCCTCATTACAGATCCCGGATTTATAAAGAGTTTACCGTTCGCTCTTTCTATGAATGGTTTGTGATAATGTCCCGAGATTACAATCTCTGCGGGAGTCTTATGTGCTATGTCCTTTATTAACGTGTACTTATCAAAAACAGGAGCATGCGGCATTAACATACCATGGACAACTAAAATCTTTGTGTGTGATCCCTTTGCGTCAGCAAAACAGCTGGTATATTCCGTGTGTGTACCATCATCAGTGGTATAATTAAAAGACTGACCTTCTAAGATAAAGTCCTTTTTTATTATCGACTTTGCATGTATGTCTTCAATAACGTTAGCTGCCATTAATGCCCCATAGGGTGTCCTGTCGATAGAATACAGGTTATGTGCCAGTAAGTCGTGGTTTCCTGATATAGTGTACCATGTATTGCTATATTTACTTATTGCCCTTAATGTTTCCGAAAAAATACTGTAGGAAACAGAAGGGGAGTCAAAAATATCCCCTGTCTGTATAACTGCTGCTTCATGTTCCTTAGCTGTTAAATTTATAAATTCGAGTTTCTCCATTACATCAAACATGTAATTTCCGAGCCTGTGACGAGGGTTTGTACCTCTGATGTGCAGATCTCCTACTATAAGCAGCTTCATAATGTATCCCCTCTCTGTATCCTTCTTACCTTTGATACACCATTTTCTTTTGTGATGTTAAATTCCACGTCTGCTGCTACTGCAAAGACCGGATCATGTGTTATCATTATGATTTGTCTTCCGGTGGATTTCGCGTATTCTTTTAAGAAAAAAGCAAAGGATTCTCTGTGCTCAGCACTGATTTGTTTCCCCGGTTCGTCCAGGAGCAGCGGTCCTTTTATCTGAGGATCACATAAGGAGAGAACCGCAAGACGTAACGCCATACTTACAACATCCTTATAGCCTCCTGCCATAGGTCCGGAAATAGGGGTTTTATATCCTCTTTCTATTACAAAAAACTCCGCTGTGGGTGCTCCTGCTCTGATGTCAAACTCTACAGAGAATGAAAGATCGTCATTTGAGAACACAACATTTAATGCGTTGGTAACAATATTCTCTATCGTTGTACGCATCTGCCCTCTGGCATACTCGCTAGCTTTTCTGTAAAGGTGGATAAGTTTTTGTCTTAGTTCTGCCTCTTCTGCCGCCTTTTTTAATTCGTTCATTGCTTTTGTGAGTTCTTTTTCAATTATATTTTTCGTGGTATTCGCTTCGTTCAAGAGTTTTTCAACTGTTTTGACATGCCCTTCAAGAGCTTTTATTTCCGTGTCATATGAAGATACTTGCATCTTATAACACCCCTTTAATTGTAGTTGCCCAGTCTTCCAGCTCCACCATCTGCTCTTCGATTTCTTTAGAAAGTGTTTCTATCTTATCGTTTAGAGTTTCAGGAGTCAACCCCTCTTTCTCAATTTTTTTAACCAGTTCTTCTTTTTCTGTCTCAAGAGTCGCAAGCTGTGTTTCTGCCTTTATTTTCTCTGTTTTTACCTTTTCTATCAAGCCCTCATAATACTCTAGCTTCTTCTCCGTGTCTTTAATATTTATCATTGTCCTGCCTCCTTTTTTGGTTTGTTTCGATCCTGTCTGCCACTAAAATCAATAGAATAACAAAGATGACAACCATTATGAATTTCCCTGCCATTATTATTCCTCCTTTTTTTCAATCTTCTCTATTTCTTGTATTCTAAAAACATCAAAAACTTTTATACAATCCGACGCCTTTACATACACAGCAAGAAGTGGTTTCGAAAGAACATGCAATAAAACCCCTATGGTTTCTTTTCCTTCGTACTTGACTTTAACTTTGTCTCCCAGGTTTATATGCTTCCCGTGTATCTCTACTGCTTTAGCTACCATTGTTGTTCCGCCTTCCTCTTTTTCCAGCTTTTCCATATACCGCAAAATATCTTCGTTGCTTCTGAGCGGTCCTCCGTCAAAACCTCCGTTATACTCTTTGATATATTTTTTTAATTTATCCCATTTCTCGTCCATTATTTTCCCCCATTCTGGCACTCCGGACACATATCCTCCCAAACATTATGATACCGTGTGCTTTTCCATCCGTTCTCTTTTTTATAGTCTACAGCATCATAAAAACCCTCAAAAATCTCGTCTGCTTCCTCCCCGCAAACATCACAGGTCAATACATACCCCTCAAGGTGCATTTTTATCATATTAGCTCCCCCTTTCCAACTTTAAAACACACTTCTTGATATGGTCCTCAGAGATAGTGCTGCCGCAAAGAGGACACTCTTTCAATAACCTCAAAACCGTGGCATATTCATCAATGGCATCCTGTACAGCCTCTTTTGTATTAGACAGTGAATATTCCAGTGTTTTTTTACGTACGGTTAAAGTTGTGTTTATGGTTTTTAATTCAGAAAAAGTTTTTAAATCCTTTAGTTTTGTCTTTATCTCTTTTACATTTGTTTTCGGTAATGCTTTTAGTCTCTCTTTTGCACTTGTAATAGCAAACTCTATTTCTAAGAGATCCCTTAACAGATCTATGAGAGTGCTTGTCTGCTTCTGTAGAGATACCAGTTTTTTTCTTTTTTTGTCGTATTCCGTGACGGTCTTTGTTTTTTCTGCTTTTTTTGAAGCAATCTGAGTAAAATGTTTGTTTTTCTCCAGGGCTTCCAGCAAAATACATACGTCTTTTAGCTTTAGGAGTGTCTCCCGAACAGAAGCATAAATAGAATTTATAAACGCTGTTTCACACACGGATTTTATAAGTTCTTTGTTTTCAATCTCAGAAGAAAAATATTTATACTTAGTATCCATCTCAGATAAGTTTCTATATAGGAAAACCTTTGTTTTTTGCGTTGAAATATCATAGGTAAACAAATTACTCAACCGAGTGTTTAAAAGGCAAATAAGGGCATTTAAACGCGTATTTTTCTGTTGATATTCCCGAAGGGATACCACCTGCAAATTCGTGTCTTTTATGTCCTCTAATTTTAGCTGACACAAATTAAACATCGAGAAGAGATCCTCTAAATTTTGGTACTTTATAAGCTCCTCTTCTCTTTGCTCTGCATCCTCTTTATACCTTTTTACTTTGTTTCTAAATTGTATCAGATCAGAATTAGTAAGCTTTCCCGCTAAATCTACATCAGCTGTTCCTGCCAGTGCCCCGAGGATCTTTGCGATTTGTCCCGGAGTATCAAAAATCAAGAAGGGGTTTCCGTCCTGGGGAGAATAATTCAGCCACATAATCACGCCGCCAAGATCCACCTTAAACATACCAAGCGCATCGGAGACCTCCTGAGGTACCGCAGCGCCGAATCCTTTTAATACTTCGCCGTCAAACCCATACTCATTGGTATATTTACCGCGTGTCCTGGATATGGTATTATTCTCTGTTGTGAGTGTCACGTCGGCCTGTTCTGAATCATAGTTGATATATTCCGTCCCCAAAGGTTCGTTTTGTGATAACAAGCGAAAAGCCCACAAAAAACAAGTCTTTCCGGATCCCGTGGCGCCTGTTATCACGTTTAATAGAGGATGAAGCTCAAACTTAGAATCCTTATGCGTCAAAAAGCCTTTCAATGTCAACTCTCTGGCCCTTATCATAGATAAACTCTCCTTCCTCAAATACTTCTGTTCTTTCAAAGTCAAACATAATGCTTAAAAACTCTTCTCTCTCGTTCGGAGTTAGATTAAACACTTTCATCAGGATGTGCAGTTCCCATTGCGTAAGCGGATGTCTGCCTCTTAATTTGTTGTTTAATCCCTGTCTGGTAATCCCTAATTCTGATGCAAGTTGCATCTGAGAGACTTGCTTAAATACCATCAATTCTCTTAAATAATCCACTTGCACCGGAGTTGCCGCTTTATTGTCCAGGTATCTTTGAGCGTCTTCTATCAACTCCCTTTTCTTATACTTATTAAATCTCACTTTTTTTCCTCCTTTCTATAAGAATGATATGTTTTTTATGTTTACTTTTTTGACTAGCTTTTGTTCTTTGATATACTCGTGCAGCTCATCAGAGAGTACAGGATCAGTTATCGCCAGGATAAAAGTAACTGTATTCTTTCCCGAATCTATTAAATCTCCCACAAACCCCGGAGCTTTCTGCAAAAAATAATCTCTTACTTTGTTTATATTTTTTGCGTCTCCCGATATTAGTAAAAATGCTTTCACTGTTCTACCTCCTTTAGAGACAAGATCTCGTGCTTTATGGCATTCAGATCCACAGAACTGTCAGCCTTTTTTACCCGGTCCAAACTCCGAAGCACAAATAAAGAAACCGCCTTACCCTCTGCATATGCAAGCGCCGCTTCAAGTGCCCAGTAAGATGCGTCTGCCCTTAAGTTGATAAAAACATTATCCCCTGTTTCATCCGGAACAATAGCGCAAAAATCCGCGCGATCACGCGCCTTTTCCAATGCCTTTTTATACATCGTTTTGTTGTTTAAAAGCTGTGTTGCCGGGTACTTAAAATAAATACGCGTCCAGACTTTTAAAGCAGCTGCAAGAGCGAATTTTACCTGCTGTTGCGGCAACATACTATTTAGTATGTTTTTATCAAGAGACTCCTTTGCAAATAAAACCTCGTCTATCTTCTTCTCGTTTATCAGGATGCTTCTAAAATCTGTCTTTTTCAAGCGTACGTGCAGCTGCTTTGGTGCCCATTTATGCTTAGAATCTATTACAGATAATGCCATTTGTTATCTCACCTCCCTTATTTCTGATACCGTGCACATCCATAGTACCAGAAATAAAAAAGATGTGTCAAGCATTTTTAACTTATTTTTTAAAAATACTTGACACCTGTAATCACAGTTCTGATGTAAAGACATCATTACATGTATAAAATTCTGTCTCTTCCTCTCCCTCCTGCCTCTCGGCGTATAAGAAAAACGCCTCTTTGTATTTTACGTTCTGCAGCTGGTCCGTAAACCTGAAAATATCCTCTAAATATGACCAGGTGCGTCGCTCCCTCGGTAGCTGGTCAAACGTCACCAGGACTTCATCTTCTCCCCTGGAGTATATCCCGGCTAATACCACCGTTGTTCCGTTCACCTTCACACATGGGAGCTTACCGAAAGAAATAAAATCCTCCATCGTAATTATATACTTTTTCTTTAGTAAATATATGGCCCCAAACAGCGTTAAAGGCCTGTCCCTGAATTTTACGTCACTCTGTTTCTCGATCAGTTCCTTAATATCCATCAAAATTCCTCCTCTTGATCCTCCTTAAAACTATCCTGTCCCTGTAAACTTTTTGTTTCCTGTGCTTTTTTATCCACGCCCTCGTAGATATACCAACCTGACATGCTAAGAGAATTGCGACGATCATTATAAACTCGTTCATTTGTAGATTCCCTTCTCCCATTTTTTTATTTGTCTCTGGATCTTTCGTTCTACCACTTCCGGAGTTGATCCATAAATAACCTTCCTATCATGATATGCTACAGTCGGATTCTGTACTACTGCATAGTATGATTCTCCCTTTGTATGGCTGATTGTAGTCTCTTTTATCGTGTAATTCATAAATATACCACCTTTGTTTTTTAGTAGCTTTAAAAGCTCTATAAGAGACACACAAAAAGCGTGTGTGTCTCCTAACAGCCATTAAAAGGATACATTAAAGATTTTACCGCCGTTTTCACATGTGGACCTTGCCGCGGATACTTGCTTACCCTTTACTTTGTTTTCGTAAATATCACACCAGGCCGCCTCAGATGTGCCGAAGTGCTTTTTTAAGTGCTCCTTTGAGTTTCTGCTGTCTGATACATAATCAAATTCCATATGATAATTCCCAACTTTTACCAGATATTTCATATCAATATACCACCTTTTTTTTATTTGTTTAAAAGCTCTAGAAGCTGCATATAATTGATATATGCAGCCTAATAATTTTTAAAATACCAGCCCGTCCGCTTTAAAGCTGTAAAAGTCCCCGCTATCCCCTATTATCAGATGGTCAAGCACCGTTATTCCTAAAAGCGCGCCCGCTTCTTTTAACCTTTTTGTTGTGGTGATGTCTTCCTGTGACGGTTTTGTGTCCCCGGACGGATGGTTGTGTATACAAAAAATTGATGCGGCGTTATTTAAAAGCGCCCTTTTAAATATTTCCCTGGGTTGTACGATTGCCGAT